>Ga0076929_100524_pt1 | contig 31035 bp, 31 predicted proteins | sample HotLakConUCCSL28_FD_87104 | JGI IMG/M metagenome (GOLD analysis project Ga0076929, IMG submission 87104) | Hypersaline microbial mat communities from Hot Lake, Washington, USA - Hot Lake Consortium UCC-SL28 (version 3) (version 3) | ecosystem: Environmental > Aquatic > Thermal springs > Hot...
CCATTGGTTACACAATCTACAAGTTTGCGCTTCTTGTCAGGGCCATAGACTGCTGACATAGAAAACGTTAGTGTCAGAACCTTCCCGTCTTGCTTTACCCCAAAGACCCAGTGACGTCGTCCTACCGTATGCCAGTAGCGGGCTCTCACCCATTTCCGACTTTGGTTAGGATGTCTTTGCCGTGCCCATCGTCTCAGTTGCCAGTACAGGACTGAATCGAGGTAGCTGTCTATTTCCAATCAGAAACGTGACTTCAGCTAAGAAGCCCATGGGAGATATCGAGTTTGAAGCCTCTAAGCAGCGGGGGGCGCATGAGCCATCTTGATGTCATCAAGTTCAGCTTTAAATAGCGAGATGCCGTTCTGAGCCCAACGCGCAATTTCGTCGAGTAGCGCCTGAAGTGTAAAAGCCTCAAAGCGAGTATTGAGGGATGCCAATACGGTCATAATGACGCCGCGCCGTTTTGCCCCTGCCTGCGTTTTGCTCGTGCGCCCGCCCTTTCTGACTTCGGCTTCGCGCCGGACATTGCGCTCACTGCGATTGTTAGTGGGTTCGACTTGGGGATGAACGACGAAAACGAACAAGGACGCTAAGCCCTTGACTAACTCATTTTGGAGCCGAATGAAGGTTTGTTCGTGGACAGGCATCATTTCCTTGTCAATTGCCGTGCCTGCGCGGTTACACAGTCTTTGAATGCGAGCTTGTAGCCGCTCAACTTTCTCGGCGCGTCCGCTGCTCAACCGTTGGTCTTTCTGCCAGCGGACGGCCTGCTGATAAATCCGGTACAGCTCATCTAAAAAGGTTTTGTATTCATCTTTGTCGGGATGCTGAAGCATCAGCTTGATGGCCTTACGCAACAGGTGTGCCCAACAGAGTTGGTGCTCGTTGAACAGTGATTGGTAAGCCCCGTAATCGTCGGTGACGCCAATGCCAGCAAACTTTTCACCCACAATCGCTTGCGCTTCTGCCTTACCCCGTCCCACCCCAGTGCGAAACAACACATGCATCGCTGTCGAAAAAGCCCAGGTGTAACAGTTCTCTTTCCCTACCCGCCAGCCCGTTTCGTCAATGTAGAGCACCAGCTGATACGACAACAGTTCAGCAATGCTCTCGTATGAGTCCTGCCAGTCACGACTCAGCTGTGTCAAGAGCGAGTTCGCCTGCGACTTGCTCAGCGCTAAACCCGTGAAAAATTCCACGACTGCGCAGGTATGGTCTAGTGATATCCCTATCCAGTAGTGCAAGAAGGCCACGATCAAGATCACTTCTAAGCCATACTCACTCAATCGATTGCGCACTCCCGCTAGCGGCGGTAGGGTCGTTGTATTCGGATGCGTAAAGAACCGATAACAGATGTATCGCGCACGCCCATCCTCAATACGCCACACGTACTGATGCCCTCTCTCTACACATGCTGAGGGGGGCACCCCTGCTTCGTACACATCGACCGTACGCTCTACTAGCTCTAGCTTCGCTGATTGCGGGCGGCGGCCTGTCGCATCCTGGCCTCGTTTGCTTTTGCTTTTCCCCGTATGCTTCTCGACGCTGTAGTCTTCGCTGAACTTCGGCGCTTTCGACCCTTTTTTCTCTGCCGCTGATGCTAATAACCGTTTGAGCTTCGCGTTCTCTGTTTCTAACGCTCTAATCCGTTCTGCCTGCGCCTCAAGCTGTTGCGCTTGTTCTTCTAGGCGCTTGCTAAGTTCTACAACCAGTTCTATCAGGTCATTGGGAGCCATTTATCTCGGTTTTTGGGCCAACTAGCATCGGGAATCTGAAATCTATCATACAGCTTCCCCATAATCACGCCTGCTCGGGAAATAGACAGCTACTCCAACAGGCTACTGATCCGACCTCTAAGTTGTCTAGGTTCTGTTGAACCACGCTAGCTGTACGCCAATTCAATGGTGAATCGACTTTCCAGCTAAACGAATCGCACAGCGAAGCTGTCATAAAGTGCGATAAGGAGTGGGCCGAAGCCTGAAACGTCGAGAACTCGTTAAAAATCTGGCTCCCTTCTAAAAAAACCACAAAAAAACTACTTTGAAACCCTCGTACATCAATACTTTCGGGCTTATTGCACTAGGCAGCAGCTAGTCGGGTAAGAGGGGACACGGTGACGTGTGCCCCTCCCCTAAGAACCTCCCGTGTACACACAAGTGCGAGAGTTCAAGGAGCCGCCAATTGCCATCCTGTAAACATCATCTCGAACTGCTGTAGACCTCGGTACATCGTCTGAAAGCCTGGGGGTCTCTGAGAGCGATAGCCAGACCAGCCGCCTAGCCGAGCAATCAGCCAAGCGACCCAAGCGAGGGAGCGAATAGGATAAGGGTTTTTCTGTTTTTCTGTATGACCTTCAACATCGGGTACTAGCTGCTCGACCAATCGTTGCCGTGAGGCGTCGAAAACGAGGTCTGCTGTTTCTGCTGTATTCTCACGCCCTAAAGTGAGTTGGAGAATCATCACAGCGACTGAAAGTGCCATGATGCAAAGTTTCTGGATGGCGGCCATAGATTCTAACTGCGAAGACTCAATCTCAAGCCCTCTTTGTTTCAACGTGGCAAAGAGCAACTCAATATGCCAGCGCCAGCGATACCACTGGATAATTTGCTGAGCTTGCTCAACGCTATCAACCGGGTGGGTTGTGAGCAACCGCCAGTGGATAGCGGCTTCGCCCTCAGGGGGCTCTAGTTCAACCACCTCAATCGCATTCAGTTGGGCAAACGGGGGATAGTCGTCGGTCAACGAGTCCGGGCGACGTAGCTTGACCGGGGTATAGCGTAAGGCCATTTGAGCCCGGCGGGCGGTGCGCTGCTGGCGAGGGTCTGCGGGAATATCGACGAGGTAGGTACCGGCTACCGGTTGTACTGCCAGCGTGTCGTACAGTTTCTGCGGACTCTCTACCAATCGACGGTCTTGGCAGGCCCGAACAAGTAAGTGTTTCCCAGCTTGCGGTATCTGAAACCAGGGTTCATAGATATCTGCCTCGCTATCTCCTACGTATGTCACTTGGGCAACGCCGCTTCTGGCAAAGCAGTCGGTAGACCCTTTTGCCGCTTCTATCCATTTATACGATTCTTTATCTTCTATCGCTAAAGATTGATAATCCCGGTCTTCCTTTGAGGGGCGTTCAAACGCTCTGTTCCAGAGTTGAATGTGACTGAGCCCTAGCGGTAACCCTGAGGTGGCATCGACTACCAACGTCGGATGAATAAAAAACCCGATATCCGTATTGTTGCCAACGACACCCTGTCCCTCTGGTTTCAGACGCCCTGCATGGGCTTGAAGGTTTATTTCACTCGTATCACTGATGGCCAACACATGTCGCTCGCTCACCTGCTGATGACAGTGAGCCCGGAGGCTCTCTAGCAATATAGGACTGGTCACATTCGGGTTCTCCAGAAAACGGTAATAGGCTACTTGTTCCGCTCGGTTTTTTGCCATCGCCCGGATGCAGGTGCTTTTGCTTTGACTCATTGCCTCGTATAGTTGAACCCCCTTTTTACTAACCGCTTATCCCCGAAGGCTCGCGGGCGGCGATTAGTGTAGATGGCGATAGGGTTGCTCGCTGTTGGCATTGGCCTCATTACCTCGTCTTTTTTTGCAATCATACATAGTCTATACAAGCTCTCTCATACTTGTGTGTACACGGGAGATTCTTACTGGGGGGATACTTATCACCTGTTGCTGACCATGCCCTGGCTGTCGTTTATCAGCCTCACTAGCCTGCTGTATTTACTGATAAATGCCATATTTGCGTATGTATATAGCCTAGGTGGTGAAATCACAACGGTAAATGGTGAGGGGTTGCAGAGCTTTCAGGAGCTGTTTTTTTTTAGCGTGCAAACCATGGCCTCAATTGGCTATGGGGCGATGTATCCCAAAAATGTGTATGCGCATTGGGTGGTGGTGATTGAATCGTTGGTGGGTCTGTTTTTTATTGCGACGACAACGGGACTGGTGTTTGCTCGGTTTTCGTTGCCGACTGCGCGAATTTTGTTCAGTAAGGTGGCGGTGATTTCGCCTTTTAATGGTGTGCCAACGCTGATGTTTCGCACGGCCAATAAGCGCAAAAACTATATTTTAGAGGCGCAGCTGTGGGTGACCTTAGTGCGTGATGAGTACAGCGCTGAGGGTGACTTTATGCGGCGGTTTCACGATATTCAGCTGGTACGATCGCACACCCCGGTCTACAGCCTTTCCTGGACAGCCATGCATCAAATTTTGCCGGGAGGGCTGCTAGATGGTGACACGGCTGAGACTTTGAAGCGCGATCGCGCTGAAATTATTGTCACCTTAACCGGACTTGACGAAACCCTGGCGCAGACGATTCATGCAAGGCATACCTTTACTGCTGATGACATCCATTGGGATCACCGCTTTGCCGATATTTTGCTAACCAATGTTGATGGCAGGCGAGTGATTGACTTCAATCAGTTCCATATCATTCATTCGATTAGTCGGCCTCGTGAGTTACCTAGTCATCGGCAAGCCCATCCGGGTGATCAACAGACACAGAACCCAGATCTGAAGAGAGCTTTAAAGAGACGAGCTTGAATATTTAAGCGTTGCCTTGCCAAGCATTTCCCGTTGTTCGGTAAACTTGGGTGAGTAGGCGATCGCAGCGAGCAAGCAGTTGAAAATGGCAAACGTTTGGCAGATGGTGAAGGGCTTAGTCAATGGTCTGCATTCAAGACGCTGGCAATCATTACTAACGCCTGCCTTGGGGCTATTACTTACCGTGGGGCTAGCCGTTAGTTTTACGTTAGCCATGCCCTCTATCGGTGACCGGACAGCCTACGCAACCAATTTTGATCGTAAAAACCTTAGGCAGCAAAGCTTTGCTGGCGAAGATCTCACCGATAATGACTACACCCGCGCGGATCTCACCGAAGCTGACTTGAGTCATACCAATCTGACGGGCGTGCGATTGTTTACCACTCATCTAGATCGTGCGAATTTAGAAGGGGCCAATCTGACAGGCGCTACGTTAGATGGGGCAACGCTGGTTAAGGCCAATTTAAAAGATGCCGTTTTAGAAGGGGCTTATGTGATCAGCGCTGACTTTCGCGGCGCCAATATAGAAGGTGCTGACTTTACAGATGTGCTGTTTGATCCGCGTGTGAATTTCATGCTGTGTGAAACGGCAGCGGGCACCAACCCGGTAACAGGGCGCGACACCAGAGAGACGCTGTACTGCGAGTAAGTCTTTAGCGATACAGCTTTGTGCAGATTGGCAATGAACTGACTTGGCGATGAACTGACTTGGCGATGAACTGACTTGGTGATGAACTTATAAGTAACCGTTGTCAGCCAAGAATCCCATTGAGAGACTTGCTTGCGAAGGCTGCGAATAGTCTGACTGATGACCGTTAGGTTGAGGACGATGGCCTGCAAACTTTTCAACATATTTGCCCAGCACATCGCCTTCCAAATTCACCCAGTCGCCAGGGCTGAGGTATTGCAGGTTGGTTTCGGCGTAAGTGACCGGAATGACCGCTGCCATAAACCAGTCGCCAGAAGAGCTACATTCGGCCACCGTGAGACTGATGCCGTTAACGGCAATGCTGCCTTTGCTGACGATGTAGCGACTGACGCGATCGCTCACATCTCGAACAGAAATTTCCCAGGCATTGGCAATGCGTTCGGCTTTATCAAGTCGGCCCATGCCATCGACATGTCCTGTGACAAAGTGCCCGCCTATTTTGCTGCCTACTCTCAGTGAGGGTTCTAAATTGACCCGGCCATTGTCTAGCACTGCACCCAGCGTAGACTTGCTGAGCGTTTCGGGCGACGCTGAGGCGACAAAACCTTTGCTCAGCACCTTTTCAACCGTGAGGCACACACCATCTACAGCGATGCTGTCGCCTAGCGCAATGCCCTGCAACACCGGATCACTCGCTGATTCGCAAATTATTTTCAATTGGTACGGGCCAAGATGCTGGAGCTGACCCACGCTTTGAACAAGTCCTGTAAACACAATGCTAATTAATCTCAATACGTAGGACTACTTATGCCATATTTTCGATAAAGATTTTTGATCTTTAACTAGGTTGTGCCTAAAATCGATTTAGCCTAAGACTATATAGAATGCCGCGTTTTATTTATTTGCCTTAAAAGTAACACTGCGCTACTGAATCTTGTTGGACTTTGCGCTTCAATAGGCTTGATTTAATAATTGTAATCCAGTCGTTTTGAAGGAACGTCTTACAAACAATCTCACAAACAATCGTTTTGAAGGAACCGTCTTACAAACAACCATCTTGAAAGTAACCGGGTTTGAAGTAATCGTGTTTGAAGTAATCGTGTTTGAAGTAATCGTCTCAAAAAGAGAGAGCAACTGACCAATGATTGAGATGAACGTGGCAGGAATTGCGGTAGATGCCGGCACCCGAAACCCAATGGTGCTACTGCGAGATTCTTCGCAGCGAAGGCAGCTTCCTATTTTTATTTCGCATGAGCAGGCACGCGCTATTCAAATGGTGCTAGAGAACGAAAGAGCCTCTCGGCCAATGACCCATGATCTAATTGTCAATATGCTGAGTGCCTGGGATATGACGCTGCAACGGGTGGTGATTCATGCTTTGCGGGACAATACTTTTTATGCGGTGATGACGGTCGGTAAGGGCGATAAAAAAAAGGAGCTGGATGCGCGGCCCAGTGATGCCATTTCAGTAGCTCTGAGAACGAATGCACCGATTTGGGTGATGGAAGAAGTGGTGCTAGATGCCGCAATGCCGGTAGACAGGGACGCTGATGCGGCTGAGAAAGAAGCTTTTCATGACTTTTTGTCGGACATCAGTCCTGCTGATTTTGCCGAGCGGGGCAGGTCGATATAGCAGGTCGATACAGCAGGTCGATACAGCAGGTCGATACAAACAAATGAAGGATAAGGGATGAGACGTCGTCGGTTCGGAAAGACAGAGCTGCTGGTGTCTGTGTTTTCTTTGGGGACGATGCGGTTTGACTCGGCTGAGGATGCTTGTGAGACGGTTTGTGCTGCGATCGCCCAAGGGATCAATCATCTTGAAACAGCCCCTGCCTATGGCAGTAGCGAATGCTATATCGGTCAGGCATTAAGCGCGATCGCATCTACCGAAGAGTCAATACGGCGCGAGCAGCTTGTAATTACTAGCAAACTAACACCAACCCTGACGGCTGATCAGGTGGATAAAGCAATTGACGATTCATTAGAGCGGCTAGGCACTGACTATTTAGACTGTGTAGCGATTCATGGGATCAACACGCTGGCCCATTTAACCTGGGCGCAGACGCACATGCTAGCGCCGTTGGCTCAAGCGCAGGCAGAAGGGCGAGTGCGGCATGTGGGTTTTTCGACGCATGGGCCTTTAGACTTGATTTTGAAAGCGATCGCAACGGGTTTTTTTTCGTTTATCAACCTGCATTACAATTACTTTTTTCAGCGGAATGCCGCAGCGATCGCCCAAGCTCACCAGCAGGATATGGGCATTTTTATCATTTCGCCTGCGGACAAAGCCGGAATGCTCTATACCCCGCCTGACCGGCTAAAACAGTTATGTGATCCCTACGATCCACTGCTGCTAAACTACCGCTGGCTGCTGAGCGATTCGCGCATTACTACGCTGAGTGTAGGCCCCAAAGACCCACATGAATTAGACTGGCCCCTGCAAATTGCTGATCAAGACGGACCGCTAAATGAAAATGAACAGCAAGCAATTGAGCGATTAGACCAGGCGCAGATAGCGCAATTAGGCACTGACCGTTGCGCGCAATGCCATGAATGCTTGCCCTGCCCAGAAGTGATTAATATTCCAGAAGCACTGAGGCTAAGAAATTTAGCGATCGCCTACGACATGCAAGCCTTTGGCCAATACCGTTACGGCATGTTTGAAAATGCGGGCCACTGGTTCTGGGGAAATAAAGGCAGCCGTTGTAATGACTGTGGGGATTGCCTCCCCCGCTGTCCCGAGTCATTGAACATTCCAGCGCTGCTACGCGACACGCATCAGCGCCTCAAGGGTAAACAGCGCAGACGTTTGTGGGAAGATTGATTAAAAAAAAGACACACTAGGCAAGTAGGAGAGTCCGTAGGAAGTGAGCTGTACTTTCTACTCCGGTATTATTTTCTGCTCTAGTATTTTCTACTCATGCAGTCATTAGGCGAGCAATGCCAATCACCATAAAATGCTTTTGTCTGCATCATATGTCTGCATCATTATAGATAATCTGACTCAGCGGATTTCAATGCTTTTCTCACTTATCTTTTTTTTAAAACTATAGATTTTCTTCCAATGAAAAGAAGTATCGTTAAGCCTTTCATAGGGGGCCAGATACTATCACTTTCAGGTGTTAGCCTAAATACTGAATTGAAATTTTCGCTAGATAAAAACAAACTAGAAAAACAAGCTAGATTTTAAAAAACGCGCTATCAAAAAGAAGTTGTTAATCCAAGACACTCAATAAATCTGAACCCAGCCTTCTTTTGTATAGCCTTATATAGCCTTTCTTTGCATAAGCCTTTCTGGGAGTAGGTAATATAAGTTGCATAGAACTAGATGCTAGAACTAGATGCTATGCGCGCTAAAGCAAAAGATAACCCTCCGAAAACAACCAATTGCGCTAACCTAAAATCGAGATAAAAATCCGAGATAACTGTATGACTGCCACTCAAACCCAGCCTATGACTGATACAAACGCTACCGATGAGCGCGTTGCCGTATTACTCATGGGCTATGGCGAAGTTGAAAGCTACGAAGACTTTGCTAACTATAACGAGCAAGCGTTGAACCTTCTAACGGCTAAATTCGCGCCAGTGCCGACCTGGATATATCCCCCGCTGGCTAAACTGCTAGCCATGTTTGATCTACATGAGTGGAGCCATCAGCATGGTAACTTTGTCTCTCCTCACAATGCTATTTTTGAAAAACAGCGAGCAGGCATTGAAAGTTGTTTACAGCAGCGCTGGGGTGACAAGGTTAAAGTCTTCAAGGCGTTTAACTTTTGTGCGCCTCACCTGCCCGATCAAGTGCTCGCTCAGGTTAAAGCAGAAGGCTTCACCAAGCTGCTGATTTATCCTTTGCTGGTGGTAGATTCTATTTTTACCAGTGGGATTGCCGTAGAGCAGGTGAATGAGGCGCTTACAAAGCTTGCAGGTACGGGTGAGCACTGGTTAAAAGGCACGCGGTATATTCCTTCTTTTTATGATCGCGATCGCTACATCACCTTGCTCGCCAACCTAGTAGAAGAGAAAATTGAAAAGCAGCTCGCTGTTGCTCACCTACCTTCTCAAACCGGCATTATCTTGCTGAACCATGGTTGCCCTCACAAGGCTAAAGGCTTTACTTCAGGGATTGATGAGAGCCAAAAGCTGTATGAAGCCGTACGCGAAAGGCTAATTTATAAGTATCCGCTGATCTCCATTGGCTGGATGAACCACGACACGCCGCTAATTGACTGGACACAGCCAAATATGGCCGTTGCGGGTCAAAACATTATTGACCTGGGCGCGACTGCATTGGTAATGATGCCTATCGGCTTTGCGACCGAAAACCATGAAACGCTGCTCGATGTTGATCACATTATTCATCAGCTGCGGCGCAAAAATCCGCAGGTGACCTATGTGCAAATGGACTGCGTCAACGACCATCCTGAATTTATCCAAATGGCCGCTGACTGGGCAGATACTCACATTCAGGCCCTGCTAGAGTCTGCGCCTGTAACGGTGAATCCTGAACTCAGAGTGCTTGACGCCGACGTGCATGAGCATAGTCATCATGGTAGCCATCACGGTCATGCTCATGGCGATCATCATGCTCATAGCAATGGTCATAGTCATGCTCACAGCAATGGTCACAGCAATGGTCACAGTAATGGCCATAGTCATTCTGAACCCACTCACAGCCATGCTCAGCACAGCAGTCATCATGACCATGTGCATCATGCAAACGAACAAGCAAAAAGTAGCGCCGCAAAGAGTGGTGTTGAGAAAGCGACTGCGCCTACTCACCATCACTAAACTCGCTAAACTCAGGAAACTGAGTTATTAACGGGTGCCGCAAAGGTATCTTTGCAATTAAAAAAAACTAAAAGCCTGCTGCCTATAGTGTGTACAGCAGGCTTTTAGTTTTTTAAAGCCGAGACTGAAAAATGGCTAACTGGGAAATGGCTGAGAGGTCAGCGGCAGCAAAATTTCAAACTCAGTACCGGTGAGAAGATCACTCTCTGGGTTGTTGGGATATTCGGAGGCATGCCGCGATCGCATCCAAAAACGACCGCCATGGTTAGCCGTCACAATCTGATAGCTCATCGCTAGCCCCGTTTCCTTAAGAGACCGGCTTTTAGTTGAAAAAGAGTCGATAATTTGTGCTTGGGTTTCGGGGAGCAGGCCGGGGCCATTGTCACTAATAATAATAGAGATCCAGCGAGACTCATGGGGGCTGCGTTCAGACGCATCTTGGTCAGCGAGTACGCAGGTTGTTACCGTAATTTGAGGCACCTTGGCCAACCGTCCTCCAGCATATTGTCCCAGCTGATTTTCGGGCTGAGCCTGAGCCAGCAAAGAATCAATCGTGTTGATAAAAATACTCATAAATACCTGCCCTAGCTGACCCGCAAAACAGGGCACTGGCGGCAACTTGCCATAGCTACATTCCAGCTGAATTGGGCTAGAAAGCCGACTTTTGAGCAGGCGAATGGTGCTATCTATCAGTGTGTTGAGGTCGGTCGGTCGCGGATGAACATCGTCGATATGGCAAAAGTTTTGCAGGCTAGTGGCGAGCTGTCGTAACCGGTGAGCACCGCTGCGAGCACTTTTGATCGCGGCCGGCAGGTCACTGCGCAAATAGTCTAGCTCGATATCTTGCTGTAGCTGAACAATGCTAGCGGGTAGATCTGGCATGACTGCTTCATAGGCTTTGAGTAGCTGCTGCTGCTGCTGAACATAGGTATCTATGTAGCTCAAGTTCCCCCAAATAAAGCCAACCGGGTCTAATATCTCGTGAGAAACACCATCCACAAGGCGACCCAAAGCGGCCATTTTTTCACTTTGTAGTAGCTGTATTTGCAGCCGCTCATAGCGAATTTGAGTTTCAATACCGCGAATTTGCCAATGTGCCACATTGAGAACGTGAGGATCTAACAGCTGGTACTGGCCGTTGCAATCAATCAAAATGGGCTCGCTTTGTTGTTTATGAGAGCGGCTAAGTAGCTGCTGCGCGCCCGTTAAAATGGGAGTGCTCGCTGGTAGGCAGCGCGGTTTGCGGTTGGTTTGGTTGAGCAGCAGGCGAACTGTACCTTCTGCTAAAAGATGGGTATAGCTCAGCTGTAGCCAGCATTCTAAAAAATGTCGCCTAGAAAGAACGCTGACTTGCTCCATTTCTAACAAAATGGCTCCGGGCAGATCTGGGAACTGCGTAAACCGCTCTATCAGCGATTGAATCGGGTAGTCAGTGGTAATTGAAAAGCTGTAGCGGGCCAAATCGATTAGGGTGGAGTGAATGCCTAACGGTTGGGTTGAGCCTTCAATATATTGAGGAACTCGCGAGTGCTGGTTCGGGGCGTTCTGCGTCAAAGAGTCGTTACGTGAAGGCTCGTTTGGCAGGGCGTTGTTTTGTAACGAAGGATTTTGAGATGCAGTGGCATGCATAAAAATAGCTGGCTTACAATTCACAAAAAGTTGTGGGGACATTAGCTAGCGCATCAGCTAATGGACGCTGTTGCTAGCCCTGTGCTCATAGTGCCCGTATGAAATGTTGACAGTGTACGGAAAATGCATAAAAAGTAATTTTTTGTCAGGAGTTGTCAGGAAATTGAGTGAACATCCATGAGCCAAGAACAAATATGGAGCCTAATACATGGAGCCTAATACAACGACTGAGAAAAGCGCCAAGCCAAGGATTGTTTCGTTGATCCCTAGCGCGACTGAGATTGTAGCGAAGCTAAACTACGGTGATTGCCTAGTGGGGCGATCGCACGAGTGCGACTATCCTATGACGGTTCGTGGCCTGCCTATTGGCGATTTACCCGTTTGCACCGAGCCCAAGTTTGACCCGGTGGGGACAAGCGCACAAATCCATGGGCGAGTGAGTGAGCTGTTAGCTTCTGCGCTAAGTGTGTATCGGGTAAAAACAGAAGTATTAGCCGAACTACGGCCAACCCATATCATTACGCAGGCACAATGTGAGGTCTGTGCGGTCAGCCTGAGCGATGTGGAAAAGGCGGTTGCTGAGCTGACGTCAATGGATATTCAGGTGGTGTCTTTGCAGCCGGAATGTTTGGCCGATGTATGGGATGACATGACGCGAGTTGCCGCAGCGTTGAGTGAGTCAAAGAAAGATCAGCAGTCGGCAGCCGCCATTATCAGTGGTTTAAAAAAGCGTTTACAGCCGGTAGAGATGCCCGTGGATATATCGGTAGAGATTATCGAACCGCGTCCGAAGGTGGCTTGTATAGAATGGACTGAGCCGCTGATGGCAGCGGGGAACTGGGTGCCTGAGCTGGTGGATTGGGCCGGTGGGACAGACTGCCTTGGTAAAGCCGGAAGGCATTCGGCATGGATCAGCTGGGAGGATTTGCAGGCGGCTGATCCAGATGTCATTATTGTGATGCCCTGTGGGTATGACCTAGCACAAGCTCGGCAGGCGGCTAAAGAAATATCGGCCCAAGCGGCGTGGCAGCAGCTCAGAGCCGTTGAAAATGGGCGAGTTTATTTGACGGATGGGAATCAATATTTCAATCGACCAGGGCCAAGATTAGTGGAGTCGGGAGAGATTTTGGCTGAGATTATCTGGGGAGAAAAAGCAAATGGGGATCGGCAATTTGTAGGATGGGAGGTTTTTTAAAAAAGAGATAAAAAGTCAATGAGGCCAGCGACTGTATTAGATGTCAATCTAGATGTCACGGATATTTCAGGTGAGAATTACAGACAACAGAAGTTGCATGTTAGTTGCATGTTAGTTGCATGTTCTAGACATAAGTAAAGCATCCGTCGCTCGACTGAGTTCACGGATGCTTTAGGCTTAATGGCTGGCTTTGAGTGCGCCCAGTGCAATCTCCATCACCAGTGAAATCTTTATCACTAGATTAAACTCAGCACTCGACGGGCTTCTTCATTACGGTTTTGCTGCTGAAGCAGGGTCGCCAAGTTACGATAAGCGGCTTCCAATCGAGGCGGTAGCGATGTCGCTGTAGACTGCTGCTGACGAATATTTTCGGTGATGTCAATCGCCTGTTGAAAAGCCGCGATCGCAGCCTCTAACTGACCAGCGCCCACATGCGCCTGACCAATATTGACCAGCAAATGTGCCTCTTGCACGGGCCGATTCATTTCTCTAAAAATCACTCGCGCCTGCTCATAGGCACTTAATGCCCGAGCATAGTCCTGGTTTAGCGCCGCCGCTCGGCCCAAGTTGTTGAGCGTAGCGACTTCTTGAGCGCGATCGCCCATTTGCTTAAACAGCAGCAGTGCGGGCTGAAGATACTCAACGGCTTGAGCAGGCTGGTCATTCATTACATGAGCATAACCTAGCTCAAAAAGCGCTTCAGCTTCGGCGTCTCGGTTGCCTAGTCGCCGAGCGAGTTCTAGCGCCTGCGATTGAAAGTTAATGCTCTGCGCAAAGTTACCAAGATCGGAATGGGTTTGCCCCAACAAGGAGAGCATGATGCGGGCACCCGCTTCGTCGTTGTAGCGCTGGTATATAGAAAGACCTTGGCTGTAGGCTGCGATCGCCTCAGGATACTGCTCGGCCAAGCCATAAGCACCCCCCAAGTTGAGATACAAACTCGGCTGATTGTCTGCATTGCCCAGTGCTTCGTAAGCTGCCAGCGCCTGCTGACTCAGTTGCAGCGCTTCGGCAGGCGAATTGTTAAGACGATGAATAACGCTGAGGTTCTCTAACATGCGGCCCTTTCCAGCGAGGTCATTAGCTTGGCTGTAGAGGGCTTGTGCCTGCTGCCAGTAGCGAAAGGCGGCATCATGATTGCCCTGTGAAAAAGCTTGAACACCCTGGTTAGCCAGCTCATCTGCCTGGCGAGATTCAGGACTATTCCCCGATAAAATACCGCCTGTTACCTGCCCACCAGCGGACTGAGTTAGCACCGAACGCACATCTGTAGAAGAGACGGCAACAGCAGGAAGAGCCTGCATTCCTAGCGTGATGACCCCTAACCCGCAGGCTAACTTCACAGCCGTCTTTACAGAAAAAACCTTAGAAGAAAGTGCGGAAGATGAAAACCCAGTTTTAGTGAAACGCATAGGAATAGCAGGAGTGTGTGAGGAGAATCAACGGGGGTTGCACTGGTTTTTCAGAGCGCTCCGTTTCATATCCTCGTTATCGCACTGGTATCATTAAAAATGGTGCCGTACGTGATTTCTCTTAAGCTAAAAAACATGTAAGGCTCTCCTGTTTTAAGGACAGATGAGAGCGGTAAAATCGCTCTTGACGACCTGATAGGAAAACTTGATGACTGATTCGACCCAGCAACAGGACAATTTGGCCTCTAAGCAGCCGGCCAATCAACTGGCTAATCAACTGGCCAATCAACTGGCCAATCAACTGGCCAATCAATTGGCAAACTATCCTGTAAAGATTGGCATTATCGGCGGCAGCGGCCTCTACCAAATGGAGTCGCTCAGCAATGTGCAAGAAATTACAATAGAAACGCCCTTTGGTGCGCCTTCTGATGCGTTGATTGTGGGCGATCTTAATGGTGTGCCGGTGGCTTTTCTGGCTCGTCATGGCAGAGGCCACCGGCTGACGCCTTCTGAGCTGCCGTTTCAAGCCAACATTTACGCTATGAAAATGCTGGGTGTTGAGTACCTAATTTCTGCTTCGGCAGTCGGTTCGCTAAAGGCCGAAGCCAAACCGGTAGATATGGTCGTGCCCGATCAGTTTATTGACCGCACTAAAAATAGAGCCTCTACGTTCTTTGGCGAAGGCATCGTCGGCCACATCTCCTTTGGCGATCCGGTATGCAACAACCTAGCAGATGTTTTGGCCGATTCGATAGAAAGCCAAAATCTTCAAGGCGTTACTCTCCATCGGGGTGGAACCTATGTTTGCATGGAAGGCCCTGCATTTTCTACCAAGGCAGAGTCGAATCTGTACCGCAGCTGGGGTGCGACAGTCATTGGCATGACGAATCTGCCGGAGGCGAAGCTAGCCAGAGAAGCTGAAATTGCCTATGCCACGATGGCGCTGGTGACTGACTACGACTGCTGGCATCCCGATCACGACAGTGTGACGGTAGAAATGGTGATTGGCAATCTGCAAAAAAATGCAGTGAATGCCCAGAAAGTCATCACAGAAGTGGTGCGTCGGCTAAGCGAAAATCCACCCAAGTCAGAGGCTCACTCTGCACTCAAGTACGCCATTATTACCCCCTTGGATACAGCGCCTGCTAAGACAAAAGAGAAGTTGGCGATGCTGTTACAGAAATATCTTTAAGCAACTTTAGCCGTCAAGAGGCTTTATCAAGAGGCTTTATCAGGCTTTACCAGACTTTATTTAATTTTACTCCAAAGGTACGGGAAAAGAGGCAGTTTTTACTGCTTTCTCTTCCTTTGCTGCTTTTTATTTTTTCAGCAGTACAGTCTTTGGCACAGTTCGTTGAGAGATGCTCTCATCTGTTGGATAGGCTGTGCGATCGCTCAATTTGACAGCCTGACAGACGGAACGGTCAGTAGAACGGTCAGTAGAACGGTCAGTCAATATGCTTTCATATCCCGCATGCTGCGTACCGAGCACTTTATCCCAAAAGGTAAAGTACAGACCGTAGTGAACAGTGTACTTACGATGATGAAGCCAGTGATGCGTGCAGCCAACCATCCAACTACCGAGCCATCTGCCCAGGGCCGAATCGTCAAACAGCCGTACACCAAAGTGATGAATTAGTGCGCCCAAGGTCATGACAATGACCACGGCAACCAGTACTGACAAATGGAGGGGAATTAAGACAGCAACAGCGCTTAAATACACAGCTTGGATCATCGCTTCTGCTGGATCGAAAGCAAACGCTGTCCAAGGGGTCGGATTTTTAGACTGATGATGGCCCTGATGGAGCCACCGATAGCATTTGGGATGGTGAGATAGCCGATGGGTGAAGTAAAAGTAGGCATCTTGCAATACCAACACCAACACCAAGCTAAAGCCCAGATACCAGAGGCCATACTGCTGCGGCTGCCAGTAAATGCGAGTGTAGCCCAGGCGGTAAGCCGTGGTCATCATGGCGGCGCATAGTGAAAAAATGCCAGATGACAGCACCGAAAGCGCCACATCACTGCGAATAGAAGTCCAAACTTGAGCCGCTGAAAGCTGCACTGCAAATCGCGACGAGCGCCGTAGGTATAACCCCCAATACAGGCTGCCAGCGGCAGCAAAATAGCCCAGCACAGTCACCGCAAAGTAGATCAAACTATGCCAGAAAATGCTTGGCAATAGCGGGACTAGCAAAAGATAAAATGCCAAAACCTGTTATCGATAGATGAATTTATTAACCTGAAGTTTACTGGCTTTAGACCTCCTTGACTACACCTTGACGGGCACTCAGATCTAAGCTGACACCCTGGATGAACCCTTCATATTGTTCCGTGTGAACAATCATCAAACGCTCTACCAGCAAAGCCTTTAAGCGATCACCTCTGTATAAAGACGGAGAGAAATGTACTGAAGAAAACATTGAGAAATGTAACGAAATTCGATTTATATTAAAAAGTGTTGCGCTTTGTTGATCCCGTTGTTAGCGTATGCATGTTCGTTTAGGACTCAGCACATCTTTACCGACATCCGCATCCACATAAACGAGGCCATTACAATGAAAAGCTATCTTTCCAATCAGCTAGTACGTCCTCTTCAAAGCGGTTTACTCCGCTGTGCGTCTTCGGTTCAGCATTTGCTTATGAAGGCGGCTGTAGCATTCTCTCTCAAGCTTTGCCTATTCACGGCGAAAGTTTTATTGGGCTCTAATAGTAAGTCCAATTCGCATATGACCGAATCTTTCTAGGCTTTCAGCACCGTTTTGCCGCATAACGGCTCACCAGCATCTTCTCTCTGAACGGTATTTCCCATTATGTTCGGGTTCTTTCGCAGGCGCTAAGGAGGCCGCTGTAGCTCACTTTTGAGATCGGCTCACTTTTGAGATCAGCTCACTTTTGAGATCAGCTCACTTTTGAGATTGCCGCCTGCTCAAGAACCCAAACTCAATTGCATTTAGCTAAAAAGAGGCTTTCGCCCAATGAATATTCAAGGAAAAGTAGCGCTGATAACAGGCGCTTCGAGAGGGATTGGTCGAGCGATCGCCTATGAACTCGCTCGCAGTGGAATTCGCCGAATTATTCTAGTCGCTCGCAATCCTCATGCACTCAATCAGGTTGCTGCTGATATCCGGCTTATGGGAACCGAAGCAATTTCCCTACCCACTGACTTAACCGCTCAATCTGTGATTAGTTCTACCATTGCTAAGGCATGGCGCGACTATGGCCCGATAGATTTGTTGGTGAACTGTGCAGGCGTGGCACACCAAACACCTTTTTTGCGATCGCGCTTCTCACAGGTTCAGCAGGAAATCGCCACCAACCTTACTGGCATGTACATTGTCACGAGCCTCATTGCACGGCGTATGGCCGTCCGGCGACAGGGCACCATTGTCAATGTCTCTAGCCTAATGGGTAAGATTGCCGCCCCAACGATGGCAACCTATTCGGGCACAAAGTTTGCCATCGTTGGATTCACGCGAGCCTTGCGGATGGAGCTAGCCCCACACAATGTCAAGGTGATGACCCTGCTTCCTACCCTTACCGACACTGACATGGCCAAAGATTTGAAAAAGTTTCGTGGCGTGATTCCGATGACAGCGCAGCAGGTTGCCCAATCATGCATTCAGGGGCTGCAAAAAGATTCGGCAGAAGTATTGGTGGGATGGCAGTCTCACGTTGCTGTTTGGTGCCATCGACTGTCGCCGCAGTTGCTAGAGTACGTGCTACATGTAACAGCGCCTAAGTTGTTGCAGGCTGCCTAATCACTTCTCTTTCAAATCCTGTTTCCCGAATCCTGTTTCCCGAATCCTGTTTCCCCAAATCCTGTTTCTCAAATCCTGTGCAGGCATGGGCAAAAGTTTGCGTCTGTGCAAAAAAACGTTCAGTTTTGATAGGCTAAAGTGACCGTAACTTTAGGATGTTTAGCAGGCTCCATGACCAAAGGCTCCATAACGACTCAAGATATCGCGACTACAACGTCCTCTGAGGCTGTGCTGTATGGGGAAAGAGCCATTCAGGAGGGACGGCTCATTACGTTCCCCAACCCCCGCATTGGGCGAGAATATACTATTCGCATCACGCTGCCCGAATTTACCTGTAAGTGCCCTTTTTCGGGCTATCCAGATTTTGCCACGATCTATATTGATTACGTGCCTAATCAAAAGGTAGTGGAGCTTAAGGCGATTAAGCTGTATATCAATAGCTATCGCGATCGCAACATCTCTCACGAAGAGTCCGTTAACTTAATTATGGATGACTTTGTTGCTGCTTGTGATCCTCTCTCAGTGAATATCAAGGGCGATTTTTTGCCCAGAGGTAATGTGCATACGGTGATTGAGGTGTCGCATCAGAAAGACATTGCCAGCGTAAGACTAGAGTGATGGGCTTTTTATCAAAAAGTTTTTCTGTCCTTAATCTTTTCTTTCCCTTTCATTAACGTCCCGTTTTGGCAACTGGTTTACAGTCGAAATGTGTTTGGGCCAACTGACAAAAATACACCGAAAATGCATTTTTGTTGGCCTCAGCAGAGATCTGATCCATTCGTTGTTAATGGGGCTAGTCTGTTTTGACTTTGGTAAATTCTGCACCCGTCTGTGCCTATCCCAACCAGTTAATTCCGCTGCTAGAGCAGCTTTATCAGGAGCGTACTCTACTGACCTATCCTGCTGGGGGCAATATTCCTTTGCAGCATCAGGATCTTCATTTTGTTTATCGGGGCGTTGCGCAGCTACATACCGTTCATGTTGATGGCGGCGAAACCATTGTGGGGCTGTGCGGCCCGTCAATGGCTTTTGGTCGAGCCATTACTACCGTGGAGCCCTACTGGGCCACAGCGCTGACTGAGATTGACCTGCTGCCATTTTCAATGGCCGAGGTAGAAGCTTCACCCGGCTTAATGGCCGGTATTTTTCCGCAGCTCATTCGTCGTCTTCAGCAAACCGAGAGCTGGCTGGCGATTTCGGGACAACGGCTAGTGAGCGATCGCCTTCGTGCCGTGCTGATTCAGCTTGCTCAAGACTTTGGCCATGTAGAGTCGGGCGGTGTTCGGATCAGACTTCGCCTCACCCACCATCAGCTTGCCACCTTGATTGGCACCACTCGGGTGACGGTCACTCGTTTGCTGCGCGATTTTAGAGATGAAGGATGGCTCAATGTGCAGCAGCGCCAGCTCATTTTGAGCCCCCAAATGGTTGGACTCGCCTGTAACAATTAGGCGAGTCCAACCATTTGATTTAGCTGATTGATTTAGCTGACCGTTTGATTCAACTGGCCATTCGATTTAGCTGGCCATTTGATTCAACTGGGGCTTCGTTGAAGGGGTAGGCGTTGAAATGACGAGGCCGTCTTAAGTCACGACTTCAGCAACTATGCGTTTAGAACAACACCACCGTTGGGATGTAGCACCTGACCGGTCATGTAGGAAGAATCTTCTGAGGCCAAAAATACAAAGCAGGTAGCCACTTCTACGGGCTGACCGGGTCTTTTCATGGGCACTTGCTTACCAAACCCTTTGACCATATCAGCGGGCATGGCATCTGGAATAAACGGCGTCCAAATGGGGCCAGGGGCCACGCCATTGACACGGATGCCTTTTTCTAGAACACGCTGAGAGAGCGATCGCAAAAAGGCCAAATTAGCACCTTTGGTTGTTGAGTAGCTCAGTAGCGACGCATTCCCTTTGTAAGCATTAATGGAAGTCGTGATGATAATGCTACTACCTTCCTTAAGGTGGGGAAGCGCCGCTTTAGTGAAGTAAAACATAGGGAACACATTTGTGCTGAATATGCTGCCTAGCCGAGCTGCGTCAATCTCGTCCCAATCAGGTTCCATATACTGCTCAGCGGCATTACTTACCAAAATGTCGAGCTGGCCGAAAGTATCGAGGGTCTTTTGCACCACTTCTTGACAGAACTGCTCGTTGCTGATGTCTCCCGGCAGCAAAATACATTTTTGCCCCTGTGCTTCGACTTCGGTTTTTGTTTTTTCGGCGTCTTCGTGCTCATCTAAATACGAAATTGCAACATCTGCGCCTTCTTTCGCATATAGAACCGCAACTGCGCGGCCAATGCCACTATCGCCGCCAGTAATTAGGGCTACTTTGCCCTTTAGCTTGTCGCTGCCTTTATAGCTATCGCGGTCATAAATAGGTGAGGGCGTCATTTCAGATTCAAGAGCAGGTTGACGATCTTGCGACTGTGCTGGAATCTGATTAGGAGAAATGACCATAACAGTTAGGTTCCTCAATAAGGTTATTCCTCTTTATGAAAGCGCGATCGCCTTTTATTAAAAACTGCCTATTAGTAGAACTCGAACCCAGGCGATCGCACCTTCACCTACGCCCTAAGAATCATCAGCGTGAAATCTTAGGGCACACACAACAACCCGATCGAATGTATTTGTATTTAATGTTGTTTCTAGTGACCTTTTCGGCTAATCAGCCTCTGACGGCTCAGTCGCACCCTCAGTTGCACCAATGATAGTACTCACCAGTTGAAAAGCCCATCCGCAAAGCGCCACAAAAAGCAGGAGCGCCAGCGGCGCTAGCCCTGCAAAAGGAAAAACAATCAGCAACAGCACAGATAGTAAAATCGCGAGTCGAACAAAATCGTTATTCATAGGGGTATAGCCTGAATTATTCAGGTTGTTTCCAACTGTTTAAACACAACTGTTTAAGCATGATTAAACAATAGCGGTTGACTGGAATGTCTGTCTTCAGCCTGACGACTCATTGTCATCAAACCTTTATGCTTCGCATTAGCATGCCTATTCAACATTTGTTTTTTTAGTTTAGGGAGTTTGGTTTATGCAATTTAAATCCTATGTGGATCAGTACAGGGTTCAGCTAGTCGGGCGGCTTCGCAAGGTGATGCTGGTGACTGTTATAGGGCTGTTGATGCTAAGTACAACAGCTTGTCAGCCAGATACTAGGGCCAGTATGTCTATTCATGAGGCATCCCAGGCAGATGTACAAAGGGCTCAAGGCAATATGAGTGATCAGGCTATTGATGAGGATGTTTTGTCTCAGCAGGGTGAATCCCTTCTGCGCCAGAACAATGTCCACAGCAATTCTCAAAATGGCAAAGTGGTTACGCCCCAGTAGTTTTTTAATTATTTAATCAACTTTTCTGTTGCCTATGAATTTTACTGATGCCTATCCCTCACAGCTCACTCTGGTGGATGACAGGGCTAGCAGCCTGCTTGCTGTCTCTGGTTCACATTTACGCTGGCCGACTAAATTTTTTAAGAAAAACACCCCGTAGCCGCTGGCTTTCTCTCGGTAGTGGGGTTTCAGTGGCTTATGTGTTTATGCATATTCTGCCTGATTTAAGCGCGGCTCAAGCTGACTTTCAAGCAAGTGTGCAGTTTTTATCAGCGATTGAACACCACATATATTTGGTGTCTTTAATCGGTATGCTGGCATTTTATGGATTGGAGCGGGCGGCAAAGGTATCTCGCAAACAAAGCGTTGCGCAGGGTGAAGGAGATGCTACTCAGTCAGGTGTGTTTTGGCTGCACATGGTTTCTTTTTCCCTGTACAACTCACTGATTGGTTACTTACTAATGCATCGTGAGGAGGCAGGATTAGTCAGCTTGATCACATATTTGTTTGCGATGGCGCTACATTTTGTGGTTAATGATTACGGCCTGAGCGAAGACCATAAGCATGCTTATGAACATAAAGGACGGTGGATTCTGTCATCGTCTATTATTTTTGGTTGGGTCGTTGGTTCTCAAACTGAAATTAGTAAAGCAGCAACGGCAATTTTATTTTCATTTTTGGCAGGTAGCATTATTCTCAATGTGCTTAAGGAAGAGCTGCCCCAGGCGAGAGAAAGCCGCTTTTGGACGTTTTTTCTGGGTGCGGCAGGCTATTCGACTTTGCTGCTAGTGTGGTAAATCTGTTACCACCTCAACCACGCCTACTCAACGATATCCAATCCATCACATTTACTCAACGACTTTATCCGCGCGGCTGATGACCGACTGAGGAACCGTAACGCCCATTTCTTCAGCGGAGGCTGGATTTACGAATAGCTGGACGGCGTTGACAAATTCAACAGGTAGCTCGGCGGGTCTGCTCCCTTTGAGCACTTTGGCCACCATATCTCCCGTTTGGCGACCGAGGTCGTAGTAATGAAAGCCAATGCTTGCGATCGCCCCTTTTTCCACGGCATCAGTATCATCTGCAAACACAGGCAAATCATTGTCTTGCCCTACCTCAATCACCGACTTTAGGGCCGTTGTTACGGTATTGTCGGTCACCATATAAATCGCATCGACAGACCCCACTAGGCTACGCGCTGCCTCAGCGACTTCGCTCGAATCAGTAACGGTGACTTCTTTTACTTCTATAAATCCTTGATCGGGTGCTTGCGATTTAACCCGACTCACCAAGATCGCCGAGTCGGCTTCGCCAGCGGTGTAAATCACGCCCAGGGTATTGGCCTCTGGCAACACTTCTTTGATCAGCATCAGATCTTGACTGACAGGAGAAAGATCGCTCACGCCGCTGATTGTGCTGCCGGGTTTATCTAGGCTTTCGACCAGCTTGGTTTCAACCGGGTTCAAAACGGCTGAAAAGATGACCGGAATGTTTTTGTTTTGGGTCGCGATCGCCACGGCCTGAGCGCTAGGCGTTGCGATCGCGACAATGACATCTGGGTTTGCCCTAACGTATTTAGTGGCAATTTGCGCCGCTCTCACCGGGTTACCCTTAGCGTTTATCATCTCCCATCGCAGGGTATCGCCTTCTACATAACCTGCCTCAGCCAGCGAATCTTTTAGGCCCCTTTGCACCGCATCTAACGAAGGCTGTTTCACAAACTGCGTAACCGCTACAAACAGCGCCGGATCAGCGCCGCCCACTGTTGGTGCATTGTCTGAGCAGCCTGCTAGCGCCGAGCTGAACACCGCTACCGTGAGCGTTACGGCGAGTGCAAGTGAAGTGCGTGGAAGAATGCTATCAATCATGTTGTCAATTCACTCAGTGTCTTACGCTGGCTTGTTTCGCTGACTTGTTTCGCTGGCTTGTTTCGCTGGCCTGTTTTGCTGGCTTGTTTTGCTGAATGGCCAAAGGTCGCTTGCTAAGTTTGTTGGGAGATTTGAAGGCGGTAGATACCAATTTTTTTTGATGGGTAAGCTAATCCAAGCAGACCTTCTAAGCGTCTCTGTAAAGTCTCTATTTTATGGGCTGCTCGGTTGTGATTGACTCTTGTGTTAGGCCATATGTTCTTCAGATCCGCCGTTGATTCTTGGGTGTATGCATTCACTGTGAGCTTGCCAGTGGTGAGCATTTGGGGTGCGATCGCGCATCTGCCAAAGGCGCACTCGACCATTGCCATGCTAACGGTAGCCGCGGCGGTTCTAATCGCGATCATTTCCCTCTCACTTCTTCTCTTCACCTACTACCGAGTAGACTCCACCACGCTTCTAGTCCAAGCCGGTCCTTTCTTTTGGCGCGTTCCACTCGATCAAATTCGCGCCATCACACCTAGCCGATCTTTTCGATCCTCACCCGCACTTTCTTTCAACCGGCTCAAAATCGACTACGGTCAATCTCGTTCTCTCTTAGTCTCACCCAAAAACAAAGCCTGCTTTATTGAGTCTTTAGGGTTCCAGCCTGCTGAAATCCTAAAGACAACAGCTTCGTGATAGACACAGCTTCGTGATAGACGCTTCGTAATGACGGCATTGCCATTTCCTTGCTTTGTGATTGTTTTGTGATTGTTTTGTGATTGTTTTGTGATTGCTGGGTGATTGCTTCGTTATTCTCAATCACCCCCGTACTGAGCCTTGAGTTCAGCCACTCGGTCATCGTCTATTTTTTGAATAAGCACAGGCGGCACTTCAAACGGTCGGCCCGCCGCCAAAATAGTCAAATCTGCCGCAGCGGTCATTGAGCTTTGTCGTTCATCATCGGTAAGCTGTAGCGCATTAAATAATTGCTCAACCGTGGTTGGAATAAATGGTGCAGCGGTAATGGCATACAGCCGAATCAAATTAATGCAGGTACGAATCACTACGGCCGCTTCGTTTTTGTCCTGCTTAAACAATGTCCAGGGAGCCCGAACATCAATGTACTGATTCCCTGCTGACCACAGGGCATTGAGTGTTTCAGTGGCCTTACGAAATTCCATGCTTTGAAGATGCGATCGCAGCCCTTCCACCAACTCCATACAGCGCCGTTCCAGTTCAATCTCAGCTTCTCCCGGTTCACCCCCGGCAGGCAATTCATTGCCAAAGCGAGATGCCGTAAACTTTAGAATTCGATTGATAAAATTACCAAAGTTATCGGCCAGCTCTTTGTTGATTTTGGTTTGAAATTGCTCCCAAGTAAAAGCCGAATCAGCCGACTCCGGCGCAGAAGCCATCAGCATGTAGCGCCAGTAGTCAGGCGGTGCAATCTCCAGCGCTTGGTCTAAAAACACACCACGCTTAGAGCTTGTCGAAAACTTGCCACCATAATAATTCAGCCAGTTAAAGCCCTTAATATAGTCCGCCATCTTCCAAGGCTCACGCGTTCCCAAAATCGTCGCTGGCCACATAATGGTATGAAAGGGTAAATTGTCCTTCGCCATAAACTGCGTGTAGCGCACATCGTCAGCGTTGTACCACCAGCTCTTCCAGTCCTTGCCAACCTTATCTCCCCAGCTTTTAGTCGCCGACACATAGCCAATCGGCGCATCAAACCATACATAAAAAACCTTGTCTTCAAAGCATTCCTTAGGTACTGGCACACCCCACTTTAAATCGCGCGTAATGCCTCTACTTTGTAAGCCTTCATCTAGCCACTTATTAGCAATTGACCGCGTTAGGTTAGGCCAGTCAGTCTGCTGATCAACCCATTCGCGCACCTCGCCGCTGAGTTTATCTAACCGCAAAAACAAATGACGACTCGTGCGCACCTCTACATCCGTAGATCCAGACACTGCCGAGCGAGGATTGATGAGGTCCGTCGGGTTCAGCATTTTTGTACAGTTTTCACACTGATCGCCCCGCGCCCGATCGTAGCCACAGTTTGGGCAGGTACCTTCGACATAGCGATCAGGCAAAAAGCGTTCATCAGCTACAGAATAAACCTGGCTAATTTCTCGCTCTTCAATAAAGCCGTGCTCATCAAGGCTACGGAAAAAGTCTTGCGTTAGCTCACGATGCTCAGCCGAAGACGTCCGCCCAAAATAGTCAAACGATAAGCCAAACTTGCGATAAACCTCCGCCTGCCGCTCATACTGCCTTGTGCAAAACTCAGCTACATCCAGCCCTTCCTCTAGTGCCGCAATCTCAGCAGGTGTGCCATGCTCATCTGTGCCACAAATATAGAGAACCTCTTCGCCCTCTTGCCTTAAGAAACGCGCATACACATCTGCCGGCAACATAGATCCCACCAAGTTACCAAGATGCTTAATACCGTTGATGTAAGGAAGGGCGCTAGTAATGAGATGTCGCATATAAATCAGGTACTGAAAATCGCTAAAGAGCCAGGCGTAGGAAAGGGCATAAATACCCTTAAAGTTAAGCCTAACGGTTTGGGGTACTTACTGACCAGCAAGCTTTATCGACCGCATCGTCTCACAGATCAAGGCATGAAAATAAACGCATGAAAAAAGTTACTTTAGGCCAGCTGGCTATAGAACCGGTTTCTCACAACCCAGCGATTAAAAAGCAGGTGATGCTGCGCTCGGGCGATTTGCCTCATCTGACTAATTTTTCTCAGGCAAGCTTTCAGCCCGGTCAGATCGCTCAAGCCCATGCCCATGCTGACATGTGCGAGGTATTTTTGGTAGCGTCGGGTGAGGGGATAATGGTCATTGATGGAGAAACCCATGCGCTGACTCAGGGGGTGTGCATCGCCGTGACACCGGGTGAAATGCATGAGGTAACCAACACAGGTAAAGAAGAATTGGTGCTTACTTATTTTGGCTTGAAGGTTTAAGTTTCGAAATTTTGATTGATATCTCTTGATGCCTCTTGATATCTCTTGATATCTCTTGATATCCCTGGATAGCTCTGCCGACCTCTCTATCCTTTATATTTACCTATCGCTAGGATTTCCCTACCGCTAGGATTCTAGGGTAGCTTCCCTAGCACGGTCACGGGTTTTCATTTGGCTCAGGCGTATCCAGCCTCCCGCCATCACCCCTGTGGTGCCAATAGCCAGATTCAGCAGCGACAGTGACAGCGGCTCTTTAGTTTCACCCGTAAATGTATAAAGCCCCCAGATGATAGCCAGCATGAGGGCGAGGGCGATCGCGTGAGTTATCGGAGCCCGCTGTGCAACAAGGGCAGCCAGCCAGCCACTAAGGGTAGCAAAGCCCAGACTACAGACCGAAGCAAAGGCCAGAAATTGGGGCGTAATTTCGTTACCAGCACCGCTTAGCCAAGTAGCGTAAAGCAAGGCCGTGCTAATGCTAATCGTAAGATAGCCAATGACCAGCGATAGAATTGTCAAAACCATGACCCTCACTTTCCGACCTCACGTTTCATGACTACTCCCTTCGATCCCGATCTTCATCTTAAGCAAGACATCTCGGAAGTTTCTCAAATTCAGACTATTGTGCGACGATTGCATGAAAAAATGCAGCGCGATGCAACCGTGCAAAATACGACAGATAGTTTGAGGAATTTTTTACAGGTAGATCGGGTTGTACTCTATTACTTTTATCAACAGTGGAAAGGTCGAGTCACTTTTGAATCGCTGAGCAACCAAAAGTTTTCTATCCTGGGCTCTACTGGGCCAGACGAGTGCTTTAACGGTGAGTATGCAGCCATGTATTTGGAGGGCAGAGTACGAGCTATTGCCGACATTGAAACCGAACTAATCGCACCTTGCCATCGTGATTTTTTGCGGGACATTCAGGTTCGCGCCAACCTGGTTGTTCCCATTTTGACGGCAAAGGGGCTGTGGGGCCTATTGGTTGCTCATCACTGTCAAAGCCTTAAGCAATGGACCGAAACCGACATTACACAGATGCAGCAAGGCGCTTTGACTTTGGCATCTGCACCCTCTATTAAGGAGAATTAAAGCAAAGAGAATGAAAGACAATTAGCTCCAAGTAAAGGCAATTAGCTCAAGGCAATTAACTCTAAGGCAATTAACTCCAAGACCATTAGGCAAAGACCATTAGGCAAAGACAGCAAAGACAGAAAGACAATTAGAGGGGAGTTAAGAAACTGCGCGGCTGATTGCGATCGCTGCGTTTTGCCCCCCAAAACCAAAGCTAAGGCACAATATGTTGGACAGCTTTGCCACTTGCCAATGGTGGACAAAGTTCAGATTAAAATCAGGTTGTTTTAAGCCTACGCAGGGAATGAGTTCCTGCTGCTGCAAGCTCAGTAAGCTCAGCGCGACGGTCAGCGCACCTGAAGCCCCTAGCGTATGCCCGGTTGCGCCTTTGCTTGCCATGATAGGAACCTGCCGCCCGAGCGATCGCTCAATTAAGGCCGCTTCCATCTGGTCATTCTGGGCGGTGCTTGTACCATGCATATGCACCGCATCTATATCCTGTGGCCTTAGCCCATTTCGCTGTAAGCAGTGCGCTAAGGCACGCCTTCCCATGGCATAGCTGGGATCAAACGAACTGACATGATGACTATCGTTAGTCATCCCCGTCGACAAAATGCGACCATATACCCGCGCATTTCGCTCTGCGGCGATCGCTGCGGATTCTAGCACCAAAGCGGCGCCCCCTTCACCTAGCACAAAGCCTTCTCTGCCTTGGTCAAAGGGGTAACAGCCGGTCGTCGCCAGTGCGCCCATTTTTTGAAAACCGGCCAAAGTTAGCGGCGTAATCGGCGATTCTACCGCGCCTGCTAGCACCCGGTCGCAGTGCCCCTGCCGAATCAAATCGGCGGCCTGCGCGATCGCCCAAATCCCAGTCGCACAGGCCGCCATTGGAGCCAACAGCGGCCCCTGACTACCGATTAGCCGCGCCGCTACCAGCGCTGGCCCATGAGGCAATGTCGCTAGCCAGTCTGCTGGAGTTCGACTGTCTTGCGGCTGAACAGTCATCGCTTCCCAGCGCTGCAAGTAGCTCCGGCTCGATCCCATCACAACGCCGCAGTGTTCAGCAGCGCCTTGATTGGCTGTAGCGCTATATTTTTCCAGACTCGCATCCTGCCAAGCCTCTTGTACAGTCTGCCGTACAATGTCATCTAATTGGCTGGGCTGCTTACCGGCCATGGCCAGCGGCCCAGCGGCCAAATCAGCAAAGGGCTGACGAAGCGCGATCGCACTCTCGCCAGCCCTTAAGTGATGCCAAGTGGCCGTAGCCGTAGCCCCTAGCGCCGTTGTCAGACCAATGCCCGTAACAACAACATCATTAACAACATCATTCCGAGGCTGCTTCACTGCTACCGTCTGCTTGCACCAAATTCTCGGCCCCAGACGTGACCTTCACCGACTGAATAACATCCCCGAGCTGAATTTTATCAACCACATCCATTCCACTCGTGGTGTAGCCAAAAACAGCATAGTTGCCATTTAAAAAGTCAACATCGGCCAGCGTGATGTAAAACTGCGCAGACGCAGTGTTAACGCCTGACCGAGCCATTGCGATCGCGCCCTTGCGGTGAGGCAGCGCCGGAGCTGACTCCAGCCCCGCTTCTGGAAACGTGCGACCATACAGCGGCTCATCAGCATCCTCAGGCAAAATTTCCAAAGGAATCGCCCGCTCCACACCATTCTCATCTCTGTAGCCACCCGTGCCCAGCTGCTCTACTGGAAAGTTGGGGTCAGCGCTCTGAGGGTCACCGCCTTGAATAACAAACGGATCGGGAGATCTCACCACGCGATGAAATACAGTCCCGTCATACACACCCTTCATCGCCAAATCGACGAAATTACCTGCGGTGTAAGGCGCTTTATCGCCATCTAGCTCCACCACAATGGGCTTGTTGCCTACCAATATTTCTACAGTTGCTTTCCCATTTAGCTTGGGGAGCCCTGCGGTTAGCTCATCTACAGACGGAGTCACTGCAACAGCTACTTCTGGCTCTGGCAGGTTATTAGCAACAGGTGTATCTGGCTGGCTACAGCCGCCAATCAATAGCGCGATCGCAAGGAGTGCAACCCAGCCAGAAGGCCCTTTACTCAATCCTGCATTTAGCCCTTTACTCAACCCTCGACGCCCTCTGCCCAAGTCTCTACTCCACCCTCTAATCAATGCGTTAAACCTCATTCCCAACGTCATTCCAAAAGTCATCTTCGTGCTTCCATCATCTTCGTACCTTAGTTGTCTTCAGTCACCCTCATGCTTCCTGCGTCTGCGCTACAAGCAACCGCACAGGCCCATGCCGCCTCTCAGTGAAGACAGTCGGCCAAATGTAGCCTATTGTTTCATGCGACAACAACTCGTTCAATTCGCGAATTAACCCAGACGCCTCGTATTTTTCTGACTAGGACATAGCCGTACAAATACTCACGAATCGTAGATACTCACAAATTACACAACTCACGACTTACAAACCTTCTAGCGGCACCTGCAAAAAGCGAGCAAGCTCAGCGCCTTGATTTTCCAGATCAGAAATAGAAATTGGCTGACCCACACGCGTTAAAGGAATATCACCTTTGCCCTTAATTCTCAAAAAGAGCGCTCGCTTAGGATTGAGCCCTTCCTTAATCTCAGCGCGAACGGCCAGCAAATCTGAAAGCGGGTAGCGCAGATCAATTTTGCGGTTTTCACCTGGAAAACCCCATCTAAAGATACGTGCCTCACCGTCTTCTTTATCAAATTCGTTGTAACCGCCGCCAATATTCCAAACAATAATCAAACAGAGATATAGGCAAAGCAAAATGGCCACCGTGCCATAAAAGCCCATCGCAATTCCCTGCGGAATAAACACCAGCTGAGCAGGCAAATCTGAAAAAGGCAGCAAATTAGTGTGCAAAAAGCTAGAGAGTCCAGAGAGAAAGAACCCTACGCCACCAATCGCTGTGACAGCTGCCCAAAAATAGTTGCTAGGGCGGCGAGCACCAATAATTTCTCGACGCAGAATGTTTTGCTCAGAAGTTTTAGCAGTCGCCATAGGAGAAGGGGGAGAAGCGGTCGTGTTTGAGGCAGTCATGTTTAGCCGGTCGCATCTACAGATACATATGAAGATACATAGATAATATCTGTTCGGCTAGCCATCTGTTCGCTAAATAGCGCTATGCGACCTATCAGACCTATTTATATTTTTGCGCTCAGCGAAAAATTGCGTGGCATAGAAAGAGATAAACAGGCGAGCTCATAGATTCCACGAAGATTTCGAGAAGATTCTGAGAATTATTAAGAAATATCTACTACGAAAAATATTGTTAAGAAATACTCTGTATTGTTTTATGAGATACATCCCAAGCAGTAAGCGGCTTTAGTCGATTCGAATGGGCTAAACGAGGGCTCACTATAAGGCGTAACCAGCCGCAAAATACTGCCGAATATAGATATTTTTCGCTTGAAGGTAATCTGAGAATTTACGTGACAGATTGTAAAAAAAGGGATCTGTCTTTATGATAGGTACATGCCAAAATCCTTAACGTTAGCTGCATTTAGCTATCGGCTCATGGACTGGCCCGATATTTTCTGTAGATCATTCTCTGCGGATTATTCGTACTTTCAGTCTATTGAACTTTTGAGATCTCTGGTGAGTTTTGCCTTATCTAAAATTAGGGTAAACGGCCAGACATAGAAGCATTTCAAGAGGCAAAGGACTTAATCCAATATTAAGCGCCAAGACGAGGATTTATTACTTATGACAATTGCAATGGGCCAAGCGCCCGCAGCCAGAGGACGGTTTGACGTCGTCGATGACTGGCTAAAGCGCGACCG
>Ga0076929_100525_pt1 | contig 30912 bp, 32 predicted proteins | sample HotLakConUCCSL28_FD_87104 | JGI IMG/M metagenome (GOLD analysis project Ga0076929, IMG submission 87104) | Hypersaline microbial mat communities from Hot Lake, Washington, USA - Hot Lake Consortium UCC-SL28 (version 3) (version 3) | ecosystem: Environmental > Aquatic > Thermal springs > Hot...
CGCCTACGCGCTCTGGCGTCGGGTCAGCGCCGCCCGCTCACTGGCTGAGGGAGGGGCGTGATCGGGTGGCTCCTCGCGCTGCCGTGGGTGCGCCGGCTCGGGCTCTGGCTCGCGGCCGTCGGCGCCTTCCTCGTGCACTCGCCGCGCTTCGCCGCTCAGGCGAGCGGGCCGGCCGGCTGCGGGAACAGGTCGAACACGCGGTTCATGGCGACGGCGGCACAGAGGCGTGGATCGACCTCGCCTCGGTGAGCCAGAGCTCCAACAACACAGTTGCCCCCCTCACGGATCGGTATTCCGTCCTCAAGCGCCGCAACAACGCGCTCGCGAAGATCCACGCTCAATGGCCCTCGTCATTCGATGCCTCGTAAGCCGATGCGACCCGAAGGAATCAGAACCACCGCGACGCCGCAAACACGAACGACTCAGTCAGCACTCAAACCGCCCTGGTCAGCGTTGCGGGTCAAGATTGTTCTACCGTCGTATCCAGTCCGTTCGCGTACGGTCAGCAGATACTCCAGCACTGCATTCTGAACTTGGACTTCCCAAGCCGCTCAACGGGATTGTGCAGGGGTGAAAAATTCGAAACATTGAGGGCCGTTCTTGAGTCCGTGCGTTCAGAAGAACTCATCAAGAATCTGATAGAACTGGAGCCGCTTCCCGTCGGCGCCGTATCCATAAAGCTGCAGGAACACGTCTACCCATTCCGGACCCAGCACATGATGCACTTCACGAACCAACAATGCGAGATCTTGGTGACGATCGGCGACACCAAGCCTGGCGCAGTCGATAAAGCCGGAGAACCTCCTGCCATCGACAATGATGTTCGGGAAGGTGGCATCTCCGTGGGTGACCACCGAATCTTCCTGCGATGGCCGGTTCCGCAATAGCTCCTCAAATAGGTCGGCCGCGCTATGACCAAAGTTGACCTCGTCGAAATCATCCTCGTCGACTAGCCCGTCTGCGACCCGCCTGCTGGCAAGGTCCAGGCGGCGATTGAGGCTGTGGTCGAAGGGGCATCGAGTGGCGTCAAGCGCGTGTAATTCTCGCAGAGCGGTGGCTGCGATCTCCACGATGTGCGCAGGCCCGAGCTCGTGCATCGAACTCAGATCGTGACCAGGAAGGCCGGTCATCAGAAGCCAGTGCCGATTCTCGTCCGTGAGTTCCGCGAGCACCTGCGGGCACGACACTCCATTACCGGTCAGCCAGCGCAGCCGCGTAGCCTCGCCGGGCAATTCGGAGTGAAGCGTTATCGGCTCCGTCTTGATAAACAGCGTCGGCCTGTCGTGCCGCTCCAAACGAAATACAGCAGCTTCCGATTGCCCCGCGTTCTGCCTTTTCCGAGAATAGCCCTCAAGCAGACCAGCCCATTCAACAGGACCTTGCGCCGCAGCATCCCACTCCTCGTGCATGGCGTCACTCTACCTCATCGCGAACTGTGACACCGTAACTCCCCTTTGATTATGCCTGGCGGTATGGCCGCTCAATCTCGAGAAGACGCTGCTTCCGCCAGAACCCGCCACCGTGACCTGTCAGCGCTCCATCTACTCCGATGACCCTGTGACACGGAACCATGAGCGCGATGCGGTTTAAGCCGATTGCGTGCGCAACGGCGCGCGTCGCCGAGGTTCGGCCTAGGCTTTTCGCGATATCGGAATCGCGGCGCGGAGGTCATCGCCGCCTTCACCGAGGTGGAGAGCGGCAAGCGCGCCGACCGGCCGGAGCTGGCCCGGGCGCTCCACCTCGCAAGGGTCACCGGCGTGACGCTCGCCATCGCCAAGCTCGACCGGCTCTCCCGCAACGCCGCATTTCTCCTCACCCTTCGCGACAGCGGCGTGCGCTTCCTCGCCGCCGACATGCCCGAGGCCAACGACCTCACCGTCGGCATCATGGCCCTCGTCGCCCAGCAGGAGCGCGAGGCCATCGCGAGGCATACAGCCCCCGATGCGGTAATATGCGGAGCGGATGGTTATGCGGAGTTGCAGGCGGCGCGTGTTGCGCCGCCTCGGTTTTCCGGGTTGCCACTCCGCATAATCAGCGGCATGCCTTGCCGGTGAGCATGGCGAGCAGCTTGTCCAGCGGGCGCAAGTGTCCCGACTTCGGCATGGCGACGCCCGCCAGGAAAAACTCAAGCCCGGATCGCGAGACGACCCGGCCCCTCAGATTCTGGAAGGCATGGTCGTCATTGTCGAAGTCTCCGATGATCGCGCCGAGGGCGCCTTTGAAGACTTCAATCCCCATCAGGTTATGCGGAGTCCCGCGATCTCAACCCCTTGGCGGGGCTGCGCCTCCGCGCCTGAGTCCGCATAACAATCCACTCCGCATATTACCGCTTATGCGGAGCTCCGCATAACCGGTAGACGCGCCCGCGGCCGTCGACCTTCTCCGAGGCGATGAGGAGGCCGAGCCGCTTCCTGAGCGCTCCCGCAATCGCGCCGCGGACGGTGTGAGGCTGCCAGCCCGTTACCGCGGCGATCTCGGGTACGGTCGCGCCTCCGGACGCCTTGAGCATCGCAATGATCTGCGACTGCTTCGTGCCTGCTCGCAGGCGGGGCTTCTCGATGAGCGTGGGAGCGGGATCCGAGGCCTCGGCAACTGCGCCGCTGACTTCCGCCGGCTCCGAACTCGGTGGCAGCGGCGAGCGGCTCTGCGGCCTGCAGCGTGAGCCCGAGCGCGGCAAAGGCGGTGTCGGTCGCCACCAGCGTAACGGCGCCACGGTCGCCGCAATCGCGCCAGACCGGCGCGCGTGCTTTCCTGGTGGCTGTCGAACACCATGAACGCGGACTTCGGAATCGAGGCGCTGGAGGAGGCGATGGCCGCGTCATCGCCGGCCGGAGATCTGCAGCTCCGACCGGGGCAGCCAGTTCACCAGTCGGCGTCTGACCGAGGTCCTCCTCGAGGCCGGCGTGAAGGTCCCGTGGATGGCGAGGGGCGAAGGATGGACACCGTGTCCTTCGAGCGCCTCTGGCGGTCGCTGAACCGCGAGTGCCTGTGTCCCACGCCCTCGCGACCGGCTCCGACGGGTGCGCCGGGATCGGCAGGTTGGTCACTTTCCTGCAACGCCGAGTGGCCCCATTCGAAGTCCGCCCCCCTCGAACGGGCCGACCGGTTCGACCCGCCCTCGGCTCAAGCCGACCGGCTAACTTTCCGAGCGGTTCACTGGTTCTGCAGCACCCCGCAGACAGGCGTCACGGAAGACCCTCGGGGAGGGCGTCGCGGCTCAACCTTCCGCCCAGCTCGGCCGCGCCAGTCGCCCGGCCTGCGACGTGCTCTGGCGGACGATGAGGTCGGGCCACAGGTGCCGCGTCGACCATGGCCCCTGAGGCTCGGACCAGCGCCTCTCGATTGCATCGGCCACTGCGCCGGCGACGTTTGCCGCTGATTGGCCCGCCATGTCCCAGAGCCCCACGTGCTCCGGTGTCAGGTCCGTGAAGCCGAGCGTGACAACGCTTGCGTCTCCTGGGACGTCGAGTGCCGCATCCGAAAAACAGCGCAGCAGGCGGGTTCCGTGGAAAGGCGGCGGGTAGGCGATCCAGGCCGTCCCGGTCCTTCCCGCCTTCGCAAGGCGGTCGGCAAGGCCCGCGAAGGCCGTCTCCTCGCCGCCGTCGGCGAGCTCGATGAAGAGCTCGGGGCCGGTCTCCACGGAGGCCCATTCCGCAAGACGGCGAAACTCGTCGGCGACGGCGGAGGCGGCGCGAACGGCGAGAGGCTGCACGATGAGACCGATGCGGCCATGGCCGAGATCGATGAGGTGTCTCAGCGCCCGCGCAACGGCCGCCCGCCAGTCGATTGCGACGACGTCCGCATCGATGCCGGCGACCGAGTAGCCCTCGATGGCGATCGTCCGGCTGCGCGCCCGGACCATCGCGAGTAGATTTAGGGGCACCACCGTTCCGCGGGGCTGCACGATGCACGCATCGAAGCGCGGAAGGCTCGCGACGAGATCGGCCGCCTGCTCGAAATCGGCATAGGTCAGCACCGCAGAGCGCCACTTGCGCCGAAGGAACTCTTGGTGAAGGAGGCGTGTCAGCTCATTCGCCCGATCGCTCGGCCTCTCGTAGGAGAGGACGAGGACGTTTCGGAGCGCCGCCTCGGTCCCGCCGCCCGCGAGCGTCACATACGTCCCGAGTCCCACCTTGGCGGCGATCCTCCCCTCCTCCTTGAGGACGGCCAGCGCCTTCTGCACCGTGAACTGGCTGACGCGGTATCGCGCCATCAGCTCGCGCACGGTCGGAAGGCGGTCGCCCGGCGAGAGGCCGGGAAGGCTGCGGCGGATGTCCTCCGCAATCTCCTCCACCGTGGCGCTGCCGGGCTCGCCTGTCATCGCTGCAGGATTCCCCAGCGCGCCACCGTCGCCCTCTCGATGGGCGCGAAGAGGAGCCGGTCGATGAGGAGCCAGAGGACGCCGATGATGAGCATCCCGAGGATCACGACCTCGGTCCGGTACCATTGCACCGCCTCGAGGGTCATGTATCCGAGGCCCCCGGTTCCGGCCAGCATCTCGCCCGCGACGAGAGCGCGCCAGCCGAGCGCGACGGAGGTCCTGAGGCCAAGGATGATCTGCACGAAGGCGCCCGGCAGGATCAGCTCGGTCAGAAGCTGCGTCCCGCGGCCGCCGTGGCAGAGGACCGCCCGGCGAAGGGTGAGCGGAATCGACTGCACGCCGATCACGGTGTTGTAGATGACGCTGAAGAAGATGATGTTGGCGACGACGAAGATCGTCGCCCCGTCGCCGATCCCGAACCAGATGATCGCGAGCGGGATCCACGCGATCCCCGCGATGGACTGGAGGAAGGCGAGGAGCGGGAGGAGAAGATCGGAGACGGTGCGGTTGAGCGCGATCGCGATGCCGAGGGGGATCGCGACGAGGTTGCCGACGAGGAAGCCTACCGCGAGGCGCATGAGGCTGTCGCCGACGAACTCCGGCAGCGTCCCGTCCGACATCCCGGCCACGAACGCCTCCCAGACCCGTCCGATCGAGGGGAGCATGTACGGGGGGTAGTCGATGAGGTGGGGCGCCGCGAACCACGCTGCCGCCACCAGGAGGAACGGGAGCGAGCCCTCCACGTACCGGGAGGCGGCCGGGCGCGTCACTTCCTGTCCCCCGTCACGAGAAGCCCCCAGTGCTCGACCGTCATCCGCTCGACGGGCTTCAGGTACACGTTGTCGATGACGAGCCACATGAGGCCCATCGAGATCATGCCGACGATGGTGCGCGCCGTGTTCTGCGTCGAGGCGCCCTCGTAGATGAGGAAGCCGATGCCGGAGGAGGCCGCCAGCATCTCGGCGAAGATGAGGCCGCGGAAGGCGAAACCCGCCCCGATGCGGAGCCCGGTAAAGATGTTGGGGAGGGCGCCGGGGAGGATGACGTTGGTCAGGACCTGCCAGCGGGTCGCGCCGAGGGTGCGCGCGGCATTGATGTAGACCTGCGGCACGAGGCGGACGCCCGCGATGGTGTTGTAGAGGAGCGGGAACACCATGACGTAGACGAGAAGGACGATGATGACCTTGAGGCCGTAGCCCCACCACACCACGAACAGCGCGATCCACGCCGACTCCACGATGGCGTAGAGGAAGTTGATGAACGGCCCGAAGATGCGCGACAGGAACGGGCTGAGGCCGATGGCGATGCCGAGGACGATCCCGATCGCCGCCCCGATGCCGACGCCGAGGGCGTAGCGCCAGAGCGAGTCGAGGAAGTAGACGGGGAGCATCCCCTTCTCGACGAGCTCGACGAAGCTCTCGAAGACGCGGGCCGGCGAGGGATAGAAATACTCCGACATGCCGACGAGCGGGACGGAGATCTGCCAGGCCGCGAGGAAGAGGAGCATGCCGAGCGCCCCGAGCAGCGGGCGGCGGTTGCGCCGCGCCCACGCGGCGGGGCCGGAGGTGCGCGGGAGGGCGACCGGCCGACCCGCGCCTGCCCCGGCAGCGGTGGTGGCTGCATCGGTCATCTTAGAGCCCCTCCCACGGCCGGACCTCGGCGACCCAGTAGTTGCGGGCGAGCGCCCTCAGACGGTCGACGGGGACGTCCATCAGGAAGGCCTTGCTGTCCTCGAAGCGGACGAGGCGGCCCGCCGCCTGGAGGCGCGTCATGTGGAACTGCTCTGCGGCGATGCCGAGGACAACCTCGACGTTCTGGCGGCCGGTGGGGTCCGCGAGTCCCGCTTCCGACAGCTTCCGCGCGCCCCCCACCGAGAGCCAGCCCTGGTAGCCGACGACGATCACGGCGAAGAGGATTGTGAACCAGACCGGCGGGAAGCGAAGCGCGCGCATCATGCGGCTTCCGCGAGGCCGCCGCGCACGAGGCGGTAGACCTCTTCGCGGAGCGCCTCGTAGTCGCGGTTGCCGGAGAGGCCCGCCCAGGTGCGCTCCTCGCGGGGGATGTCGACAGGGAGGATCGCCTTCACGCGCCCCGGCCCCGGGGTGAGCACCACGAGGCGGTCGGCGAGGAATACCGCCTCCTCCACGCTGTGGGTCACGAAAAGGACCGTCACCCGCGAGCGCTGCCAGATGCGGACGAGCTCCTCCTGGAGCGTCATGCGGGTCTGTGCGTCGATGGCAGCGAACGGCTCGTCCATCAGCATGATCTCGGGCTCGTTCGCGAGCGTCCGGGCGACGGCCGCGCGCTGCTTCATGCCGCCCGAGAGCTCGTGCGGGTACTTGTCCGCAGCGTCGAGGAGGTTCGCGAGGCGCAGGTACCGCCGCGCCGTCTCGTGGCGCTCGTGCTTGCGCACGCCCTTGAACTTCAGGCCGAGGCCGACGTTGTCGATCACCTTCTTCCACGGCAGGAGCGCGTACTCCTGGAAGACGACCCCGCGGTCCGCGCCAGGCCCGCGGATCGGCTTGCCGTCCATGGTCAGCGTACCGCCGGTCGGCCGGACGAACCCGGAGATCGCCGAGATGAGCGTGGACTTTCCGCAGCCGCTCGGGCCGACGACGCAGAGGAACTCATTCGCGTGGACGTCGAGGTCGAGACCCTCGACGGCCCGGTGCATGACCCCGCGGTTCTCGTCCACGTAGTCGATGACAAGGTTGCGCATCTCGATCTTGGTTGTCACGCCGTGCCTCCCGGTTGAGGAGACGGCCGGGCGGCGTGCTCCGCCCGGCCGCGCCGTCTGCGATCAGTTGAGGCTGAGGCGCTTGTCTTCCGGGATTGGCGGGAGGTCGGAGAAGAACTCGGGGTGCTCCCCCATCGTGTTCAGGATGAACTGCGCGTCGATGGCTTCGCCCGGATCGAACTCGCTCCTGAGGTTGCCGGCCGCGACGAGCGACGGGATCGTCTTGTTCATGAGCTCCTCGCGCAGGTATGCCGAGATGCGCCCGTCGTAGCTCGCTTGGCGGACGGCCTCCTTCATGATCTCGATCTCGACGCCCGGCACCCAGCGCATGTTGATTTCGGCCGCCTCCTCGAAATTGTTGCGCACCCACTGCTGCGATTCGGAGAGGGCGGCGCTGAATCGGCGCAGGAGTTCGGGGTTCTCCTCGATGATCGAGCGGGTCGTGAGGACGGCCGCGGGGATGTAGCAGGTCGGGCAGCCGCCGGCGGCGATGCGGGTCGCGCCTTCCGCCTTCACCACGGCCGTGCTCGGCCACGGCTCCCAGCCGACGATGGCGTCGACGTCGCCCTGGGCGAGCGCCGTCGGCGTGTCGGCGGGCTTCACGTTCACGAGTGTGACGTCGTCCTCGGCGACCCCGGCCGCCTGGAGCATCCCGAGGAGGTAGCCCTCGGCGCCCGTCCCGCGGGGGAGGCCGATGCGCTTTCCGGCAAGATCCGCGACGCTCTCGATGCCCGTGTCCGGTCCCGCGATGATGCTGTGGCCGGTCGAGTAGTTGTCCTGCGTGGCGTCGGCGTGCTGATGCCCGATGAGGACGAGCGGAAGACCGTTGGACACGCCCGCGAGAAACGGGATCGTCCCCATGATGTTCACCTGCTGCGCGCCGGACATCAGTCCGTTGATCATCTCGACGCCGGTCGGATACATGATGATCTGCGCGTTGAGCCCGTGCTTGGCGAAGATCCCGCGCTCGAGCGCGGCGAAGGCGGGCACGTGATCGGTCGCGGTGGCCGCGCCGACTTTGATGTCCATCATGTCCTGCGCCGCGGCCGCGCTCACGAGGCCGATGGCCGCGAGCGCGGCGATCGCGCTCCTGTAGAGCCCTTTCATCGTCGTTGCCTCCCTGCCGATTGGTCCGGCTTATCTGTGCTGCAATCGCACAATCAAACAGTACAATCCGTTTGACACGCGTTCAATGCCGGAGTCAGGATCGGCCCAAAAGAAAGATTGCGAGGGAGAGCGCAGTGGCGGACCGGCCGGACATCCTGCTCCTGTTCTCGGACCAGCATGGGAGGATCGCGGGGTGCTACGGCGATCCCGTGGTGCGAACGCCGCACATCGACCGCCTCGCGGCGGAGGGCGTCACCTTCGACGCCGCCTACTGCCCGTCGCCCATCTGCCTGCCGTCCCGCATGTCGCTGCTGACGGGCCGTATGCCCCACAGCCAGTCCTGCTGGACGAACACGGACGTCCTCTCCTCCGGCATCCCCACCTACGCCCACGCGCTCGGGGCGGCGGGTTACGATGCCGTCCTCGTCGGCCGCCTCCACTCGGTCGGTCCGGACCAGACGCGCGGCTTCCGCGTGCGCGACGTCGGTGACCATTCGACGAACTGGGTCGGCGGGCGCGCGCACGATCTCGGACCGCTCCACCGCACCAACGATCCCTGGCGGGAGAGCCTCGCCGCCTCGGGCCCTGGCGGCTCGGCCTACGAGGCGCACGACCATGACGTGACGGATGCCGCCATCGCCCGCATCCGCGAGATCGGCGCCCGCCGCGCCAAGGGAGACAGGACGCCCTTCGCCCTCACCGTCGGATGGCTCCTGCCGCACGCCCCGTACGTCTGCTCGCCGGAGCTCTACGCCTCCTACGCCGGCCGCGTGCCGCCGCCCCGCCTCAGCGTGCCGGAGGACGAGCACACGCACCACACCTGGTGGCGCCACGACCGCGGCATCGCCGACGCAACGGAGGAGGAGGTGAACCGCGCGCGGACCGCCTACTACGGCCTCGTCACCGCGCTCGACGCGATGGTGGGCCGTGTGCTCGAGGCGCTCGAGGCGGCGGGCCTCGCCGGGAACGCTTGCGCCATCTACACGTCCGACCACGGCGACCACATCGGCGAGCGCGGCCTCTGGTGGAAGCAGAGCTTCTACGAGGAATCGGCCGGCGTGCCGCTTGTCGTGCGCTGGCCGGGGCGGGCGGCCGCGGGCGAGCGGCGGCGGGAGGTCGTGAATCTCACCGACCTCACCGAGACGCTGATCGCGATCGCGGGCGCACCGGCGCTCCCCGGCAGCGAGGGGCGGAGTCTCGTGCCCCTCCTCGTGACGGGCGGCGCCCCCTGGCTCGACGAGACGGTGAGCGAGTACGTCAACGACGGGATCCCGGCCTGGTCGGGCGGGCGGATGGTGGTCTCGCGCATGGTCCGCTCCGGCCAGTGGAAGCTCGTCTACCACCACGGCCACCCGGCGCAACTCTTCGACCTTGAGGCCGACCCCGACGAGTTGCGCGATCTCGCCGCCGACCCGTCCCACGCCGGCGTCCTCGCGGCGCTCACCGCGCGCGTCCTCGCCGACTGGGACCCCGAGGACGTGATCCGCCGCGTGGAGCGGCACAAGGCGGAGCAGGCGGTCCTCGCCGCCTGGGCGAGGGCCGTCGACCCGCCGGAAGTCCTGCGCTGGGAGATGAAGCCGGAGCAGAACTGGCTCGCCGCCAACGCAGCGCCCGGCGGCGAAGGATGAGCGCGCCGCCTCTCGCGCGCATCGGCCTCGGCACCGCCGCCCTCGGCCACCTCTACGAGGCGGTCTCCGATGACGAGGCGGAGGCCGTCGTGCACGCCGCCTGGGCCGCGGGCATCCGGTTCTTCGACACCGCCCACCTCTACGGCGGCGGGCTCGCCGAGACGCGGCTCGGGCGCGCCCTCCGCGTCCACCCGCGCGCGGAATGCGAGGTCGCCACCAAGATCGGAAACTACCGCCCCTACGGTCAGGGGCCGATCCCGCCCGGCTCCACGGTCCGCCGCGCCGCCGACGTGCGGGACTACTCGGCCGGGCGCACCGAGGCGGCCGTTGCCGAGAGCCTGCGGAGGCTCGGGGTCGACCACATCGACATCGTCCACGTCCACGGCGTCCCGGCGGGCGACGAGACGGCCCGCACCGGCGCGTTTCCAGCGCTCGCCCGGCTGCGCGACGCCGGGACCATCGGCGCGGTCGGGGCGGGGACGGACCCGGTGGAGCCGCTCGTCTGGGCTGTCGAGGAGGGGCTCGTCGACGCCGTGCTGATCGCCGGTCGCCACACCCTCCTCGACCGGCAGGCCGAGACGCACCTCCTCCCGCTCGCCGCCGCGCGGGGGGTGCGCGTCCTTCTCGGCGGCGTCTTCAACTCCGGGATCCTCGCGACCGGGGCCATCCCCGGCGCGCGCTTCGACTACGAGCCCGCCTCGCCGCAGGTCCTCGCCCGGGCGCGGCGCCTCGAAGGGATCTGCGCCGAGGCCGCGATCCCGCTGCGTGCCGCGGCGCTCCAGTTTCCGCTCCGAGAGCCGCGCATCGAGCGCCTCCTCATCGGGCCCGCGAGCGTCGCCGAGCTCGAGGACTGCCTCGCGATGCTGTCCGTCGACATCCCCGCCGACGTCTGGGAGACGCTCGAGGCGGAGCGCGCGGCGGCGTGACCCTCGACGCCCACGCCCATCTCTGGAAGCCTTCGCAGGGCTTCGACATCAAGCCGCTGCGAGACACACCCGCCTTCACGGCGCGCGACTGGTTGCCCGAGGACATCGCGCCGGAGATGGCCCGGCTCGGAATCGGGCGCGTCATCATTACCCAGTCCGCGCCACAGGTCGCCGAGACGCGCGCGCTTCTCGATCACTGCCGGGGCAACCCGATCGTGGCCGGCGTCGTGGGCTGGGCGGACCTTGCGAGCGACGCGGGCCTCGGCGAGGCGGCTGCGCTCCTCGACGATCCCCTCGTCCTCGGCCTGCGCCTCCAGCTCCGGCGGATGCCTGACGGCTACGTCTCGCGCCCCGAGGTCGGCCGCGGTCTCGACCTCATCGAGGAGAATGGAAAGGTCGCCGTCTTCCTCTCCGAGGCGCGCCACCATACCGAGGTGCTGGAGGTCCTCCGCCGCCGTCCCGGTCTCCGCGCGGTCCTGAACCACGGAGGCCTGCCCGACATCGCCGGCGGCCGCATTGATGAATGGGAGGCCGCGATGCGCCGCTTTGCCTCCGAGACCGCCGTGGTCACGCAGCTTTCGGGCCTCGTCTCCCTCGCAGGACGCGGCTGGACGCGCGAGGCCCTCCGCGGTCCCGCCGCGCGCATCTTCGAGATCTTCGGCCCGGAGCGCATCATGGTCGCGAGCGACTGGCCGATGCCGGTCGCCCACGGAGTCGGCTACGGCGACTGGTGGGATATCGCGGCGGACCTCATGGATGGTTGCGGCCTCACCGCCGAGGAGAAGCGTTCGGTTCTCGGCGAGGTGGCGCGCCGCGTCCATCTCTGAGGCTCCCCGGCATCATGCGGAGCGCGTCCGTCTCGCCTTAACCCGACGCACCCTCGAGCCCGGCGCCGCACACGAGAGCGCACACGTGGCGGGCCCCCTCGAGGAGGGGAGCCAGCCGCGGGAGCGCGGCGAGCGAGGCGGCACCGGACAGGTCGGCGGCGACGCCGCATTCGAACCAGAGCCGCCGGGACGCGTCGAGCATCTCCTCGTCGCTCACGAGCACGATGTCGTCCACATAGTCGCGGACCGCCTCGAAGATCCGCTCGTCCGTCCTCGCGCAGGCCATGGTGGGGACGCGCGTCATCACCTTCGGCAGCGTCACGACCTCTCCTGCATCGAGGGAGGCCTTGAGTGTCGGGGACCCGACGGGCTCGATCCCGATGATCCGGACCTCCGGCCGCTTAGCACGGATCGCGGTCGCCGTCCCGGCGATCAGCCCGCCACCCCCGATGGCGACGAGGATCGCGTCCATGTCGGGGAGGTCGTCGAGGATCTCGAGGCCGAGGGTGCCCTGCCCCGCCACCACCAGCGGGTCGGCGAAGGGGTGGAAGTACGCGGCGCCGGTCTTCTCGGCGTAGGCATGGGCGGCCCTATTGGACACGTCCCAGACCTTGCCCACGATCTCCACGTCAGCGTTCCAGCCCCGCATCTTCGTCACCTTCTCTGGCGACACGTTCTCGGGAACGAAGATCTTTGCCGGAACGCCCGCGACGTGGGCCGTCCGCGCCACGGCGAGCCCGTGGTTGCCGCCCGAGGCGGTGACGATGCCGGCGGCGGGCACCCCGCCCTCGCCGCCGAGGAGGCGGTTCATCGCGCCCCTCGCCTTGAAGGACCCCGTCACCTGCAGGCACTCGAGCTTCAGGGTGATGCGCGTGTCAGTGGCGGGCGGATCCTTGAGCTGGCTGAACGGCAGGACGGGCGTCCGGCGCACCCACGCGCCGATCCGCTCCCGCGCGGCCTCTACGTCCGGGAGGCCTATCACGTGATCGGGCCCTCGTAGGGCGCCGCGACGACGAGGCAGCAGTTGCCTGGCCGCACGCGGCCCGGCTGCCGGCGGCCGTAGAGGATGCCGTCGGCGGCATAGTGAAGGGTGTCCGGCTCGCGGGCGGGGTCCCAGGTGCAGTGGATGCGCCCGGCGGCCTCGCCCCGCTCCGCGCGTTCGCCGTTCTTGTGGAAGGGCTCGAAGATCCCGTCCATCGTGGCGAAAACGAAGGCATCCCTGCCCGGAAGCTCCAGGATGGTGCCGTCGTGCCGGGGAGGGGTGGCGTGCTTCGGATCGAGGACGCCGAGATGCACGAGGACGTTCCGCACGCCCCGGCGGCAGATCTCGAGCGCGTCGACGGAGACCGTCCCGCCTCCGCTCATCTCGGTGCCGACAGTGACGAGGCCCGCGCGGCAGGCGGCGGCGGTCGCCGTCCTCGGCTCGCCGAGATTGCTGATGACCACCGTCATGGGCGCACCGAAAGCCTGGACGGCCGCGATGTTCCTCTTCCGGAGCTCCGGATCGTCCGTGGGCTCGACGATGGCGGACGGGATGATGTCGAGGGACGAACCGCCGGAGTGGAGGTCGAGGAAGGCGTCCGCCTGCGGCATGAGATGGTCGGTCACGAAGGCCGCGATCTGCTGGGTGATGGTTCCGGCGGGGGTGCCGGGGAAGACGCGGTTGTAGTTGAGGCCGTCGGCCGAGGACGTGCGCTTGCCGGCCATGACAGCGTGGACGTTCGCCGCCGGCAGCATGATGAGCCGTCCCGCCACCTCGGCGGGGTCGAGCTCGCGGATGAGCTCGCAGATGGCGATCGGCCCCTCGTACTCGTCACCGTGGTTGCCGCCCTCGAGGATGACGGTCGGCCCCCGGCCGTTGCCGACGACGGCGAGGGGCACGCGGGTCACACCCCAGGCGTCGTCGTCGGGCGAGTGAGGGATCATGATGAAGCCGACCTGGCGTCCCGGCTTGTCGAGCTCGACCGTCGTGAATGCGGTCGAGGGGCGGACGGTCGTGGGATGGCCCATGGAGCGTGCTTTCCAATGGTGTTGGCCGGGCGAAGGCGGCCCGGCCGGAGGTCGGAACCGTTCAGAGGGTGGGCAGCGGATCCATGGGAATGCCGAGATAGGTCTGATGGAGGCGCTCGAGCTCACCGTTCATCGTGTTGAAGAAGATGAACGAGTTGATCCACTGAAGAAGGTTGTGCTCGCCCATGGCGACGCCGATGTGCGCCGGGCTCCGGCGAATGACGAACTTGCGATCGAACTCGGTGTTCGGGTTCTGCTGGGCGAGGGACTGGGCGACGATGCTGTTGGTGGCGAAGAGGTCGGCCTGGCCGGAAATATACGCGGCGGCCGCCGTGGCATCGTCCTCGGTGCGCATGATGTCGGCGTCGGGATTTTGACTGGAGAGCGTCATCTCCTGGGTCGTGCCCTTCGCGGCCGCCACACGGTAGCTGCCAAATTCCTCGGGCCCGGAGACGGAAACGTCGGCCGGTCCGTAGACCGCGAGGAAGGTGTTTGCGTACGGCGCCGAGAACATGACCTGCTTGGCCCGCTCCGGCGTCAGCCCCATGACCGAGATCACGAGATCGACCTTGTCGGTCAGGAGGAACGGGATCCGGTTGGCTCCCGTGATCTGCTGGAGCTCCACCTCGACCCCGAGGGCCTTGCCGAGCATTTGGGCCAGCTCCACGTCGAAGCCCACCGGGTTGCGGTTGGCATCCTGGTAGCCAAAGGGTGGCACGTCGAGCGGCACCCCGATACGCACCTTGCCGGCGTCGAGGATGTCCTCGAACTTGTCGGCCCTCGCCTCGGCACTTGCGAACAGCCCGATGGCCAGCGCACCCACGATCGCGATCAACGACTTCATGGTGGTCTCCCCTTCTGTTGGCCTCAGTGCAGGACCGCACCGAGGAAGGTTTCGAGTTCCGGCGTCCTGGGGCGCGCCAGCGTCTCCGCGGCCGCCCCCTCCTCCCGGACGCGCCCCTGGTGCATGAAGACGAGGCGGGAGCCGAAGCGTCGGGCAAAGCCCATCTCGTGGGTGACGAGCACCATCGTCATGCCGCTCTTCGCCATGTCCTCGAGCACCTTGAGGACCTCGCCGGTGAGCTCGGGATCGAGTGCCGAGGTGATCTCGTCGAAGAGCATGAGCTGGGGCTTCATCGCGAGTGAACGGGCGATGGCGACACGCTGCTGCTGCCCGCCCGAGAGCTGGTCGGGATAGGCGTCGAGCTTCTCCTCGAGCCCGACACGGCGCAGGACGTCGCGTGCGATCTCCCGCGCCTCCGCCTTCCCGATCCCCTTGATGAGCGTCGGCGCCAGCGTGATGTTCCGGCACACCGAGAGGTGCGGGAACAGGTTGAAGCTCTGGAAGACGATCCCGACCTCCTGGCGCAGCTTCCTGAGGTCGGTCGACGGATCGTTGACCTTCATGCCGGCCACCGTGATCGAGCCCGCCTGGATGGGTTCGAGGCCGTTGATGCAGCGCAGGAGTGTGCTCTTGCCCGACCCCGAGCGGCCGATGATCGCGATGATTTCGCCGGCCTCCACCGCGAGCGAGACGTCGTCGAGCACGGTGGTCGGACCGTATCGTTTCGTGATGTTCCTGACGTCAAGCAGTGCCATGGGTCCTCCGCTCAAGATGACGGCTCAACTGCGTCAGTGGGAAGCAGATCAGGAAGTACAGGAACGCCACGGTCAAGTAGACGGCGAAGGGCTGGAATGTGGAGGCGGTCGTGAGCTGGCCTTCGTGTGTCAATTCGACGAAGCCGATCGTGGCGGCAAGCGAAGTGTTCTTGATAAGCTGAACGAGAAAGCCGACCGTCGGCGGAATGGCGATGCGAACCGCCTGCGGGACGATGACGTACCGAAGCTGCTCCATGAACCCGAGGCCGAGGGCGGACCCGGCCTCCCACTGCGTCTTAGGAATCGACTGGAGGGCGCCCCGCCAGATTTCGCCGAGGAAGGCGCCCGCGTAGATGGAGAACGACAGGGCCGCAGCAACCCAGGGCAGGACCGGCAGGCCAACGATGGAAAGCCCAAAGAAGAACAGGAACAGGAGCACCAGGAGCGGCGTCCCCTGGATGGCCTGCGTATAGACGACGGCCATGGCCCGGAGCGGCCAGATCCGCGACACGCGAAGGACCGCGACGAGGATGCCGATCACGGCGCCGCCAATAAAGGCCGTCGCCGTCAGCGCAAGCGTCCAGCGCATGGCATAGACAAGATAGAGGACGTCGATCCACCCGAATTCCCTGATCATCGGCGGCGGAACGTGAGCTGGTAGATAAGAGCAAACAGCATCCGGAAACCGAGCGCCAGCAGAAGATAGAGAACTCCCACGACCGCATACACCTCGAAGTCCCGGAATGTGCGGGACTGTATGATCGAAGCCACGTGGAAAAGATCCTTCACGGCGATCTGGGAGGTGATGGAGGTCGCCAGCATGAGAAGGACGAACTGACTGGCCAGCGCCGGATACATCATCTTGAGAGACGGAAACAGGATGACGTGACGGAAGACCTGAAAGCCCGAAAGCCCGAGCGAATAGCCGGCCTCGACTTGCGCCTTCGGAACGGCCTCCAGTCCCGCCCGGACGATCTCGGTGGCATAGGCTCCGAGATTGATCGTGAGCGCAACGACCGCCGCGGTCGGGGCGTCGAACCGGATCCCGATGCTTGGAAGGCCAAAGAAGACGATGAAGAGTTGCACGAGGAGCGGCGTGTTGCGGATGACCTCGACGTAGGCGCCGACCAGCGCCCGTAGCGGCCAAGGCCCATAAACGCGCCCCGCGGCACAAAGAATGCCGATCAGAAGACCGAGCGTCATGGTGATGGCGGACAGGTAGAGAGTTATCCAGACCCCCTGGAGGATCACCTCCCAGGCGGCAAACACGTCCCCGAAGCGGAACCTGTAGCTCATGCCGGCCCCCTGTCCTGCCGCGGCTGGCAAACGGGAGCTTCCGTCGGTTCGTATTTGGAGTCAAGCTTCACGGATGAAGCGCGATCGTTCGGAGGGAGGTGGCATGGACGAGGTCGGCCGTGGCCGGGAGCGCCCGCCATACTCGGCGCCGGCACTCGAGAAGGGGCTGGACATACTCGAGCTGCTGGCGGGTGCCGCCGAGGTGCTGTCCACGCGGGAGATCGCGGAGCGGCTTGGGCGGTCCAAGGCCGAGATCTTCAGGATGGTCCATGTCCTCGTCGAGCGTGGCTATCTCGCGCGCGACAAGGACGACCGCCTGACGCTGACCAATCGGCTGTTCGAACTCGGGATGCGGACCCCGCGCCCCCGCCAACTCGTCGAGACCGCGGTGCCGGTGATGGAGCGGCTCGCCGAGCAGACGGCGCAGTCGGCGCACCTCGTGGTCCTGAACCGGGGGGAGACCATCGTCATCGCGACGACCACCGGCGGCGCAGACGTCAGCTTCGCGTTGAGGCTCGGCTACCGTCGACCGGCGATCGAGGCGACCTCCGGCCTCCTGATCCTCGCCTTCCAGCCGGACCCCGTGCGGCACCGGCTCATCGTGGAGTCCATCACGCAGACCGGGATCACGCCGGACGAGCGCGCCCTCGGGGCGACACTCGACGCGATCCGGCGGCAGGGCTGGCGCGTCTCGGAGAGCCTCGACGTCGTCGGCGTGACGGACATCGGCGTGCCGATCCTCGGGGCGGACGGGAGGGCGATCGCGAGCATCGTCGTGCCTCACCTGCGCCGGCACGGAAAAGCCCCGCAGATCGAGACGATCCGCGACGCTTTGCTCGCGGCAGCACGCGAAATTTCGGCCGGCATCAATTGAAGCTGCCTTCCGCGCGCGGAATGCCACCTCACTCGCTGGCGTCCGACGCCGGGAAAGGTTCTCCGGAAGTCGCGCGGTGGGCCATGCCTGATCCGCGACGTGTCGCCAGGCAAGCGCCGGAGTTCGCAGATCACCTCCACTTGTACCGCGCATCGACTTTGATCTGCGACGCGGTGGAGAAGGTTCGCTCCCAGTCCCCTTCCCTCCGCCAATCGCCCTGTTTTCGTATGGCCGAGGGCGGTCTCTGTGGCGGCAAAAACGCCAGGATTTGCGGGCTTTTCCCTCCGGGCTGTTGACCGGAGAGCGCGCGTTCGAGCCCACCTCGCACGCTCTCTCCGCCCATTTTCTCCGAAGCTGTTGACTTGAGTCTGAAGGTCAACAGCTTGAAATCCCGCAGAATGCTTGGTGTTTTTGAGTAGCCTTTTGGCTTGAGTTGAATAATCCACGGGCTTAGCGAATGCGACTTGGCTCGAATTCAGCGGTCATCGTCTTAGTTATTCCCCCGTGGATCGCTCACTAAGGTTCTCCAGCAATTACAAATGATTCATTTCTGATCATTACAGATTAATTCTTGGTCAGTACTCACTCGAAGTGATCTGCTTTAATCTCAAGCAGTGGGCAGCTGGATGCTGAATGCCGGTCGGCCAGGCTGGCATCCCGATTTGCCATCGACCCATTCGGATCGGGTGGTGATAAAATCGGACGTCATCTCGCCGTATATCAATCAGAAACTCGAGTTTCGTGGCGAGCCCACGGACCCCGCGATAATCGTATTCGAACCAGAACAAGGAATATTGTAGATGATATCCACTCGCATCGACGAGTCTATGAACCTGACGCCAACGCTGAGGATCGACAATGTCATACGCAATCAGGTAAGACATTCTTGATTTTCCAATCAGACGGTGATTACTGAACGCCAAGTCCTGCAATCAGGTGCATTGGTGACGTGGATTGGCGGGTTTCGCATGAACACGCCCTTGGGGCGCCGGTGCTTCTGTCGCAAGGCAGCCGCGAAGGGGGCAGGCTCGCTGTGGACTATCGAAAGGAACGACCAAGACCGAACCCAGGCTGGGGAGGCTTCGGCTCTACCCATCACGCGCCCGATCTCCGAACCGCCGCTCGACATCGAGTTCGACGAGAAAGGTATGAAAATGGCGGATGTCCCTGGCGAGGGCTCTGCGCAGAAGCGGCGCAGCCCGCTCTCCAGTCGCATGAAGCGCGCGTCCAGTGAGCGGCTCTCGACCGGGGATCGGCTCGCCGGAAACCGTCGCCGCGTCGTTCGCCATGTCGCGGCGCAGGGCCTCCGCGCCGCGCCCGCTCGCGGCGAGGCTGACGAGGCGCCAGAGAGCGATCTGGCCGAACGGCACGGCGAGATCCCCACCAGCCGGGCCGTCAGTGCCGAGCCATTTCGCGGGACAGCCGGCATCGGACAGGACGCGTCGGGCCAGCAGTTCGGCAAAGGTATGCGCCAGCCGCGCGAGCCGTCTCGCCACAGCGGTCGGCTTCACGCGCGAGGTCTGCACCATCGCCTCTTCCGCGGCTGCCCAGCCGAGACGTGCGGCGCCCGCGGGATCGGCGATCCCTATGGCACGGGCGTGGCGCGAGACGCTCCCACGCCGCCAGTCCTCGACTCGAGTCCAAAAGTCGGGCCTCCGAGCAACCCGGGCGAGCGCCTCCGCGAGACTTCCCCAACGCCGTTCCATCCGGCCGGTCACCACCGCCGCAAGTGTCCCGTCACGACGGACCAGTCCGATCGGGGCGCCTGCGTCGGCAAGGGCGAGGAGAGCCCTCGTGCTCCATTGAACGTCTCCCCGGCACGTGATGCGGTCGACGCGTCGGACTGGCGTCAGCCAATCGGCCACCCCGTCGCGGATGATCCTGACCGCTCTGCCGTCAAGCAACACAGATATCGGGACCGTCGAACCGTCGAGCACGATGTGGATCCGTTGATCCGGATCATCCTCCACGACCGGACTGTTTGCAGCAACGCGACTCATGACGAACTCAACGCGATGCGCGCTCGCAAGCGCCGGACCGCCTCGCGACAGATCTGACGCAGGAGGCGCCGGATCGGCGGCGCGCACCCCTCCCAGCGCTCGAAGAAGCGCCTGCGGCCGGCTTTGCCCAACATGACGGCGCCATCGGGTCCAGTGGCGAAGTAGTCAGCCGCCAGCGTCCGGTCTCGGAAGAGTTCCTGGACAAGCTCATCGACCATCGGCCGGACGGGCTCGACGAGGTCGAGAGCGAGGCTGTCACGCCCGTGCGAAAGGGCGTGAAGGGCGCCGACCGCCGGATCGAGCCCCGCGATCTGCGCCTGCCGTCCCGCTTCGAAGGTGGCAAGCACGTATCCGAGGGACAGGGCGGCGTTCACCGGATCTGTAGGGGGCCTGCGCACGCGTCGGCGGAATCCGAGGCTCGGCGGGAAGAAGACGGCGAACGCCGGAAAGTACGCTGCCGCGGCGGCCCCTTCCAGGCCGCGCAGGACGTCCCCGTCCGACGGAGCTCTCTCCCGGACCCGATCGATGATCGAGGTGATCGTCTCGATCGCCGGCTTGACCTTTGCGCGGCTTCCTCGGCGGGATGCGCAGAGGCGTTTCAGGAAGCGAACCTGCATCGTCAGCTTCGCAACGACGATCTCCGCCGACCATCCTGCGACGGCCTGTAGATCGCGGCTCGCGACGCACTGCTCGACCCGGATCGCTGCGTCATTATGCGCTCCGCCGAAGAACCGGGCCGTCGGCTCTGCGCGCCTGCCCGACAGGAAGAGGACCGCGGTACCCGCTGACCAGCACTGCGCGAGAAGACCACTCGACACGGTACTGGTGCCTACGATGACGATGCGCTCGAGCCCGCGCATCGGCGCCCTGACAACTCCCTCGCCAGGAACGCGAATTTCGATCGCACCGTCGCGCCACCCGATCGCGGCATCCTTCCGGTCAAGATAGAGAGTCGACACCGCTGGGCCTCACCCGACGTAGAGAAGCGGGTCCGCACTCGGTGTCCGGCCACGTCCGAGGGCGATGAAGGGGCCGGCCGGCGGAAGGGCGAAGATCGCGAGCCGATCCTCGGACGGGTCGATCGCGCGAAGCATATCGGCCTTGAGGACGGGCAGCTCACTGGGCGTCGCCCAGCACTCGTAGACCGATTTCTGGCCGCTGTGGGACCAGCCTGTGACGGCTCGTCGTGCCGCGAGACGTCTGCGCGGGTCGCTGATGTCGTAGGCTACCAGAAAGGGGGATCTCTTCATCGCGCGCCTCGCTTCCTCCGCCAATTCGACGTGTGTCATTCAGATCGCTGGATTATTGCAACGCATTTTTCCTTCCGCGTCAAGCCATGTCGGATTTGGGCTCGAATCAGGTCGACTGGAGATCGACAATAGGCCGCCTTGTTCAAGTCCTCCTCAAGCTTGCCCCCCACCTTCGATCACGTCACGATCCGAGCGGCGCGCAGCGCAAGTGCCTCAAGCACTTTCCATCAGACCTCCCCTTCGGCCCGAGTTCGAAGCTTGCAATCAGACGGCCAGTGGGACGTTTTAACCCAATTTCATCAGGCCTTCTCTCCGGATGTGGGAACACATCGGGAAGTTGGACGTCGCGCAAGCCCCGCAAGCCCGGTCTAAATCCCTTTTTCATCAGGCCTCCTCTTCGAACAACTTAAGTCAGTGAGTAACGAGTCCTCCTGACGCCTGTCTTAATCCCTTTTTCATTAGGTCTTCTCTTCGAACCCCGCGCGACAACGTCGAGCTGCACGCCTACCTCGCGTCTTAATCCCTTTTTCATCAGGTCGTCTCTTCGAACATGCGCCAAGCCCGCGGACAGCATGCCGCGCATCGTGTCTTAATCCCTTTTTCATCAGGTCTTCTCTTCGAACCTCGTGGCACACCCTCTAGGAGACGAGAGGCCGTCTTAATCCCTTTTTCATCAGGTCTTCTCTTCGAACTTGCGGCTTACTTGCCGCCTCATGTGACGGGACTCCGTCTTAATCCCTTTTTCATCAGGTCTTCTCTTCGAACTCCGAGTTGACGCGGTACGGACAGCGAACCTCGTCTTAATCCCTTTTTCATCAGGTCTTCTCTTCGAACTCGAGTCCTTGACGTGGAGCGCGTGACAGGCGTTGTCTTAATCCCTTTTTCATCAGGTCTTCTCTTCGAACAAGCCGAGCTCATCAACACCGCGCGCGAGATGGGGTCTTAATCCCTTTTTCATCAGGTCTTCTCTTCGAACGCGAGCGTGCAAGGTGACGATTCCGTCGCTGCCGAGTCTTAATCCCTTTTTCATCAGGTCTTCTCTTCGAACGACACCATGACCGTCAAGGCCATCCGCGCGGCGATGTCTTAATCCCTTTTTCATCAGGTCTTCTCTTCGAACAGCCGCGGCGAGCGCTTCCGCCGGGGCGTCTACGTGTCTTAATCCCTTTTTCATCAGGTCTTCTCTTCGAACGGAAATTCGCGCGGCGATCGACGCGCACGTGGCGTCTTAATCCCTTTTTCATCAGGTCTTCTCTTCGAACGTACGCGTGGGAAAGGTACGGTGAACACATGACGGTGTCTTAATCCCTTTTTCATCAGGTCTTCTCTTCGAACCCCTCCCCATCAAAATCGTTGTTTGCGTCAGCAGGTTGAGCGCCACGGTGCGGAAATGATCCCGCCAAGGAGGAGCTACCCCACAAATCAGGCGCCCGGGGAGGCTCGCCCCCAGCGTTTGCAGGGCTTTGCGTGCACAACAGTGAGGACGAGAGCGGTTGCGTCCAAGGGGGTGCCGCCTTCATGCCTTCTTCCTGCCCCGGTTACCGAACCTTCCAGGCGCTCCCGGCCCTTCGTCTGTATCCCGTCCGAAATGCCGGGTCGACCGATGGCCGAAGCGGACGCGCGGCCGGTGAGCGTCAGCGCCGCGATCTCATCATTGTCCTCTTGCAGGCCGCGAGCAAGCAAGGCAATCTTGTGTCATGTTGAGGTGGACCGGATACCGGGTCGTTTTCGAGTGCGCAGATGGATGGCGCGCGCCAGCGTTCACGGGCTCGATGCTGCGCGGGGCGTTCGGATCCGCGCTGAAGCGCACCGTCTGCGCAATGCGCCTGCGGGAATGCGACGGTTGTCCCCTCGAGCATGCTTGCACCTACACGGTCGTGTTCGAGACGCGCCCTGATCCGACCAAAGGTGTGATGACGCGGTACGACCGCGCACCGCATCCATTCGTGCTGGTCACGCCCATCGAGCGCTTGCGCGAGGGTGGCGGTTTCGCGGCGGGCGTGCGGTTGTTCGGCGACGCGGTCCAGGCCGCCCCGTTCGTCCTCAGGGCGTTCGAACTGGCGGCGGAGCGTGGTTTCGGCAGTGGCAGGGTCCCCCACCGGTTGACAGCCGCGTTGACCGAGGGGAAGGAGGATGATCGTCCGGCATGGAAGCCGGGCTCATCGTTCGGGCGCCCAACCCTGCTCGAAGATCCTTCGCCGCTGCCAGACACCATACGCCTCGTCTTCCGCACGCCGCTCCGGATGAAGCGCGAGGGCCGGCTCGTCACTCCCGAGAGCCTCGACGGCCCCACGCTCGTGATGAACGCCATCCGGCGCATCGGCCTGCTGGCAACGTTCTTCGGCAGGGGCACTGATGGCGTGGATTTCCCGCGGATGAAGGCCGAGGCCGAGAGGACGCAGCTCGTTGATGCCCAACTTTCCTGGCGCGATCTCGTGCGCCGGTCGAGCCGCCAGAATGCCGAGCTGGGCATCGGTGGAATAGTCGGCAGCGCTACGCTTCACCTCTCTGGTTCCGCCGAGCTGTCCCGCCTCCTTGCATGGATCCCCATCGTGCACGTCGGCAAGGCGACCACGATGGGCCTCGGGCAGGTGGAAGTCGTCCCGTGAGCGAGCGCCGCCCGCTGCCGACTACGATGGAGATGGCGCTTGCGGGCCTGCTCCATGACATCGGTAAGCTTGAACAACGCGCGGCAGGCGGCAAGTCGATGCCTCGGGACGTCTACGAGCGGGCCGGGGCGGTATTGCCGAGCTACCAGGGCCGCTACAGCCACTGGCACGCTCTGTGGTCGGACGTTTTCTTCGACCGCGTGGAGACCGAGGGGCTACGCTGGCCGGAGGGGGTTGATGGCCGCTGGGTGCGGGATCTCGCCGTTCACCACCACAACCCGCTCGACGGCACGCGTGCACTCCCGGGCCTTTCCGCAACCCACCTTGTGACGGTCGCCGACCGAGTAGCCGCCGGCATGGAGAGGAAGCCACGGGACGAAGACGAGGAGGCCGACACGTCGAAGCATGCGTTCCGCCGGACGCCGCTCGACGCTCTTCTGCCGCGCCTGTCGCTGACGGTCGATGGTGAAGCGCTCGGCACCGGGCGGCGCTCGATCTACCTTCCCTCGGAGATCTCTGCCCAGAGCGTCCGGCCGCTGACGTTCGGCGACGTGGACGGCGCGGCGGTGGAACGGGCGTACGGGACGCTCGGCGAGCGCTTCATGGATGCGTGGCGGGAACTTTGCGGCCGTACGCGCGGCGACGCGCGCGCGTTCGAGGAGGGAGCGCTGTCCGTCAGCGAGCGGTTCGCATGGGCAGTTCCCTCCTCGACGATCGACCAGCCCGACGTCTCGCTCCACGACCATTCGCGGGTCGTCGGCGCCGTCGCCGCGGCTCTCTGGGCCTACCACGCCGCCCGCGGCGAGACCGCGACCGGAGCATTTCGCGACGGCGAGCAACCGCGCCTGCGCTTTCTCGTCGGCGACCTGTCCGGCCTGCAGGCGACTCTGTTCCGCCTCGCCAGCGAGCAGGTCAAGGGCCTCAACCGGATCCTGCGCGGTCGGTCGCAGCGCTTCGCGCTGATCGCCGATGCCGCCGTCAGACGGGTGCTCGACGCGCTAGAGCTCCCGGCGGCGTGTGCATTGCAGACCGCCGGCGGCCGCTTCCAGATACTGATCCCTGCGCTGGAGGACGACGTCTTCGTGAGGCGGATCGATGATCTACGCGCCGAGTTCGATGACTGGCTTGCCTCCGAATATTATGGGGAGCTGGGGCTCGGCCTTGCCGTGTCCAGGCCGTTCGGAACCGCCGAGCTGACCAACGGCTCGCGCGCGAGGAAAGTGTTCGAGGACCTGTCGGTCGCCGTCGAGACGGCGAAATTGCGCCAGCTCGAAGGCCCGCTCTCCGAGGCCATCTTCGACGTCGCCTACCTTGCCGGGCCATGCAGCGCCTGCGGCGTCCGACCTGCCCGGCCTGGAAACGGTGTCGTCTCCCGCTGCCGGGCGTGCGAGACCGAGCATTCGCTCGGGCGTCGCTGGCCGAAGGCGCGCGCCGTCGTCGTCGCGCCGACAGGTCGCCTCCCGGAGGAGGATGCAGACGAGATCTTCTCCCTGTCCTACTATCCGGCTGTTTCAGAGGGCAGCGAGCGTCATGACTGGGGTCTCGGCTGGCGCTTCCCAGGGGTGGAACACGGACCAGCCCCGATCCGCTTCGGCGGCGCCTACGTTCCGGCGTTCGGAGAAGATCTCGAGCGCTACCAGCAGCTTGAGGACTTCGACGAGATCGAGTCCGGCGACGTCAAAACGCTGGCTGCGCTCGCTCTCGACGGGCAGGAGCTCGATGATGACGGCAGGGCGATCGGCCGACAGATGCTCGCGGTCCTGAAGGCCGACGTCGACCGCCTGGGCGCCCTATTTGCCGAGGGCTTGGGGGACGACCAGGGTCTGTCGCGTCGTGCGGCCTTGTCTCGAATGCTTGACGCTTACTTCGCCGGCCGACTACGCTTACTGCTCGAGGCTGAGTTCCCGAATGCCTACACGGTCTACGCGGGCGGTGACGACGTCATGATCGTCGCGCCCTGGCGCGACGCTCTCGCCCTTGCCCTCGCGCTGCGGCGGGACTTCGGGGCGTTCACTGGGGAGAATGGGAGCGTGACGCTGTCGGCCGGTCTTGCGCTCTTCGATCCGCGTACGCCCATCAGCATCGCCGCTGCCGAGGCTGAAGATCGGCTCGAGGCCGCGAAGGCGGCGGGCCGCGACCGCGTTTCTGCGATGTCCTCGCGGCCAATGACGTGGGATGAGTACGCCGCCGCCCTCGAGGCGGCCGAGCGGCTCAACGGCGAGCTCCGCTGCGGCCGCCTCTCGACCGCCGCCGTCTACCGTCTCCTCTCTTTCGATGTCTCCCGTCGGCGCGTGGCAGCCGGGGAGGCGAGCGCACACGACCTCGGCTGGAAGGCGCGCCTCGGATACCAACTCGCGCGTATGTTCCCAGACCGCGGCCATGAGGGCCCGGATCGCGATCTGGTGACTTTCCTGTTCGCTCTTCTCGGGCTCACGGAACGGGGCACCGCATCTACCGACGGGGCGGGCCGCACCCTGGACGCACGGCTCGCCATCTCCCACGCGCTCTACCGCAATCGCTGACGGAGGGACCCGCATGAAACAATCAAGGTTATTCGGGGCCGGAGGAGGACGGACCGACGGGCACCGCTCCCGTCCACCTCATGGAGCGGGCGCAAACCCCAATGCTGGGCAGACGCGGCCTCCGAAGGGTCACGCCACGAATAGGCCGTCGGCCTATCGCGACGCGGATCATAAACTGAGGCCTGCCCTCTTTGACGAAGAAGCACAGGCCGAGGCAGAGCGCTGGAAACAGGTGAAGTCCTCACAGCTCCGCCGGTTCTATGGTGCGGTCGTCGCCTTCGTACGAAAGTGCGATGTCGATGAAGCTCAGACCAACATCGACGCCAAGGTCAGCATGGCGCTCCTCAAGGCGAGCGCCACCTATGCTGCCGCTCGAGATCGAAATCATAGGCCGATAGCCGAGTTCTTCAATCATCATGCCAGCCTCGTAGACGACATCGAAGCCTATCGAGACTTCTCGAAGCACTTCGAGACGATCGTTGCCTATCACAAGGCGTTGGAAGCAACCGAAGGAAGCAGAGGGCGCTGACCATGGTGGATGGGGCAAGCCACAGCCTGGAGCTCGTCGGGCGAGCGCGCATTGCGGCGACACTGCGCGTGCTGAGCGGCCTTCACATCGGAGCCGGCAAGGACACCATCGAGATCGGCGGCATCGACAACCCAGTGATCAAGACGCCCGAGGGCGATCCATATGTTCCGGGGTCTAGTATTAAGGGAAAACTACGTTTCCTCTTGGAGTGGGCCTTTGGCACCGTCGATTTGGGCGGCCAGCCTTGGGGCATGAACTCAAAGCTTGATCTTGATCCAGACGATCCGGTTGCGCGGATATTCGGTACACCTGCAAAACGAGATCAATGGGCCTCTGGACCCACACGGCTCATCATTCGAGATGCCCCACTGGACGACAACTGGCGAAGAGACACTCTAGACAAAGGCCTTCTCCTCACCGAAGGCAAGACGGAGGTCATGATCGACCGCATAGCCGGGAAGGCACATGACCGGGTCGGGCCACGGCAGACCGAGCGCGTACCGCAGGGGGCAGGCTTCGAATTCGAGGCCGTTTTTCGGCTATATGCCTACGGCGGCGATGGCGGCCGTGTCGACCGCAACTGCCTCGCGTGGATGATCCAGGGGCTCGATCTCCTCGAACAGGACGCACTCGGAGGCTCCGGCTCTCGCGGTTACGGCAGGATCCGTTTCGAGAATCTGACGCTGACGGGCAAGGAAACTGTGCAGCTCGACAACGTCTTTCGTAACCACACCTTTTCCCGGAACGCGCCGCCTTCAGAGATCCTCGAGCAGGATCAGGCCGCCCTCGGGACGGCGTGAACCGATGCGCCTCATCCGGCTTACGCTCGCGTTGACTAGCCCGCTTGGAACGCCGCTCGTCGGGCCGACCCTGTTCGGGCAACTCTGCTGGCTGAAGCGCGAGGCGGAGGGTGAGACAGCTTTATGCGACTGGCTGGCAGACCCGACTCGAGTTTGGCGAATCTCTGACGGCTTCCCGACAGGCTATCTTCCGCGTCCGCTCGTAACGGCTCGCCGCGTTGCGCCGGAGAAGGTGATGGCAGCGAAGGCCATCAAGAAGTTGGCTTTCGTCACGCGCAATTGCTGGCTCTCCAATAGATTGGAGTGGGACGAACGCCGCCTCGATCCCACTCGTGAGCTCAAGGGCGACACCAAGCGCCTACGACGGATCGCTCATAACGTGATCAACCGGCGTGGAGGAAGCACCCTTGAGGAGGGCGGGCTGTTCTTTGTTGGAGAGGACTGGCGCTTTTCCGGCGGGCGAGATCAGCCGGACGATGCGCGGGTCGATCTCTACGTCGAGGCGCCAGAGGCTCCCGACGCGGTTTCCGCTCTGTTCTCCCTGCTCGGTGACGTCGGCTACGGACGGGACGCGAGCACAGGACGCGGCCGCTGGACGGTGGAGGCGGCGGAGGACGACGCCAAACTCGCCGGCGGCGGTGGATCACGCAGGATGAGCCTTTCACGGGGCGCGCTGACGCCGGAGACCATGGCGGACGCGCTATGGCGCCCCGTTGCTCATTTCGGCCGCGCGGGCCCGCTTGTGACGGCGACAGGTGCCTCGCCCTTCAAGAGACCGGTGCTTCTGACGCGTCCGGGCGCCACCTTCCGGCCGCGAACTGACCAACCGTTTGGTCGCATTCTCCATAATCTTCACCCAGAGCGCCCTGAAATCGTACTCAACGGATTGCACGTGACGATACCGTTCTCGGAGGCGAGGGGATGAGTGGACAGTTCGACGTCACAGAACTCGTCGCAATCCCACTCACACCGATCCATGTAGGAGGGGGCGAGGAGAGCGCCCTTCGGCCGGAAGCCTACAGGCTCAAGAGCGGAATGCTGGAGGTATTCTCGCTGCATAAAGTCTTCGATATGCTCCCGGATCGAGAGAAACTCTCAGCGATGGAGATGATCCTGAAGGACCCATTTCGTGGGTTGAATCGAATTCGAGATCGAGTTCCGGCAGAGGCTGTTCTTGAGAGGATAGCTCTCGCTGAAGAATCGGAGAAGGAGTTGCGTTCAGCGATCTCGCCCCCAGCCGACACCCGCGGGAGGCGCAATGGGACCGTGCTGATGTTCCAGCGCGCCGGCGGCCGTCCCCTTCTCCCGGGCTCGAGCATCAAGGGTGCGTTTCGAACGGGCTGGCTGGCGCGCTGCTCGCAGGGGATCGAGGTGCCGGCTGGAGGCAGCAGCAGCGAGCGGCACCACCTGCTCCAGAGTCGAGCTTTTGCGCTGGCGGACGGCAAAACTCAAACCGACACCGACCCCATGCGGGATGTCACGGTGGCCGACGCCGTGCTTCCGTTCGAAGCTACCCGCATCGATCGCATCAGGACCTGGAAGCGGGTCAGTGAGGGTGGCAAACCGATCTGGGGCATTCCTGCACAGGAACCACAGTTGCATTGGGAGCGTACCCGATCTGTCGTGGACGGCGGCGAACCACCAACGCTGACACTGTCCATCGGCGTCAGATCTTCGGCCACCGTAGCTGCGCGCCGCGCGGTCGACCGCCCGCTTGCGACGCCGACGCGCTCTCCGGCCTCTGTCGCTGTGCTGTTCTCAGCATTGAACGAGCATCATTGGCCGCTCTGGCGTCGCGAGGCGGAGGAGAAATTCTTTGCCGGAGACCCGGGGGCGCGCTTGCGCGAGGCTCTCGCGACATTTTCACATCTTCAAATTGCGGGTGAGGATCCCGACGCAGCACTCGTACGGATCGGCCGTGGCGGTCACGCAGAATCGAAGTCGGTGGAATGGTTTAGGGAGATCTACCGGCCCCAAGCCAAGACACAGGAGCATAAATATACAAAAGAAGGATCAACTCGCCACGTCTTGAACATAGCGGGCGCTGCGATCCCTTTCGGCTGGATGCTCCTCATCAGAGCGGATCGCTACCGAGCGCCTGGCAAGTGGCTCGCGCTTCCCACGCCTGCTATGTCGACTCCCAATCGATCTGACCCTAGTCCGGAACCCCCGTCGCGTGAAGGCGCGTCGCTGTTGTTCAGACGAGGCGACGCCGCCATTGTGGACGGGGAACCCGTGACGATTGAAGAAGATGTCTTGCCAGGTGCGCGCGAAGTTAATGTCCGGTTTGGTACCGGCGACACCGAGCCAGTTCGAATCGAGGACATCAAGACAAGATGACAGAGACGTTGTCTGTACTATATCGTGAATGCCCTGTTACTCTCATCTGTACGGTCGGGGGCAGCCCTCAACCGATCCGCACCGCGCTCGCCGACTTGCGCCCTGACCGTGTCCTGTTTGCCGTGTCAAAGGAGGTCGAGGGCAGCCGCTCGTCGCGTAGCGTTGTGGAGGATGCCCTGCAAAGCGACGGGCAGCCCGGCCTGCGCCACAGTCCAGGGTGCCCGGACGCTGTAATCGTGAGGGAAATCCCCCCGGACGATCCAGATGCCGCGTTTGCACTCCTCGAGGCGGAGATAGATCGCCTTCGCTGTGACAGCGTCATCGTGGTCGACTACACCGGCGGCACGAAGAGCATGTCGAGCGCACTTTTCCTAGCGGCAACAGCCCACGAAGGCGTTCGCCTGCAGTTTATGAAGGGAGCGCGAACGGATCTCATTCGCGTGGAGCCCGGGACCGAAAAGGCTGTCGAACTGCCGGTCCATCTCATCGGCGTCGCCCGCGACCTGGACATGGCCCGCGAGTTCGTCGCGATGCGCGACTACGCGGCAGCCCGTACTGCAGTCGACTCCGCGCAAACCTCTATCGGAAAGCGCGGCGGCCGTAAGGGATCCCGCGCGCCGGCGGCATGGGTAAGGCGAATAGAACTTTGGAAGCGCTGGCTTAAGTGTTTTGATTCGTGGGACCGATTCGATCATCGCGGCGCACGATCGGTGCTTGAGCAAGGGCGAGACGTAGGCAGTCAAATCGGACAAGACCTTGACCGAAACGGCTATGGAGCCCGCTTGGAGCAAATTGCCCTGGCGGCGGGTCAACCGTCCTTCCTACTTGTTGAGGATCTTTGGCTGAATGCTCTCCGTCGAGGCAGTCAAGGCCGCTACGATGATGCTGTCGCCCGGTGCTATCGTCTTGTAGAAGCAGCCCTGCAGGCCCACATTTTCGATCGGTTCGGCCTAGACACTGGATGCGTTCCGCCCGAAGAAATCCCGGAAGAGATGCGAGCAGAGGTTATTCAGCGTCAGAACCGTAAGACGGGAGAGGCTTACGTGGAGTTGGGCCTTGCATCGGCGCGCCGTTTCCTCGAGGTCAAGGACCAAACTTCGCCTGTTGTTACCGCTCTTGGCGATGGGCCAATCCCATGGCAAGGACAGCGAAATCGTTCAATCCTCGCACATGGCTTCCGACAACTCGACGCAACAGACTGGAAATCTGTCGAACGCTGGTTCGTCCAGCGTCAGGCCGTGTGGGAGGCGCCCCTCGGCCGCAGGACTGCAGAACAGTTGCCTAACTCATTGCCATAGGAGGCCGCCCCCTTAGCGCTTACTGCGTCATTAGTTCTGCCTAGCCGATGAACCTGCTCGGGCTAACTTCTGGATCGTATTCGAGAACAAAGTCATTACCGTTCCAGCGAGCTTTACAACTTTTGAGGCGAAAAACATCGCCTTGATTCCAGCTAGCGCCTACTAGGGCAGATTCGATCTATTCGCAGTCATATCCGGCGTTCTGGAGGAGGCGTCGGCACTCGTCTGGAGTGAAGGCA
>Ga0076929_100527_pt1 | contig 30541 bp, 29 predicted proteins | sample HotLakConUCCSL28_FD_87104 | JGI IMG/M metagenome (GOLD analysis project Ga0076929, IMG submission 87104) | Hypersaline microbial mat communities from Hot Lake, Washington, USA - Hot Lake Consortium UCC-SL28 (version 3) (version 3) | ecosystem: Environmental > Aquatic > Thermal springs > Hot...
GGAAATCAAGGTGGAAGCATAGACTTCCACCTGATATTGTGTAGAAAACCTCACCCGATCACTACATGTACCACAGTCCGATCCAGCTCGATGTCTTCCCGACCGACGTGCAGATGCGCCGGATCGATCCGGCGCGGAACATGCGTCGCTTCTATCGGCTGAGCGTGCAGCGCGATCTGTTCGGTCGATCCAGCCTTGTGCGCGAATGGGGCCGGATCGGCTTCCGGGGCCAGATGATGGTCGAGACACACTCCGATGAAGGCAAAGCCATCACAGCTTTGATGAAGCTCGCAGCGGTGAAGAAGCGGCGCGGGTATCGGGTGCTGGAGGGGTTGAACACCAAGGATTGACGATCCGTATCGGTTTCACTATATAGATTTGTGAAACTGATATGGAACAAGCGCCATGACCAAGGTTGTCGTCCCGTTTCCGAAAGGCCAGCGACTGCGTTCGCCGTTGGCGCAGTTCTTCCGTGTCGGAGACTCTCACAACAAGTTTGCCGAGATGTTTGCGTCCGGAGGTCTGCCGACTTCGAGAGTCGTCTTCGATTCCGGACGCCTCAACCGACAGACCGCTCTCGCAAAGGAGCTAAAAGCTGAAGGTGTTGAGATCACGATCGACACCGGAGCGGCCGAACTGTCGAGCCTGGCGCGACATAGGACATTTGTACGCAATTCCCCATGGTTGTCCGAAGTCCCGATGAATCCCTTGGGGCCGGACGCATTCACCGCGGCGATCATTGAGCGCATCGCAGAAATGGCGATTGCGGTCGGAGCGGACCGCGTGCTTGCCCCGAGTCATTTCTTGGGCGATCCCAGTTTCGACGGCTGGCTCAAGGTGGACGCAGCCTCTTGCTCGGCTCTTCGTGTGGCGCTTGATCGCATGGGCGGAAGCCGAATCCGGATTGACTATCCGGTAATACAAAGCGTCCAAGGATTGGTCGATCCCACGTCGCAGAAGGCACTAGCGGAAACACTTTCGATACTTCCGGTCGATGCAATTTGGATGCGCCTTTCCGGCCTCGGGAAGGAACCTGGTCCACAAAAGGCTCGTTCATTGATCCGGATGCTCAGTGGTTTCCACAACATGGGGAAGCCTGTCATTCTGGACTATTGCTCTGGTTTGAACGCAGAGGCTACCGAAGCATTCGGCGTAGCTTCCGGCTCCGCGAGCGGTATTCTCGAACTGGATCAGTTCAACGCCCGGGATTGGCATAAACCCCCGGAAGAGCCCGATCCCGATGCGCAATTTGGTCGGCGCAGCGTTGTTCAGGTGCCTGGCCTTGGCCGTGGCTTCTATGCTCACGAGTTCGAATTGTTAGCTAAATCTCGCGGTGGCCGGAAGCTGCTTCTACAAAGCGATTTCGTTTCTGTTTCCAGTGTTGAGGAAATGGTAAGAACTCGAAAGCAGGTTCAAGCACTTCACTTGGTGCGCTCACAAGAGGCGCTTCAGTCCGTGCCGGACCTCAACCGAGCAAGGCATTTCCTGTCAAAGACGATGGCGGACGCCGAGCGTCGGGCAAAAGATGTCAGCTTCCTTAAGCCTACTGAGGCCCAAGCTCAGGCGGCGGGCGTGGACCTGCCAAGTCTGCTCAAGCGGACCAGAGGACACGCGGAGACGATGGGCAAGGTTGCAGACGCGCTTGATAGGCTCCATGAGGAGCGCGGAACAGAATCACCGCGTGTTCGGGCTTGCGACTTCAACGTCGATATCGCCCTGCGGCGCGGCGATCAGAGGTAAGAAATGCAAAGTGCAGTGTCACGCTACATCGGCGAACTCGCCGTCATCGGGGGTCTTAAAGGAACCGATATCGCAAATATTACGGATGTCTCAAAGGCGACGGTATCGCGTTGGAAGGCTGGTGATATCAAGCCGCAGCCGAAGAACGAATTGATTCTTTCCGACCTCTATTACATCGTCGGCCGCCTCAACGAATATTACACTCCGGACGAGGTTCGTGCCTGGCTCTATGCGCGGCACCCACAACTTGGAGGTGAGCGTGCTATGGACCTCATTCACAATGATCGCTCGCTCGAAGTACTGGCCGTTATCGACCGGCTGGACAATGATGTCTATGTGTAGGTCCGACGAATGGTTAAAGCTCGACGCGACAACCGGCTGATCGACGCGATTGAGGCGATCGAGCCCGTCGTTTTCGAAGGGAACGTTTGGCGGCTGGTGCGCGACGGACGCGATCCGCTGATCTGCAGCGCGTCTGGTGGTAGGTGGGACGACGGGACGTTCGATGTGCTCTATACATCATTGGATCGATCAGGTGCTCTAGAAGAGATGCGATTTCACCTGTTGCGCGGCCAACCGGTTATGCCGAGCAAGGTCAAATATCGCATGTTTGAGCTTGAACTTTCACTTGGGCGGGCGCTTAAATTTCTGGATCTGGAAGCTCTCTCCAAGGTTGGGTTGAACACGGCAACGTTCGGCCGTCTTTCCTATGAGCAAAAGAACGACGAGTATCCCCGCACCCAGGAAATTGGTGAAGTCGCGCATTTTCTGGATTTCGATGGTCTGATCGTTCCTTCCGCAAGGTCGGACGCGAAGAATGTCGTTGTCTTTTGTGACAAAGTTGACGGGCTGCGAGAGAGTACAGTTTCGGACCGTGGAATGATCGATTGGAGCAGGGAATAGCCTGTGTTGCGCGACATGCGCCGCTACGGCCCTAGAGACGCCGTTTTGCTGGGCGGCAAACGTCGGCAGTCTATCGGTGAGAGAGCATTCGTACCCGGAGGCTACAGTCTGATCTCCGCATCAGGATTGCCGGACGCCAGTGCATTCAGCCAGGCAAGACAAAGCTCGCGGCTGCGGAATGCCCCAAACGCCTCTTCCTCTTGCCGCTCAACAATTGGGAAAGTGGAATAGATGTACCGTACATCGTCGCGGTCGGTGACCCCATAAAGATGGAAAAACAACGCGTCGAGCTTTGCGCGCAGCATCAAACGCCGGTCATCGTCCCATTTGAACGGTGGCAAGACCGTGCCCGCCTCGTCCACATGGCCCAAATCACGCGCAAAATCGGCGATGTCATGTGAGGTGTAGGTGAGCTCCAGGACAGCATCGCAAACAATTTGCGCCGCGGTCTTGTCCCCAAATCGGGTAGAGTGGAACCGATCCGGCGGAATGACTGGCAGCTGTTCAAGGATATACCAACTCGCATGGTTGCTCAGGATTTTCGTTCTGGCGATGAAATCGACCATCGTGCTGTTCAGGGACGCGGCCAACATGGCCTGCGCCTCTGCACGTTCCCTCGGATCCTGCATTTCAACACGCAGAATTGGCAGCGTATGTCCGGCGCCGAAGGCCGGGATGATGCAGGAAATCAGGGACCGGGTATTGGTTGTTGATGTGACGTCCTTGATTGCGAGTTCGACGCGAAGGTCGCCGGGATCAAGGATAAAGTAGCGTGGCGCTATCACGTGGCTGGGATCATGCCGCTGTTCGTCTGTAATCGCAGCACCTTGTCCGCCGCGGTGCAGATTGGCGTCGACCGTCGTGACGCCAGATGCACGATGATCAAAGGCCTGCACCATCTTGCCCTCGTAAAGTGGCACCCAGGTGCCTTGGGCGCTACCCCAAATACCGCCGTGTTCCGGCCAAGCACCTTCTTTTTCCTCAAGTTCCTTGGTGGTCCAAAACTGGTCGGAGGAATTCGCCATGTGATAAAGCGTGGTGTACTTCACCGGCCAAGCTTTGACCTCAGTACCAGACGAACGGTTCACCAGAACGGGAAAGCGTTCATAGATTTCTGTGGCGATCTCCCGGTCGCGGGCGGCACGGTAAACGGGAGCCGTCCTTGAGTTCGGGTTCACATGCCTGAAATGATCGACGCCCATGCTGAAAACTTTGCTTGGATCATTCAGCTCGGCGATGTCACGAACGAAAGTGGCAAAGCGGCATTCATCAAAGGTTTTCTCGCCGCCGGAAAACACCAGAACGCTGAACTTGAAGCGGTAATAGACATCTGGAAAAAACAGTGGTCCGTCCGCACGTTTGTTGAAGAAATCCAAATAGCAGGACGCGGCATGGCCCTCGATGAGCTGAGAAAAGAATTCCTGCGAGCTTGTTTCCGTCGCGATGCCAGACGGGATAAGAAGCCCGACAATCCCGCCTGGTGCAATGATGCTTTGTGCTCGTTCCACGAACAGCGAGTTGAAATTAGTGTCGCCGCCAGACAGGAGTGGGTAATCACCACCCTTGCGCGCCATGCGGCTTGTCGTCTCTGCGCGTGCATTGGCCTTCTCGAATTCCTGCGCGAGCGGATCACCGGTTTTCTGTAGCTTTGCGATCATGGTTTTGCGATCAGCGGCACGTGATGCACGGGCAATTTCGGGCCTTCTCGCTGCGAACCATTCGACTTGTTGCAGCTTGATGCGGTCCCAAGGCGGATTGCCGACCACCGCATCAAAACCGCCAGTCAGCGTTTCAGCCTCCCATGCCGACCAGATGCCGGGAAAGGCGACTTGCCAGTTGAGGAAGTTTTCCTCTGCGACCAGTTCGCGGGCTTCGCGCAGTATCTCGGCAAAGCGTTGATCTGCCTCGCGCTTGATTTTCGGGTCGCGTTTTCCCATTGCGATCGCCAGCGGATCGCCAAACTGGCCGTCGAAGAACACCTTGAGCGCGGCTTTCCCAGCCTTGTCCTTTATTGCTAGCCAATCGAGTGCATGGATCAACTTTAATAGCGCGTCCAGCGGCGCGGTCATTTCCTCGATTTCGGCAAAGACATCTGCCGAGCGATGCGCTTCAGCAATCTCTGCGTCCGTGAGTCCTTCGACAATTTGCATTTTGGAAGCTGCGCGCAGTGCGCGTTTCATAGGCTCATGCAATAGGAGAGGTGTTCCGTATGTCGCGGCCTTATCGATGCCGTTTTTGACCCATGAGCCGAAAAGACTGTCGCCACACCGCAGGTGGTGATCTAGGAAAGACAGTGGTGCACCCACGGTAAACGTGTGCAGCCACAGTGCTACTTTCGCGAGTTCGACCGCCATTTGGTTCTTATCAACACCGTAGATACAGCGTTTGAGGACCATCCGCCGGATGATATGCCGGTCGTCGAGCTGTTCCTCGTCGATTGTCCAGTTCCGCTCATCGGCATTTGCCAAAATGGTATTGCGGATCGTATCAATTCGCTCCCCAAGCGGAGATATGTAATCGCCCCAATCCTCGGGCGCGTCGAGCTCTGACTCGGCCATCGCGGCAATTACCTGGTCAGCCATGAAATCGACGAGGCTCACGAGAAAATGGCCGGAGCCCATGGCGGGGTCACAGATCTTCAGATCAAGAAGGGCTGTTGCCGGATCAAGGCGCTTGAGCTGGCCGATTTTCCGATGGTTAGGCAGGTCGCTCTGCCCGAGCTCTTCGATCTTGTCCCGAAAAGCTCGCTTGCGCTCTTCCACAAGCGGCTCAAGGGTTTCAGTCAGGATGAGCTGCACAAGATCATCTGGCGTGTAGTAGCTGCCCGATCCCTTGCGCGCGAAGATATTTGGTTGGACGGTGATCTCATCGCCGTCGCGCGTTACCTCATATTCGAGAAGCCGCTCATAGATCGAGCCAAGTTGCTGCACCGAGAGATTTCGGTAGTTGATGTATTTGCGGCCGTCGGAATTTTTTTCGAATGACAGCGCGTCGATAACGCGCGCCATCACAGCGTCGGGGATGCGGATGTTGGTCAGGATCGCGTGGCGCTCCTGATCAAAGAGTCCCCCGTTGTACGGAGGCAGGCCAATCGATGCGTCGCCCTGGTCGATCGCCATGAACAGATCGGACATAGCACCCCAATAGCGCGCAGCCGTATCTGAGAAGATATCGTTCTTGTCTTTACGCTCTTTGACGTCAAGGCGTACCTTTGTGCGCAGCCCGTAATCGTCATAGCGAGTATCCTTGACCGGCAAGAGGTCGCGGTCTTCGGCATAGAGGATGAACAAGAGGCGATAGAGTAGAATGAGCGCCGCTTGGCGTACGTCTTGTAAATCGGCTTCAGGAGCGGCTTTGACAATCGCCCGGACAAGGTCAGGGAATACCTCCCCAAAAACCTTGTTGGACAGGTCTTCGGCAACGCGCTCTTCGTAGAACTTGCCTTCTTCGAGGGCTTTTTCATGGAAGGTGCGGGGATCAGTTCCTGAAGGCACAAATGCTTCACGCCTGAAAATCAGGTAGAAGACCTTCAGCCAATGTCGCCGATCTGCTTCATTCAGAGCAAAAAGCCCGTCATTATGCCCAGGCAGGTCAAGAATTGCCGCAATGTCGAGTTCGAAGAACTGCTCGGAAACCGACCGCGCACCTGAGAAATACAGCCGCCACTTTGAGCCGTTCGTCAGGATGCCCCAACGTAGTGAGCCACTGGTGATGTCGTCGATGCGGCGCAAGTAGCGCAGCATCTGGGTGGACGGGGCCGTTTCTTCCCCTCGCCGACCGGAGCGCCGATCGAGGGGCCGCGCCCATCGCTTGGATTCGATCACGGCCCGTCCGAACTCGTAGCGTTTCCACTCTTCAGGGAAGCCGTTTGCCTTGGCTTTCGTCTCGGCGCTTTCGAAGAGCAAACCATCAGGCACATCCTCGCGTCCGCGCGGGGATAGGTTTTGCTGGCGCAAGGAAGCAGCCCAGCCCAGTGCTTCAAGAATTGGCCAAATCAGATCGTCTTCCGTTTGACTTTCGTTTGGTGTCTGAGAAATTGGAAAGCGGTCGAATGCCGAACGAATGGCTGCGCTGAATTGGTCAAGAGCATCATCGCCAAGGGCACTCCATTCCGAAACCTGGTGGATGGTTTCGGTTAAGAAGTCTGAAGAGAATAGACTGCCCTGACTTGCGATTTCACTGCTCAAACCAAGAATTCCTTGTAGTTTTGCATCAACTTAACACTTGCTTTGGATCGGCGCACTCGGAAATACCCGAGGCAGTGAGCTCGTTGATGCGACAGCGCGCGAAGGGATGATCGCGTACCTTTGGCGAGTGGATGATGGTGAAACTTTGCCCATCTGAGCCCGTCATCCGGATGACTCATCTTGACACAGGCTCAGCCAGTACCGCGTATGCCGCCGCTCTCCGGTCCGGTTCAGCGCGCCCATCTCGACCAGGTCCTGCAGATCCCGGGTTGTAGTCGCGCGTGACGTGCCGGTGATGGCGATGTAATTCTCGGCGCTGAGCCCACCCTTGAACCCCTCGGGCCCCTCTCGGAACATGCGCTCGATCACCTTGGCCTGCCGGTCGTTCAGCCGATCCCGGAACTGGTCGTAGAACTTCGCCTTGGCGATGAAGAAGGCAACCCGCGTCAGTGTGACCTGCTGCGCGTTCAACACTGTCTCGCCGAACCACAAAAGCCACGCGGTCACATCCAGCGTCTTCTGGTGGGTTTCGAGCTGGTCGTAGTAACCCTTGCGGTCGCGTTCGATCGTGTAAGCTAGCGCGATCAGGCTCGGCTGGCCGATGTTCTGGGCGAGGGACTTTTCAGCCAGAGCGCGGCCCAAGCGGCCATTGCCGTCCTCGAACGGATGGACGCTCTCGAACCACAGGTGCCCAAGTGCCGCGCGCGTCAGCGCAGGCAATGGCGTCGCCCCCTCTGGCGCCGTGCGGTTGAACCAGTCGACGAACACGTCCATTTCGCCTTGGACTTGCGCCGACGGCGGTGCTTCGAAATGCACCGTCGGTCGGTCAATGCGGCCGGAGACGATCTGCATCGCGTCGTCATGCCGACGGTACGCACCGATCGTCTCGAGGCCGCGGTCATGGGACAGGAGCATACCGTGCCAGTGAGAGAGCGTATCGCGGGTCAGAGGAGCCGCGTGGTTCGAATAGACATCGACCATCATTTCGGCGATGCCCTGCTCGCGGGGTTTTGATGGTGGGCCCTCCGTGGTCAGTCCGAACTGCCGCCGCAACGAGGACTGGACGCTGGACCGGTCCAGAACCTCGCCCTCGATGGCGCTCGTCCGCATCGCCTCCTCACTCAGAAGCTCGATGCGCAGCCGGTCGCGCTCCTCGCCTATCACATGGCGGACCGCACCAAGGATTTCGCCTGAGGACAGCAGAAAGCGCCGTTCGAGTGCCTCGATCGCAGCGCTGTCATAGCGGAAGTTCGGCCAGTCGGGTTGTGTCCAGTTCCAGCGCATGAGCTATAGAATCCCTTTCTATAACTCACTATGTGGCAAATAGATGATTTATGGAAGTGGGTTCTATGCACCACCAACGAGTCCAAAGGTTGGACACATCTCATGTAACGGCCCGGATCAGCCGTACTGTATCCGATCGGACAGAGGTCAGGCGGCGTCGCTTATTGGTTCGTAGCGAACCTCGGCCAAAGCATCGTCCAGCCACGCGGGCTGCAGATCGCCATTGTTCCATTGGTAGAGGAAACCCACCAGATTGTCGGTCTTCTTGCAGAGGATGCGCATGATCGGTTCGCCGGTGAGGCGGGGTTTTGGGGTCATGACGCGCTCCTGCTATCTGGACCTCATAACTGGTTAAAGGGAGGTCAAAAATTTCTTGTCGGCGGTGTTAACGACAGGTTTCTGCAACTGCAAGGTGTGGGCGGTAGCTTCGGCAAAAACCCACCGACAAAAGGACAAGTTGTCTTTATAGTCAGGTTGTTGACGTATCATTTTCTCTATTCTGCGCTGCGGCGCGAACGGCAATCTCATCCAGGAGAATGTCGATCTCCGCCCAGACACGCGGTTCGATCTGGCCGCGGATCAAGGCCCACTTGCTGAGCACATCGAGGGGGTCATGGGCGTGCAGGATGGAAGTCAGCGCATTGGCATCGACGGCCAGAGATGTCCGCGCGCGCCATTCGGTGATCCGCGTTCTCTGCTCTTCGGAAGGTGGGACGAACTCTGGCCCGAGCTGCCAGGTCTTCACGGCACGGCGCAGAGCTGCCCGGATGACATGAGCGGGGTCGACGCCGCAGTCGATGAGGGCTTCTTCCTGCCGTTCCAGCGCGTTCACCCGGATATCGATCTTGCGGGTGGCCGGAATGCGTCGGACCCTAGGCTGCGACGCCGTGGGCGCTGTTATGATCTCGGCCGCTGTCTCCGGGCTTGCTTGCGGCGAAGGCACGGAAGGCCTGCTTGGCGCCGGCGCTTGATCTTCATCCGCCACGTCTGCCGTCATGCTCATCGGCATCAGGACGGTCTCTTCCCGGTCCCCCTCTTCCCTTCCCGGGTCTTTCTCCCCCTCCGGCCGAAGGGACGCGGCATAGGCTGGGTCGGGCCGGGTGATGGTTGGAATCTTCTTTCTCAACGCCCTGCCCTCACGCGGCCAGGATGTTGTTGAGGATGTCGGTGGCCTCCTCAAGGGCCGCGACGACATGACGGACATGCGGGCGCATGAGTGGGTTTGGGTCGGCCTGCTTTTGCAGCGCGATGGCATGGAGTAGGCCTTTCTCGTCCATCTCCTTGTAGACGTTGCGGCGCATCATCACCGTCTCGATCACCGGAAACCGGGCGATCGCCACTTCGATCAAGCCGGCATCCGCGCGCGTGGCTTTCGGGTCAACCATGTTTAGAACGACATGGTGGCGCGGCAAGCTCGCCGGGTCATCGACGCGCGCGCGCAACCTTTCGAACCAGTCGGCCGTCTGCGCGCCGACATCGAGATCCGAGGTAGAGAGCATGACCGGTGTCACGATGTGATCGGCGAGAACGGCGATCCCGTCCGACCATTCCGCGCCGACGCCTGCCGTGTCGATGAAGACGAAATCCGCCGAGTCCGCATCATAGACCTGCTCGATTTTGCGATCGACGGCCCCTACACTCTCGACCGAGATTGACCGCAGCAGAGGCGACCCGAGACCCGCCGCTTCAGCTCGTTCGTGCCAGGCGCCAAGCACTCCGGTGCTATCAGTGTCGATCAGCAGAACCCGTCGCCCGGCAGCCACGGCAGCGCTGATCAGGGCGCGCGAGAGCGTGGTTTTACCACTCCCCCCTTTCCGGGCCATCGCGGCGATGACCACGAGATTGTCGTTAGGCATGGCGCAGACCTTTTGCAAAAATAGTGAAACGCTACAAAGATGTAATAATGTTGCTAACCTCTTGGTGCATCGGCGTCAAGCGGAAGGCGGGATGCATGATGCGGTGGGCAGGATGCATTCGCCGTTACGCGTTTTGCAGCGACCAGACAGCGGGGCGCAGGGGACAGACGCCGCGATCCAGGTTGCGCGATGCTTTTGCCAGAAGACTTGCTGCATTCGGCAATCTCCAAAAGACGTAAAGCGCGGAACGCGACGCGGGGTGCACGCGACGCCGTGCATGAAGCGCGAGACGCGATGCGTGTTGCAATCGACACGGCACCACTTGCCCGAAGACGCGCTGCAGAGCGCAAACGACACCGTGCATAAGACGTGATGCACGGTGCAGGGAACGCGGAACGCGTTACATTGAGCGCGTTGCGCGCTGCATTTGACAAAGGACGTCAAATCGGCCCCAGGGGCCGATTTTCTACATTGAGTACAAGCCCTTAATGCCTTCTCCGCTTGTGCTGGGAGAAGGCCGGCTTGTACGAAGGTGGCAAGAAATAGGAACGTTAACTTCAAAATGTCACGCGGCCGAAGACTGACCGAAACAGACCGTCTGAGCATCGCCAAAGAGCGTGCGCAGGGCGTCGTCGCTGCTGATCTGGCCCAGCGGTATGGGGTCAGCCTGAAGACGATCTACAATGCCGTGAACCACGCTCTGGACCGACAAAACGCGAATGGCAGCCGGCCGATCGTCATTGGTCTGCGGGTCAGCCGACGTGAGTTGGCCGCGTTTGATGCCGCACTTGCCCGTCATGGCATCACCAGTCGCACAGATGCCTTGCGCCATTTGGTGTTGGCTGCTGATGAAATCCTGGAACCCGATCACGCGTTGACTGAGGCCCTTTCTGCTCGGGCGGCCGACATCAGCCGTATCGGCAACAACATCAATCAGGTGGCACGGCGGCTGAACGAAGCCAGGCTAAAGGGCCAGCCTTTGTCCTACACTGCGGAAAGCCACGGGCATATTCGCGAATTCGCAGGGCTGATCCTCGATCTGACTGATCGCTTGCAGGCGCTTCTCTTGAAGCGTCGTGCCGATCTGGCGCTCAAGGTCACAAAGGCATGGGCCCCGCTCGTCCCGGATCGGCTAAAGCGTGGGTAAGCGCCTTGCCCACGGTGTCGGGCCCGCCCTCTTCGATCGCGACTGGAGCCGGGTCTCCGGCAGCTGGCAGGGACTCGCCAGGAACGCGCAGATGGTGCGCGCGGCGCGTGGCTATTCCCCGGCCATATTCAAGCCGATCTCGAAGGGTGGGTGCCACACCGGCGCGCAGCTCAAGGCCCAGCTGACGTATCTTACCACCAAGTCGAGCCACATCCTCGACAGTCGTGGCACACATGATGGCAAGAAGACCCTGTCCGAGGCCGAGATCGACCGGGTCGTGCGCCGCTTTGAGAACCAGTGGGGCGAGCGGCACAGCCCCAAGCTCGGCCATACCTCGCATCTGCTGATGGCATTTCCCGTTGGCACCAGCGGTGAGGAGGTGCGCGCGATTACGGAATCCGTCTGCGAGAAGTTCTTTCAAGGTGAGGGGTCGCAATTCGACTATATTGCTGCAATACACCAAGATCGCGCGCATCCACATGCGCATATCGTTCTGAACCGCCGCAGCAAGGATGGCGAAATGTTCTTTCTCGGGAAGGATCACCACTTCAACTACGACGCCTTTCGGGCGGCGATGGTCGAGGCGGCGCAGGTCCACGGGATCCGGCTCGAGGCGACACGGCGCCTTGACCGAGGCGTCACGACCTACCGCGCCGAGATAGACGAGGTCTACAAGGCCCGTGACGAGGGCCGGCCCCCCGTCGAGCGGCAACGCACCGGGGCCGACCTAGCCACAGCCCTGGAGACGGTGGCGCGCAATGCGCTGACCTACCGGGGTCTGGCGGTCGAGGCGTCCCGGTCGAACTTCGATGACGTGGCCGAGGCGCTCGAGCGGGCCAGCACCATCCTTGCCAGCGGCGGTCACATCCAATCTGACGGAGCCATCTACATGTCGCAAGACGAAACGGCGTTTGACACGCTGATCACCGAGTTTTCTCAAAACATCCGCCAGATCGAGGCTGCGATCGACCGCGCGCCTGCAGCCGAGAGGCCGGAGATCGAGCGGAAGCTCACCGATGTGCTGGCCTCCGTTGCGCATCTCAATCCGCTCGGGGACCGCTCGGCCACCCTCCTCGATGCACCATCCCGGGACGGGGTCTATGCGCGGGCGAACTTGAACGAGGACCAGATGGGGCGGCTCGGCGACGATGCGGTGAAGGCGCGCCTCAGCGAAGCGCTGCAGGGCACGGGCATTGATCCCGAAGCCGTGGCCGCCCGCATGCGCGAAGGTGCGGGCAATGCCGCGCTCGAACGGCAGTGGCTGGCGCAGGATCTGCGCGCCATCGCCACGGCGGGCGACCTCGATCTAGAGAAGGGCGAGGATCGTGAGGAAGCGCTGGACCGGCTGGAAGCCGTTCACGTCCGCCTGGGCGATACTCTGACCGATGCGCGTATCTTGCGGGCGGTCGACGACGTCGATAATGCAGAAGACGCCGAAGTTTCGCTGGCCGAGCGTCTGACCTTGCCGGAGCGCGATTTGGCTGACGAGCGACCGGATGCCTTCGCCCCGTCCGAGCGGCAGGATTTTCAGCAGCTGGTTACCCAATTCCGACGGACAGATTTTACCCATCCTTTCTCGGATGATCCTTCCGTCTACAAAGCAGGCGTCATCGAGGTCGAAGAGGCCCGCGCCGCCTTCAACGCCTATGCACAGCGGTCGCCTGATCATGCCGAATTGGCCTCGATGGCTTGGGACAAGATCACTGACAGCCGCAAGCCGCAGGAGTTCGCCGTCGAGGAGAAGGATCGCAGGCTCCACGCGGGCGACATGGACCTGGCTCTGCGCGATCCTACGCAACATCTCGGTCCGATCATGGAAGACGACCGCACCCTCGCGCGCTACCGCGCCGAGATGCCGGACGAGGAGTTCGGGGCGGCGGTGCAGGAGGAAATCAACCGCCTCCGCGCCATGGGGGCATCGCGCGCCTATATCAGCGAGCGGAGTTTCGACATCGAGGATCAAGCGCGACAGGACTATGCCGAGCGGCGCTTCATGGCTGAGGCCGCCCCTGATGTGATGACGTTCCTCCAGCGGGCCGAGGCCGAGGATGGCACAGCTCTCTCCGAAACAGCTGGGCAGCGCCTGATCGAGCAGATCGACAGAAACCTCACGCCAGACGCGGTCGCGGCGCTGCGCGCGGGCCATGCCGATGTGTTGGACAAGTTCACCGAACATCCGCTGCGGCAGTTGGAGCTCGCGAAGGCCTATCTGGAAAGCAGTGAGGCGACCGCATACGGGCCGGCGATTGAGCGGGTTCAGGATGCCTTGGCCGAGGAACAGATCGAAGCGCAGCGCGCGCGTCACGCCGCGGCCCATGGCGAAAAGGGGATCACCCATGGATAAGGGCAAGATCGCGGGCGGGATCCTGAGCCTGACGCTGGTTGGCCTCGCCATCGGCTATGTCGTGGCCACCGGCTACCTGACCATCCGTTATGGCCTGCCGACCAACGCCTTCGACGTCACCCTGCTTGCGCGGGAGTACCGCGCTCTTGGCATCAGCGCGCCGCGGGACTTCCTCTGGGTTAACCTGATCCTCGCAGGCTTTGGGATCGCCGCGCTCATGCTGAGCGTCACGCTTCTCGGCGATGCCCTGACGCGCTTCGGCACGACCCATTGGCAGACCCGGGCCGAGATAAAGCGCAACGGCTTCTTCGCCAAACCGGGCGGCGGCTTCCTTCTGGGCAAGCTCGGCCCCCCGAAATCGAAGCGCCCCTTCCTCGTCTCGAAAACCTTCCCGCATGCGCTGATCGTGGCGCCGACGGGCCGGGGCAAGGGTGTGGGCTTTGTGATCCCGAACCTGCTTACCTACAAAGGCTCGGCCGTGGTGCTCGACGTGAAGGGCGAGAACTTTCGCGAGACCTCGCGCTTCCGCGCCAGTATGGGCGACAAGGTGTTCCGCTTTGCGCCGACGGACTGGGATCGGCCAACCCACCGCTACAATCCGCTGGCGCGTATCGCGGCTATGACCAACCCGGACCGGCAGCAGATGGAGCTGAAGCTGACCGCCAAGCTCTTCCTGCAGACCGACAACGAAAAGCTGAGTGGGCTTCTTGCAGGCGGCATCGATCTCTTCGTGGCGGCCGGCCTTCTGGCCTTCGAGCGCGGCGTGCCGACCATCGGCGAGATCTACCGCATCACCGCTTCGGGCGGCGACAAGCAGAAGGAATATCTCAAGCGCGCGCAGGAGGTGAAGAACAGGTCGGCCAAGCTGATCTTCGAGCGCATGGCCTCGACCAACAATGATACGCTGACCTCGTACCTGTCGCTCCTGATGACCTCGGGTCTCGACACCTGGGACAACCGTGCCATCGACGCGGCCACCGCGACCTCGGACTTCTCTTTCCGGGATATCCGACGCCGCCCCCACGCGATCTATCTTGTGGTCGAGTCCGAGATGATCCGCCCCCTCGCCCCGCTGATCCGGCTCTTCTTCTCGGACCTGATCGCCTCGCTGCAGGCGCAGGAGCCGGGCGATGACGAGCCTTGGCCCGTGATGATCATGCTCGACGAATTCGACCGGCTGGGGAAAATGCCGATCGTCGCCGAGAGCATCAAGACGCTGCGTTCTTTCGGCGGCAACCTCGCCATTGTCACCCAGACGATCCCGGCGCTGGACGAGATCTATGGCGAGAACACCCGCCGATCGCTGCAGGGCGGCGCAGGCGTGAAGCTCTACCTCACCCCGTCCGAGCAGAAGACGATCGAGGAACTGAGCCAGGCTGTCGGCAAGACCACCAAGCGCGTGGTGACCCGGTCTCGTGCCGTCGGGCGCAACCCGTTCGAGGGGCGCAGCGTTTCCGAGCGGACAGAGGACACGCCGCTCCTGACGGAAGACCAGGCCCGCCGCATGGACCTCGACGAGGTGATCCTCGTGATCGACGCGCAGATGCCGATCCGGGCACGGCGGATCAAATACTTCGAGGACCCGGCGCTGAAGGTGTTGCACGCGGGTCAGGCGGGGAGTTTCCCGTATCCGGATGAAGATGGTCTGCGGCGGGATCGGCAGATGACCGAGACGCGGGAGACTGTCGAGAAGCTGAAGCAGGAACTGCAGGAGGTGAGGACAGCTGCAGGGGCGCAGGGGTCTGGGACTGCGTCCTCGTGGATGACCGTTGAGCCACCTGCAACGGAGACGCAGGATCCGCAGCCAGCGCAGTCAGGTCGGGCGCGAGGTAAAGCCGCTCGTGCAGCAGCGGGTGGCGGTGGGTTAGGTCAGTTGTCGTTCGATCTGGCTGGACTCGGGATCAGAGGGGCGAACAGTTTAGAGTTGGCGGCAGCTGTTCAGACGACGCGGTCGATCATCGAAGTTCATGGATGAGCGATGATGGCCGCTTCGCGGACAGTGTCGTCCGGGCCCACTGGGACTTGCACACGGATTGCACGTTGATACGTCCTACCTGCCCCGGGTTGCTACAAAGTCGAGGGTCACACCTCCGATGAACAGACCGAACTCGACAGTATTTCGAAGAGTTTTTTCCAAGACGTCAGTCCCCGATCACTGCAGAACATCATTCTCTTTTGGCCAATCCCACGTTGTGCCAGCGGTTACGCGCCTGCGACAATGGACATTCTCGTGAGCAATGCCTATCTTTGAAGCATGTTCGAACGTGTCATCACCATGCTTGCCATACTCGCGATCACCGTGGTGACGACGGTGACCTCTGCGCACGCGACACGCATGAGTATGAATTCCGAAGTGGATCACGCGATGCATGTCGCCGACATGATGCACTCTCAGGTCATCGCCGACCTGGATTGTGATGCTGGAGAGCACTGTGGATCGGCCGATGCAGAGATGTGCGAGTTCGTCTGCGCAGGCCTCTCGGCCTTCCTGACGTCGGCAGGCGGGGAAGCCGTGCACGCCCACGGCACCGCCAGTCATGACGTTCCGTCCGCAACGATCCACGTCAGCCGTGCGCCGGGACTGAACGAACGCCCTCCGAAGCTCCGTCTCCTCTGATCGCGCCCGGGCAGACGCCCGAGGCGTCCCATCGGCCTTGATGAACGGGACGGGATGTCCCGAGGAGACGACCATGAACACGCTTTCACGACGCGGCTTTCTTGCCGCAAGCGCCGCCGCCATTGGCGCGGCACAAATGCCCCGTCTTGCCTTCGCGCAGTCGGCGGCACCGATCAGCCTCGCCGCCGCGACCCGAACCCTCGATATCGACGGGCGCGCGGCAACGGTCTTTGGCCTTGCCGGCCCCGGCGGTCAGGGGCTGACCTTCGATCCCGGCCAGAGGTTCCGGGTTGACCTGACCAATGATCTCGACGTCGGCACCATCATCCACTGGCACGGCCAGATCCCGCCAAATGCGCAGGACGGCGTTCCGGACATGCCGATGCCCCTTCTCGCCCCGGGCGAGACCCGATCCTATGACTTCGAGGCGCGGCCGGGCACCCACTGGATGCACAGCCATGTGCCGACGCAGGAGATGCAGCTGCTCGCCGCGCCGCTGATCGTGCGCTCGCGGGAGGACCTGGCGGCCGACCGGCAGGAGGTCGTGATGTTCCTGCATGATTTCTCCTTCAAGGCCCCCGAAGAGGTTCTGGCGGAGATCGGCGCGGGTCATGGCGGCGGACACGGAGCAGGCCATGGTGCCACTGCGGTGCCCGATCAAGGCGCGCCCATGGGAGGCATGGGGGCGATGCAGGGCATGGATCATGGCGCGATGGGCCATGGCGGCATGGGCAACATGGGTGGGATGATGGGCATGGGCGGCCAGATGGGCGGCATGGCCATGGACCTGAACGATTACGACTGGGACGCCTATCTCGCCAACGACCGGACGCTGTCGGACCCCGAGGTGGTGCAGGTCGAGCGTGGCGGGCGCATCCGGCTCAGAGTCATCAACGCCGCCGCGGCGACCGTGTTCTGGATCGACACCGGCGGTGCCGAGGCGCGGCTGGTCGCGGCGGACGGGCACGCCGTCCAGCCTGTTGCGGGCAACCGGTTCGGGCTGGCCATGGGTCAGCGGCTGGACATCGAGATCGACCTGCCGAACCAAGGTGGCGCCTGGCCGATCCTCGCCCTGCGCGAAGGCGCGCGGGAGCGCACCGGCCTGATCCTTGCCACGCCGGGTGCAGAGGTGCGGCGCCTCGATGGCATGGCGGAGTCCGAAGCGCCTGCCTTTGACAGGGATCTTGCACAGGAGTCGCGCCTCATTGCGCTGGATGCCCGGCCGGACCGGCCGGTCGACCGCAGCCATATGCTGATGCTGGGCGGCTCGATGCAGCCCTATGTCTGGACGATCAACGGGGCCGTCTGGGGCCAGCACCAACCGATCACCGCGCGTAGCGGCGAACGGGTCATGCTGTCGTTCCACAACATGTCGATGATGGCCCACCCGATGCACCTTCACGGGCATGTGTTCCAGGTCGTTGGCCTGAACGGGCGGCGTGTCGCCGGTGCCCTGCGCGACACGGTTCACGTTCCGCCGATGTCGATGGTCGATGTCGCCCTCGATGCAGGCGAGGCTGCGCGCTGGATGCTGCATTGCCACCACATGCCGCACCTTGCGACCGGCATGATGACCGAATTCGCGGTCACGGCGTCGGTGTGATCCGGGCGGGGCGTCCGGACAGGGCGCCCCGATGTCCCGACACCGATCCTGTGCTGTCCTGCCCCATGTTGTCGTGATGGCCGGTCAATAGGCGCACCCTGCGGGTGAAAATCAGGAGGATGAGATGATGAATTGGAACGATATGGGCTCCGGAATGGGTTTCGGAATGGGGTTTGGCTGGCTCTTCGGCCTGCTGATCCTTGCGCTGGTGGTTTTGGCCATAGCAGCGCTGGTCAAATATCTCCGGAAATAGACGAAAGGACTTCTCAATGGCTTACACAATCAATCGCATGATCCCGGACACCGGTATCGACAACGTCGACACGCGCGCGCGCAAGGCGCTGGCCGACCATGGCTTCGGCGTCCTGACCGAGATCGACGTCAAGGCGACGATGAAGACGAAGCTCGATCTGGAGATGCCGGCCTATCGCATCCTCGGAGCCTGCAACCCGAAGATGGCGTATCAGGCCATCGGGATCGAACCGCGCGTGGGCGCGATGCTGCCCTGCAACGTCATCCTGCGCGAGGTCGACGGTGGCGTGGAAGTCAGCGCCATCGATCCTGTGACGTCGATGCAGGCGATTGAGAACGCCGAACTGACCGCCGTGGCGGGCGAGGTGCGCGACCTCCTGGCGAAGGCCGTCGCGGCGGTCTGAGATGAGCCTGCGCGCCACCATTCTCGCCGGCCTTGCGATCCTCGGCATCGGATTGCTCGCTGTCTGGCAGTTCGCGCCTTCGGTATTCGCCGATGCGCGCAGCCTTCTGCAGCCCGAGCGTCTGGAAATGCTGGTGGCGCGCGCGGGTCTCTGGGGGCCAGTCGTGATCGTCACGCTCATGACACTCGCGGTCGTGGCCAGCCCGATCCCGAGCGCGCCGATCGCGCTGGCGGCGGGAGCAGCCTATGGGCATGTCTGGGGGACCGTGCAGGTCGTGATCGGCGCCGAACTCGGGGCTCTGATCGCCTTCGGCCTTGCACGGGTTCTGGGGCATGACGTTCTGCGGCGGGTGTTCGGTGATCGCGTCGATGCAGGGCTTCTCGGCTCGCAGACCGCGTTGACGGCGACGGTTTTTGCCAGCCGCCTGATGCCCTTCGTGTCCTTCGACATGATCAGCTACGCGGCCGGACTCAGCCGTCTCCATGCTTGGCGTTTCGCCGTCGCGACACTGGCGGGCATCATCCCGGCGAGCTTCCTGCTGGCGCATTTCGGCGGTGAGGCGGTCAGCGGAGACCTCGGGCGCGCGACATGGGCGGTGCTCGGACTCGGGCTTGTGACGGGGTTGCCGCTGCTCTGGGTGGCGCTGCGGCAAAAGCCTGAAAAGGAAAATCCATGACGAAAAGCGATTACGAGAAGAACAGCATCACCCTCCCGGGTGCTGTGGCCATGGGAACCGGCGTGATGATCGGCGCGGGCATCTTCGCCTTGACCGGCCAGATCGCCGAGCTTGCCGGGCCGCTCTTCCCGCTCTCGTTCATCGTGGGCGCCATCGTGACCGCGTTCAGCGCCTACACCTACATCAAGATGTCGAACGCGTATCCGTCAGCGGGCGGCATCGGGATGATCCTGAAGAAGGCCTACGGCCCGACAACGGTCGCGGCGGGCGCCGCCCTCTTGATGGCGCTGTCGATGGTGATCAACGAAAGCCTCGTCGCGCGCACCTTCGGCACCTACACGCTGCGGGCGTTCGGCGGCGATCCGGACAGCATCCTCGTGCCTATTCTCGGTGTCGGGCTGATCGTCTTCGCCTATCTCGTGAACGCATCGGGCACCCGGTCGGTCGGGCTGTTCTCCATCATCATGGCCGTGCTCAAGGTGGGCGGCATCGCGCTGTTCGGCGCAGCGGGTCTTTGGGCAAGCGGCATCTCGTTCGAGGCGACGGGTGATGATTTTGCAGCCACAGGGTTCGTGGCGTCAGTTGCGCTGTCGATCCTGGCCTTCAAGGGCTTCACGACCATCACCAACAGCGGCGCCGAGATCACTGACCCGCACCGCAACGTGGGCCGGGCCATCATCTGGGCCATCGCAATCTGTGTCGTCGTCTATCTGCTGGTGGCCTTTGCGGTTGGCACCAGCCTGCCGCTGAACCGTATCGTCGCGGCGAAGGACTACGCGCTGGCCGAGGCCGCCGAGCCTGCGCTCGGTCAGACCGGCTTCTATCTGACGGTGGCGCTGGCGCTGGTGGCCACGGCGTCGGGTCTGATCGCGAGTGTGTTCGCCGTCTCGCGGATGCTGGCGATGCTGACCAACATGAAAATGATCCCGCACAGCCATTTCGGGATGCCCGGCACGATCAAGGACCACACGCTCGTCTACACCGTCGTGATCGCGGGCTTCCTGACGGTCTTCTTCGATCTCAGCCGCATCGCCTCGCTCGGGGCCTTCTTCTATCTGGTGATGGACATGATCATCCACTTCGGCGTGTTCCGGCATCTGCGCGAGGAAATTGGCGCGCAAGGCTGGGTGTTGCTGACGGCCATCGCCCTCGACGCCGTGGTGCTGGCCGCCTTCGCTGCGATGAAGTGGCAGTCCGACCCGCTCATCGTCGTGGTCGGCATTCTTGCCATGGCGCTGGTGTTCCTGTTCGTCCGGCTGTTTTTGGCGCGCAATCCTGTCGGGGAAGGCGCTCACCACCATCACTAAAGGGCTTGAGCTTCCAGTCCTTGGAGGCGGCAAGCAAGAAACATCGAAAGGCTGGCAGACCATGGAGCACGATCACCATCACGCAACGCCCGACATCCCGGCTGGGACCGAGAAGGCAAAGGACCCGGTCTGCGGGATGACGGTCGCGGTCAAGACGGACGGGCGTCACGCCGCGTTCCAGGGCGAGACCTTCCATTTCTGCTCTGAGAAGTGCCAGACGAAGTTCAAGGCGGATCCGTGGTTCTACGCCTCGGGCCGGGCTGCGGGACAGAAGAAGGCTGCTCCGGCCAACGTCCAGTACACCTGTCCGATGCATCCGGAGATCGTCCGCGATGCGCCGGGGGCCTGCCCGATCTGCGGCATGGCGCTGGAACCGATGGTGCCCTCGGACGAGCCCAGCGAGGAACTGAACGATTTTACCCGGCGGATGTGGATTTCCGCCGCGGCGGCGGTGCCGCTTGTCATCCTGACAATGGGCGAGTTGGTGGCGCTGCCGGTGCGCGACTGGATCGGGCATCAGACGGCCAGTTACCTGGAGTTCTTGTTGGCCACGCCGATCATCCTTTGGGCCGCCTTGCCATTTTTTCGGCGCGGCTGGGACTCGGTGGTGAACCGATCGCCGAACATGTGGACGCTGATCAGCCTCGGCGTGGGGGCGGCCTATCTCTATTCGATCGTCGCGACGTTCTTGCCCGGAGTCTTTCCCGAGCAGTACCGGATGGGCCACGGCGTCGGCACCTACTTCGAGGCAGCGGTGGTTATCGTGACGCTGGTTTTCGTAGGCCAGGTTCTGGAATTGCGGGCGCGAGAACGCACCGGTGACGCGATCCGCGCACTTCTGGATCTGGCGCCCAAGACGGCGCGGCGCATCCTGCCGGACGGCACCGAATACGACGCGCCGCTGGAGAACATCATGGAGGGCGATCGGCTTCGCGTGCGCCCGGGCGATGCTGTCCCGGTCGACGGGACGGTGATCGAAGGTCGCTCGTCGCTGGACGAGAGCATGCTGACTGGTGAGTCGATGCCAGTGGAAAAAGGTCCGGGCGATGCGGTCACCGGCGCCACGATCAATAAGAACGGCTCCCTGGTGATCGAGGCGGGCAAGGTCGGGTCCGACACCGTGCTGGCCCAGATCGTGGCGATGGTATCGAACGCGCGCCGGTCCCGCGCACCGATCCAGGGTCTGGCCGACCGGGTGTCGGCAGTCTTTGTGCCAACCGTTGTCGCCATCGCCATTGTCGCTTTTGCGGTCTGGCTGATCTTCGGCCCGGAACCCGCGCTGGTCTTCGCCATCGCATCTGCCGTGTCAGTGTTGATCATCGCCTGCCCCTGTGCGCTCGGGCTGGCGACGCCAATCTCGATCACCACGGCCGCGGGGCGCGGGGCGCAGGCTGGCGTGCTGATCAAGGACGCCGAGGCGCTGGAGCGCATGGCGGGTGTCGACACGCTGATCGTGGACAAGACCGGCACGCTGACCATGGGCAAGCCGAAGCTGACGGATACCATTGTGCTTGGGAATTTGACCGAGACGGAGCTGCTGTCGCTGGCTGCTGCGCTGGAGCGCGGCTCGGAACACCCGCTGGCCGAGGCGATCGTCGAGGGGGCCGAGGCGCAGGACGCCCCGCGCCAGGAGGCCACGGACTTCGACGCCGTCACCGGCAAGGGCGTAAAGGGCAAGGTCGGCGGACGCGCGGTGGCGCTCGGCAATGTGGCGATGATGCAGGAGATGGGGCTGGACACGGGCGCGGCCGACGCGAAGGCCGACACCCTGCGCGCCGAGGGCAAGACGGCGATGTTCGTCGCTGTCGATGGCGCGCTGGCCGGCATCGTGGCGGTGGCCGACCCGATCAAGGACTCGACCGCGCAGGCGATCCGGGAACTGCACGCTCAGGGACTGCGGGTGATCATGGCCACGGGCGACAATGAGCGCACGGCGCAAGCAGTGGCAGGTAAGCTCGGCATCGACGAGGTGCGCGCGGGCATCCTGCCCGAAGCCAAGAAGGACCTGATCGAGCAGTTGCGCCGCGACGGCCAAAAGATCGCCATGGCGGGCGACGGCGTGAACGACGCCCCCGCGCTGGCCGCCGCCGATGTCGGGATTGCCATGGGCACCGGCGCGGATGTGGCGATGGAAAGTGCCGGCATCACCCTGCTGGGCGGCGACCTGATGGGCATCGTGCGGGCGCGCAAACTTGCCCGCGCCACCTTGCGCAACATCAAGCAGAACCTCTTCTTCGCCTTCGCCTACAACGCGCTTGGCGTCCCGATCGCGGCGGGGCTGCTTTACCCTGTCACCGGCCTTCTCCTCTCGCCGATGATCGCGGCGGCGGCCATGAGCCTGTCGTCGGTCTCGGTGATCACCAACGCCCTGCGGCTTAGGCGGGTCGATCTCTGACCTGTCCGTCTACACATGCAATCTCGAAAGGAAGATCAGATGAACCAAGACACTTTTTCCCGCCGCACGCTTCTGCTCGGCGCAGTTGCGCTGGTGGCTGCGTCGCCCTTGAGGACTCTGGCGCAAGGCACCGGACCGGCGATCCACGTGATGAAGGACCCGAACTGCGGCTGCTGCTCGGCCTGGATCGATATCCTCGAAAACGACGGCTTTGTCGTCACGACCGAGGCGAGCGCCGGAACGCTTCTGATGCGCTACAAGCTGGACAACGGCATCCCGCAGGAGATGGTCTCCTGCCATACGGGCCGTGTGGACGGCTACATGATCGAGGGCCACGTGCCCGCTGCGGACATTCGCCGTCTTCTGGTGGAACGCCCCGACGCGGTCGGCCTTGCAGTGCCCGGCATGCCCTACGGATCGCCCGGCATGGGCCCGGAGTCGCAGCGAGAGGCCTATTTCGTCTACCTGATCCGTCGTGACGGCACGACAGAGACATTCTCAAGCTATCAGGCAGCCTGAGATTCGCATGACATTCAGGGGCACACGTTGAGGGTCGCTCAAAGCTGTGACGCCCAGCGGGGGTGCTGGTCGTCCACGACGAAGGGATGCGCGTGGCGCCGGACGCCCTTGAGATGGGGGTGGTCGAGCGGCAGGTTGTCATGGCTATGCTCGAGGATCTCTGGATCCTCCTTTGGCCAGAGGCGCAGAGCCGATAGCGCGCCGACGCCTGCCAGCGCCGCAAGCGTCCCGAGGGCCGCGACCGGTCCGAACTGCGTCATCAGCCAGCCGGAAAGCGGATAGGTGACGAGCCAGCAGGCGTGGCTGAGCGCGAACTGAGCGGCGAAGAGCGCAGGGCGATCCTCCGCATGGGCGGAACGCCGCAGCAGGCGGCCGGAGGGGGTGAGGACCGCCGAGTAGCCCAGTCCCACCAGCAGCCATGCGCCAAGGAGGACGGGCCAGTTGAGCCCAAGGGAGGCGACCTCTCCGCCCAGACCGAGGAGCGTCAAAACCATGAGTGCGGCACCGGCGACCATCACCGGTCGGTCCGGCACGCGGTCGAGCAACTTCGGCAGGGCAAGTGCAGCCAGCATCGAGCCGGCGCCGAAGGCGAACAGCGTCCAGGCCAGCGAGGATGCGTCCAGCGCCAGCGTGCTGCGCACCAGCACCACCGAGTTGACAAGCACCATCGCGCCCGCAGCGGCTGCGGCAAGGTTCAGCGCCAGCAGGCCGCGCAGGCGCGGCGTCGCGAGGTAGATGCGGATGCCTCGCGTCGTGCGGTCGTAGATGCCGCGCGGCTCGGACGGTCTCGGCGAAGGCAGCAGGACCGAGACGACCAGCACCGCGGAAGCTGCAAACCCCACCACCGTTCCAAGGAAGAGGGAGTTGTAGCTCACCACCGCCAGCAGGAGCCCGGCCAGCATCGGGCTGGCGATGTTCTCCAGATCGTATGCCAGACGCGACAGCGACAGCGCCCGCGTGTAGCGCGCCTCGTCCGGCAGCACGTCCGGGATCGTCGCTTGGAAGGTCGGCGTGAAGGCGGCGGACGCCGATTGCAGCAGGAAGATCAGGAGATAGACCTGCCAGACCTCGGTGACGAAGGGCAGGCAGAGCGCCACGCCAGCCCGCACCAAATCCAGAGCAACCAAAAACGCCCGGCGGTTCACCCGGTTCGCAAAAGCCCCGGCAATGGGGGCAATGCCGACATAGGCCACCATCTTGATGGTGAAGACGGTGCCCAACACCAGGCCTGCGTTGTCACCCGCCAAATCGTAGGCCAAGAGCCCGAGCGCAACGGTGGCAAGCCCCGTACCCAGAAGCGCCACGACCTGCGCGGTGAAGAGATGGCGATAGGTACGGTCGGCAAAGACTTCCAGCACTGGGGTGACCTCAAAGGTATCGGGAGATTGTTTTCAGTTCATCGCGGTCCGCTGGTGAATGGTCGGCGTCGAGGCAGTGATCTAGGTGATCGTGGATCAGCGCGCGCTTGGCGTTCACCACGGCCTTCTCGACCGCCTGAAGCTGCTGCGCGATCTCGAGGCAGGGTTTGCCCGCCTCGATCATGTCGATCACGGCACGAAGATGCCCATCGGCGCGCTTCAGCCGTGCGACGAGGGCGGGATGGGTTGCATGGACATGGGGCATTGTCATAGAAAGAAGCTATCCTCCCCAGGAGGATAGAACAAGATGGCTCCATGAATGGGCCGCGACGACGAGCGGGCGGACAGGCAAGATCGATGGCACTTCTGCGGACATACGGACGAAATGCGTTTGCGGCGCTTCTGTGCCTGTCGCTGGTGGTCTGGTCCGTCATGCCTGCCGCGACCCATGCGCCGACTGTCTTCGAGACGATCCAGGATCATCTGGAGATGACCGCCGATCACGGCCATTCGCATGGGTTCGAGGAAGATCTCTACTGGGCCATGCACGGTCACAGTCACGAGACTGCCGACCACGATCACAGCCAGGCCTTCCTGTCGCTGGGTCACGGGGGCCAACTGGTTTTTGCGCAAAGGGATGCGTGGCGGCTCCGGACATCGCCGGACGGCCCCCACCGCACATTCCGGATCGAACGCCCTCCACGTGCCTGATCGGCGTCGCGCATCGCGCGGCATACCGATCCTTTAACAGCACAACGGAGATCGATTCATGACTTCAGGCTATTGGGGCTTGCGCGCGCTGGCATCGCGCCGCTCGGTCGCCCTGACCCTTGCAGTGCTCGCGCTCTACGCTTCCAGCGTGGCGCAGGTGCTCGCCCACAACGTCACCGAAGGTGACGCGGGCTACATCCAGGAAATCTGGGGGGTGCACATCATCCCCTTCATCTATCTTGGCGCCAAGCACATGGTGACGGGATACGACCACATCCTGTTCCTGCTTGGCGTCGTCTTCTTCCTCTACCGGATGAAGGACGTGGCCATCTACGTCAGCATCTTCGCCTTCGGCCACTCGGTCACGATGCTGGCAGGCGTCTGGTTCGGCTGGGGCATCAACGCGTATATCATCGATGCCATCATCGGCCTTTCGGTGGTCTACAAGGCGCTCGATAACCTCGGGGTTTACCAGCGCTGGTTCGGGTTCCAGCCCAACACCAAGGCCGCGACGCTGATTTTCGGATTGTTTCACGGCACCGGGCTCGCCACCAAGATCCTCGAATACGAGATCGCGGAAGACGGGCTCCTGGCCAACCTACTGGCCTTCAACGTGGGCGTCGAAGTCGGGCAACTTCTCGCGCTGTTCGTTATCCTGATCGTCATGGGATACTGGCGCAGGAGCCCGAAGTTCATGACGCAGGCAACCTATGCAAACATGATCATGGCCCTTCTTGGCGTCCTGCTGACCTATCAGCAGATCGCCGGATTCATCGCCAGCACATAAAGATCGGAAAGAACAATGCACAACGCACCGAAACCCAACATCGAAGACCTGCCAACTCCGGCTCAACTGCGCCGCTCGACGATCATCGCCGGCATCGGGGCCGTGGCCATTGGCCTGATGGTCTATCTGCCCGCTGAATATGGCACGGACCCGACAGGCCTGGGCAGCATTCTGGGCTTGACCGAAATGGGCGAGATCAAAACCCAGCTTGCGGAAGAAGCGGAGGCGGACCAGTTGCTGGACCTCGAGGCTGCCGGAGGCGACCAGTCCTCGAGCCTGCTCGACGATATCTTCGGCCTGTTCGTGGGGTCGGCCCACGCTCAGGATGCGGAGGTGTGGCGCGACGAGACAAGCTTCACGCTGGCGCCCGGCGACACTGCGGAATGGAAACTCGTAATGACCGAGGGACAGACCGCGCAATACCGCATGCTGGTCGAAGGCGGACGGATCAACTTCGACTTGCACGGCCATGGTGGTGGCCAATCGGTTACCTACGAACGAGCTCGTGGCTCGACGGGGGACGAAGGCGAGATCGTAGCCGCATTCGACGGCGAGCACGGCTGGTTCTGGCGCAACCGAGACAATGTGGCCGCCACCGTGACCGTTCAGCTCCGTGGCGAATACGCCGAGTTCCGCAACGCAAACTGAACCCTTCCACGATCGGCGGCGCGTCTTCGGCGCGCCGCCGATCGCTTCCGGCTTCACCCACCCAACCGCTTTGCCCTCTCGGCCATCCTGATCACTTGCGCACTGGCCGTCACAGCAGCCCTCCGCATAGCCGCAGGCGCCTGCACCGCCCCCCGCCCGATAGCTTCTCCTGTTGTCAGCGCCCCGATCCGAGCCCTGCCCTGCACACCTGAGGTATTCACCAACCCCCGCAGCACCCCGGCGGACCCGCTGACGATCGCAGGCGCCGCAGCCACCATCAGGTTCCCAGAGATACCCCGCACGATCAGCGGCGTCGCCGCGACGAAACCCTTGGCGAGGAACACCATGACAAAGAACGGCACCAGCGAGCCTATGTTGGTCGCGGAGTTCGGATCACCGAGCTGGGCCAGCAGCGAATTCGCCATGCCGACGACGGTCGAGAACATTGCGGCGATGACGATAGGGTAGAAGGCATAGCTGATCGTCGTCGAGACCCATCTGTGGAAGAAATCCTTGGTCGCATCGAAGAGCGACAGGGCGATCATGATCGGTGCGAGGCCGAGCATCAGGGTAAGCATCATCTTGGCGAAGATGAGGACGATGCCGGTCATGAAGCCGAGGAGACTCAGGAGCACCAGGCCGATGCCGCCGAGGATCGCGCCGGTCATCCAGTTCAGGTTGTTGCCGATCGCGTTCAGGTATTGGCTGAACTCTGTGATGAGATCATCGAACTCGGCCGCAAAATACGTGGCCCCTGCCCCGCCGCCGCCGACCGACGAGATCAGGGCCCCGGCAACGTAGTCGAGCCCACCGATCACGGCATTGGCGACCACGTTGAAGTTGGCCCAGTTGAAGGCGAAGAGCCCTATCAACATCAGCTTAATCAGGTACCAGAAGAAGCTGGCCCCATCCATGCTGCGGAACTGGAAGGCCATGTTGATGCAGACGCCGATCAGCGAGAGCGTGACCATCAGCAGGACGATCGTGCCGGTATTGCTGGCCACAGCCCCGAACTGGGACTCGGCGGCATCGGCTAGAAAGCCGTCAGCGGTTCCGACCATCCAGCTGACGATGCTCATTACCAGTTGCCTTGCGCTTCGCAGATATCCTGGACGTCTCGGGCGATCTGGTTCTGCTCGTCACGAATGGCCAGCCGCGCTTGAGTATGCTCGGCCTGCGTGCTTGCTGCGAACCGTTCCTCGTACTCGGCGGAAGCTGCATCCCATGACGGGAAGCGGACATCACAGCTGCAGTCGCCAGTTGCCTTGATCGCCTCCCAGGACCGCAACTCGTAGAGCCGCATCAACGTCAGCGCCTTATAGGCCTCGCGAGGGTGAACCTCGTCCATCCAGGTCGGCCGTGCGGGCCGGTCGTTGCAGATCCGGTACTGCTGGGGCGACATGGTTACGGTGAGATCATTCGTGACTTGAGGCGAGGTCTGGGCCGCGAGCGGCGCGGCCAGCAGGGTGACAGCTGCGGCGAGGGTGGTATGGCGCATGGGGATTTCCTTTCGGGTCATTCGGCGGCGACCGCGGGGCGCTTTGTGCCCCCGGTTCCGGCGGTGTTCTGATCTGGATGCCTTGCCTGCCCCGGCAGGAAGAACTCGGTGATGCCGCGGGCGCCGTCATGGCGCCCAGCCTGGATGATCACGTCGATGGAGCCCTCGATGTAATCGACCATGTCGGCATAGGTCATCGGCACGTCGGTCTTGAGCGCCGCGATGGCGAGGCGACGGACGGCGAGTTGCGGTGTTTCGGCATGCAGCGTGGTGAGCGAGCCGCCATGCCCGGTGTTGATCGCTTCGAGGAAGGTCATGCCCTCGCGGCCCCGGACCTCGCCCAGTACGATCCGGTCCGGCCGCATGCGTAGGGTCGAGGCCAGAAGCACATCGGCGCTTCGGGCATCGGTGTCCCGGTCGGCGATCAGAGTCACGGCATTCGGCTGTTCGGGGCGCAGCTCGGCTGCCTCTTCGATGGTGATGATCCGCTCCTCTGGCGGGATCAGGGAGAGGATCTTGCGCGCCGCCACCGTCTTGCCGGTCGATGTGCCGCCCGAGACGATCATGTTGAGCTTGTTCTCGACGCAGAACCGCAGGGCAGCATCGATGTCGCCGGAGGCCACCACATCGCGCAGCGCAGCATTCCGTTCGCGGCGGAGACCTTCGAGGCTGCGCTCCTTGCCATACAAGAAGCCAAGCTTGATGGCCTCCAGTGGCAGGGAGGAGAAGAACCGCAGCGATATGGAGAACCCGCCTTCAACAGCGGGAGGCTGGATCACCTGCGCCCGGATCGGTCGGTCCCGGTAGAGGATCGAGACCGAGACGATGGGTTTCTTGGTGCTGAGCGTGGTCGAGGCGGCCGAGGCGATCTGGTTGCCGAGGTCCTTGATCTCGGTCTGGGTCAGCGGCGTGCCGAGACCGCGCATGAAATGATCGCCCTGGAACTCGCCCCAGACCCGACCATCGGGGTTGATGCAGATCTCGATCGTGTCACAGCAACGCACGGGCGCGCCCAGCCGGTCGAGCGAGGCTTCGAGATAGCTTGCCGCCATGTCAGAAGTATCCGTTGTGATCAAGCACGGCTTTCGGCCCAAATGCGGTCGTCGCGCACAAGCGCATTGGCGAGGATGACGAGCTTGCGCATCACCGCGGTGTTCGAAACCTTCCACGGTTTTCCGGCGCCGATGAGGGCTTCGTGGATCTGGCGCAATGGCGCGTTGAACTTCGTCGCGATGAGCGCCGGCATGAACAGCATCGTGCGGATTATCTGGCGACCGCCGCTGATCCGCGCCTTGCCTTTCCACATGCCAGATTGCCGGGTGATCGGCGCGAGTCCTGCGAGGCTTGCGACCTCCTTGGCGTTCATGCTGCCGAGTTCAGGCATCTCGACGATCAGCGCGATGGCTGCAACCTGGCCGATCCCGGGAATGGAGAGAAGGATCTCGTAGCGGCGCGCGAGCTCCGGGTCGGCTTTGATGTAGCGCACCAGTTCCGCGTCGATCTGGGCGATCTGCGCCTTGATCTGGCGATAGCGCGCGTTCAGCTGCGAGATGATCACCTTGCACCGAGCCGTTCCAAGCCGGTTCCGGCACGCTGTCCGATCCTTGATCAGGCCGATGCGCGCGACGTGCAGCTCCTTGATTTCCATGACAGCGTCCGACCGGGCCGGGCTGGCCTCAAGGTTCAGCACCGCGCCCATCCTCGCCAGAAGTTCGGCATCGACGCGGTCCGTCTTTGCAGTCTGGCCAGTTGCCTGTGCGAAACGGCGCGCCCTCGTCGGGTTCACCTTCACCAGGCCATGGTTGGTGGCCGACAAGGCTTGTTCGAGGTCCCGATGATAAGGACCTGTCGGCTCATAGATCACTCGGGTGGGCGCTTTCCCAATCCACTTTTTCAGCTTCTTGAGGCCGGCAGCATCGTTGGAGAACTGCTCTCGCCGCCCGTCCGACATGCGGAACGCGTCGAGTGTTGCCTTTGAAATGTCGATCCCAACTGTGTCGTTCAACTTCGTCTTCCTTATCTTGTTATGCGGGGCAAGATGCGGTGACCTTCCCCATGTATCCGTTCAGGACATGCGAAACTGCAGAGGTGATCCCACTTCTGATCGGCCCAATTCGACCATCTCCAGATCGATCCATCCCCCGCTGCCGACCGGGTTGATCTGCCCGGCCGGTAACCCCCCGCAAATTGTGTGAGAGCTGGGAGCATCCTAAAACAAAATCTCCAGATCGCGGTCGACCATGACCGTGATCCGCGTGCCCTGATCGACATGGATCACGGGCCGGATCGCCAGATAGTCCTGCAT
>Ga0076929_100530_pt1 | contig 30229 bp, 28 predicted proteins | sample HotLakConUCCSL28_FD_87104 | JGI IMG/M metagenome (GOLD analysis project Ga0076929, IMG submission 87104) | Hypersaline microbial mat communities from Hot Lake, Washington, USA - Hot Lake Consortium UCC-SL28 (version 3) (version 3) | ecosystem: Environmental > Aquatic > Thermal springs > Hot...
CCAGCTCGGCCGGACGCCGTCAGATCTTCAGTTCGCCGAAACGGTTCTCGTAATCCTGCAGCCTCGCTTGCAGAAGCGTCGCCAATCGCTTGGCAGCGTAGGGCGTGAGAACCATGCGATGCGAGAGCCCGACCGTCAGCTCCTTGGAGCCGACAACGTTCCATGTGCGATTGGTTCCGAAGAGCATCGTAAACTCCTCGCGCGTGGACAGCACGTTGACGACGTTGGCGAACGTCGTCTCCATCCGGCTGTCGTCCCAGACGACTTTCGTCGGCTGTTCCGGTGAATTCGCCGTTGCGCCGACTTCCTCGGCTTTGGACGTGCCGACCCTGCTCATTCGCCTCTCCTTCCGTTCCTCTCATGAGGATAAATGTTGACATGGAAATTTTCGTGCTGGCAACTCTCGCTGCGCGCAGTCAGCCGCACTCTTATCCGCAGGTGCGCGGCGGCCTCCGACGACATCACGGCTGCCCATATGGGCACCTGCCGCAGCAGAAGCCGCAAGCCCTGCCGCAATCCATTCGCCCACCGGCGGCGGATCGTTTTCGAGACGTGATAAGGCACCTTCGTGCAGCGTATAAAAACCGGGTACCATATCTGTATGAACGGCTTCATCCGTCGAGTCGACAGTATCGTTCAAATATCGTGAGATATCGATGCCGTCGATCAGAAGTAATCTGCTTTGCTGGTTGTCGGCATTGGCCGCCTCGTCGAACGGGACCAGGCTGCCGTCGGCACTCAACTCGAAGATGCCGTTGGCGAACATCAGGCGCTCTATCCCATCGATTTGATCGATGCCGTCATGTGCGCGATCCAGAGTATCCGCGTCACCGAGATCGCGAATGAGGAACGTTCCGTCATCAAGCGCGACGATCTCATACTCTTCAATGTTGCCACCGAAAACTGCGGTGTCGATACCGGAACCGCCGGAGATGCGGTCGTCACCGGCGCCACCTGACAGCTCGTCGTCGCCATCGCCTCCATCGATCGTGTCGTTGCCCGCATCCGAGATCAGCAGGTTGTCCTCGTCCCCGCCGGTGATCGACGCATCGAGGCCGCCGACCAGTTCCACGGCCTCGATATTGGTCACGGTGTCCGAGTTTGTCGGGTTGCCCAACTGTCCGAAATACTCGGTAGCGAGGTTGACCTCGACCGTGAACAGGCCCGGCGAGAAGGCTGTGAGGTCGGCGAAGATCGTATCGAACCCGTCTCCGCCGTCATAAATGTCGCTGCCCGTCGTGTTGATGAGAAGGTCGTTGCCCGCACCGCCGTCGACTTCGTCGTTGCCGGCCCCGTCGTTCAGCGTGTCGTTGCCTTCTCCGCCGAAGAGCGTGTCGTTACCTCCGGCTCCTTCGAGGAAGTCGTCACCATCCAGCCCGAACAGGATCGCGGCGTTCCCCCCACTACTGAGGTCGTCGTCACCGGCTGTTCCTGTTGCGAAGGTCAACGTGGCATCGTCCAGCAAAAGCTCTTCGACATTCGTCATGATGACGGTGTCGTTGCCATTGGTGATCGTGGTTGATCCGGTCTCGTCGGTCTCGATTGTTATGTTCGCAAGAGAGTCCTGGAACTCCACTGCGTCGTATCCCTCGCCACCATCGACCGTGTCGCTTTCTCCATCGCCAGAGGACGGGGCAAAAAAGTCGTCGCCCGCTCCGCCGTAGAGCGAGTCGTTGCCTCCGTTGCCTTCCAGAATGTTGTTTCCGTCATCCCCGATCAGCGTATCGTCAAAAAAGCTACCGATAATGCCCTCGATATTTTCGAACGTGTCTGTTCCATGTGCGCCGGTAGCAATGCCGGTCGCCAGATTAACAGTGACCGATCCCGCTGCCGGAGAATAACTTATCAGATCAAAGCCGCCACCACCGTCGATCGAGTCGTTGCCCGGTTCTCCCTGGAGAAGGTTGTCCTCGTCGTTACCGATGATGGTATCGTTGAATGCCGTCCCCAAGACGTCTTCGATGCTGATCAACGTGTCGGTGCCATGAATGCCTGTCGCGACCCCGGTCACTAGGTTCACGTTTACTGGACCGGACAGGCCGAAAAAATCCACCGCATCCTCATCGGCGCCGCCGTCGAGAAGGTTGTTTCCGGTGCCGCCGATGAGGAAATCCCGACCATCCCCACCAACCAGAGTGTCGTTGCCCTCGCCGCCAATCAGGCTGTCGTTTCCGTCAGCGCCGTTCAGCTCGTCGTCGCCGACGCCGCCGTCGAATTCCTCGTCCTCGTCAGTGCCGATCCAGAAGTCATCCTGGCTGATGCTGGCCAGCGTCGGGCCATAGGCCAGCGACAGGTCGACGTTGACGCCGGGCGCGAAGGGGCCGCTTGTCACCTGCGTCACACTGGTGACGCTGCCGAAGAAGGCACCGAATTCGGCAGCGTTCTGGGGGATGGGGACGAGTGGATCGGTGCTCGAAACGATGAAGAAATGCGACAGGTCTGCGCTTTCGTCATAGACAATGAAACCGACGAGCGACTGGGGGCCGTTGATCCCGGTGTAGTTGAGTTCTGCGAAATACAGCTCGTCCAGCGGGCTTTCGCCGTAGGGCGACACGTACACGGGCGAGTTCACCGGGCCCAGATACGCCTCGGGGATCGGCGGCGATGCTGCCCCCGCGAAGTCGTCGGTAAAAAATCCACCAGGGCTGTTCGTCGGGTTGGCGTACTCGTAAATGAGCGTCGCGTCTTCCGGCTGCGTCAGCGTGAATTGCGTGGTTCCGACAAAGACGCCATTGGCGGCCAGTGTGATCCCGTTCAGTGTGTAACTGGGCATTATTCGTTCCTATACATGTGTGCCGTCAACGAACCTGCGTCACCGTAGGAACTTCGGTTTTGGTTGCCAATCCCCTCTAAGGGTGAAATGCCGGTCGTTGCGATAAATTCACATGGGGCCACGCCCTACCCGGAACGCGGCGCGGGCAGGAGGATTTGATGAAAATCACGCTGCTTGACGGTGGCATCGGGCAGGAACTGGTGGCGCGGGCGGGCGACCGGCCCACGCCGCTGTGGTCGACACGGGCGATGATGGATCATCCGGGCCTGCTGCAGGGGGTCCATGCCGATTACTTCGCCGCGGGCGCCGATATCGCCACGACGAACACCTACGCGATCCACCGCGACCGGCTGGCGCCCGACGGGCTGGAGCATCTGTTCGAGCCGTTGCACGCCGCGGCCATGGCCGAGGCGCAGGCCGCCCGCGCCGCCCATGGCCGTGGGCGCATCGCGGGCAGTATCGGACCGCTGGCCGCGACCTACCGGCCCGAACTGCACCCCGACGCCGCGACCGCCGTGCCGCTTTACGCCGAGATGGTGCGCATGGTCGCGCCCGGCGCCGACCTCGTCCTGTTCGAAAGTGTCGCGTCGCTGGCCCATGCCGAGACCGCGCTGTCGGGGGCCGTCATGGCCGATAGCGGCCTGCCGGTCTGGCTGTCGGTCACGCTGGATGACGAGGACGGCACCCGCCTGCGCTCGGGCGAGGCGGTGGCGGACCTCTTGCCGATCCTCGAGGCGGGCGGAGCGGCGGCGGTGCTGGCCAATTGCTCGGCGCCCGAGGCGATGCCACCCGCGCTCGGGATCTTCTCCCGGTCGGGCCTGCCCTATGGGGCCTATGCCAACGGGTTCACGCAGATCACCAAGGCGTTCCTCGAGAACCGCCCGACCTCGGACACGCTGTCGGCGCGGCGCGACATGGGGCCCGAGATCTACGCCGATCACGTCATGGGCTGGGTCGGGCAGGGCGCCACCATCGTCGGCGGCTGCTGCGAGACGGGCCCGGCCCATATCGCCGAGATCGCCCGGCGCCTGCGCGAGGCCGGGTTGCACGATTGAAGATTTCGATTGATTGATCCGCTTTCCATTGCGATCCTTCGCATATGATCAACAAGCTCGAAATGTTCATCGCGGTCGCCAAGGAGGGGCATTTCGGTCGTGCCGCCGAAAGCCTCGGGATCACCCAGCCGACGCTCTCGACCGGGATCAAGCAGCTCGAGGAGATGCTGGGCGTCCAGCTGATCTTTCGCGGTTCGCGCTACGGCGGGCTGACGCCCGAGGGTGCGCGTGCGCTGGTCTGGGCGCGGCGGCTGGTCAGCGACAGCCGCGCCTTCCGCGAGGAGATGCGCGTCAGCCGCCATGGCCTGTCGGGTCACCTCCGGCTGGCCGTGATCCCCACGGCGCTGACATGGGCCGCCCGGCTTTCGGCGCGCTTTGCCGAGGCGCATCCGAACGTGCGGTTCACGATCCTGTCGCGGAACTCTTCCGAGATCTTGAAAATGCTGGAAAATCTCGAGGTCGACGCCGGGATTTCCTATCTCGACAACGAGCCGCTGGGCCGTGTCACGACCGCGCCGATCTACACCGAGCATTACACGCTGGTGTGTCATGCCGACAATCCGCTGGCGCTGGAATCCGAGGTGACATGGGCCGATCTCTCGGGTGAGCGGCTGTGCCTGCTGACGCCGGACATGCAAAACCGCCGGATCATCAACCAGTGCTTCATGGAGGCGGATGTCACGCCCGAGGCGCTGGTCGAATCGAACTCGACCGTCGTGCTGGCCGCCCATGTCGAGGAGGGCGGCTGGGTCACTGTCTTACCCTCTGACATGGCACGGTTTCTTGCCTCCGGCAAACGTCTGGCGATCGTCCCGATCGCGGGCGGCCATGTCGCTCATACCGTGGGCCTGGTGGCCCCCTGGCGCGAGCCGCATACCCCCGTGCTCGACGCGCTGTTGCACGCGGCGGCCGATCTGGCGCCCTGACGGGTCGGAAAGCGTCGCTTCGGGCGGGTGAAGTGTCGCCCTTGGTTCATTCGAATTCTCGATCAATCAACGGAATTACGATATTGATTACCGATTGAAATTCGCGATGCTTGCGGCAAAAGCCCGGAGCCCGCCATGACGACCACAGCCGCCCCGCGACCCGACATCGACGCGATCATCGCGGCGCATCTGCACCTGGAGGGGCCGCTTCTGCCGATGCTGCACGCGCTGCAGGCGGCCCATGGGCATGTCCCGGCCGAGGCGCATGGCCCCATTGCCGCGGCGCTGAACATCACCCGCGCGGAACTGCATGGCGTGATCAGTTTCTACCATGATTTCAGGGACAAGCCCGCCGGTGTTCATGTCGTGAAGATCTGCCGGGCCGAGGCCTGCCAGGCGGTCGGCGCCAACGCGCTGTCCGAGGCCGTTCTGGGCAAACTGGGCCTCGGTTGGCACGGGACCACGCCAGACGGGCGCGTCACGGTCGAGCCGGTCTATTGCCTCGGGCTCTGCGCCTGCGGCCCCGCTGCGATGGTCGATGGCGCGCTGAAGGGGCGTACCAGTGCCGAGGCCCTGCTGGCGGAGGTGGGCGTGTGAAGGTCTACGTCCCCCGTGACGCCGCCGCCCGTGCGCTGGGCGCCGACGCGGTAGCAGCCGCCTTCGAAGCGGCGGGCCATGCCGTGATCCGCAACGGCACGCGCGGGATGATCTGGCTGGAACCCCTTGTCGAGATTGAAGAAAACGGCCAGCGCCGCGCCTATGGCCCGGTCTCGCCCGGCGATGTTCCGGGCATTCTGAACGGCAGCGTCGAAAGCCTCGGCGCGGTCGAGGACATCCCCTTCTTCGCCCGCCAGAGCCGTCTGACCTTTGCCCGCTGCGGGTTGATCGACCCTCTCGACCTTGCCGATTACGAGGCCCATGGCGGCCTGTCGGGCCTGCGCCGGGCGATCGAGCTCGGCCCCGAAGGCATCGTTGCCGAGGTCAAGGAAAGCGGCCTGCGCGGCCGTGGCGGCGCGGGCTTCCCGACCGGCATCAAGTGGGAGACGGTGCAAAAGGCGCAAGGCGCGCAGAAGTACATCGTCTGCAACGCCGACGAGGGCGACAGCGGCACCTTTGCCGACCGGATGATCATGGAAGGCGACCCCTTTACCCTGATCGAGGGGATGATCATCGCAGGCCTCGGCGTGGGGGCGACCAAGGGCTATGTCTATATCCGCTCGGAATACCCGGACGCCATCGAGGTGATGACCCGCGCGGTGGAAATCGCACGTGAAAACAACATTCTCGGGCGCGTTCTTCATGCATCGCATGAATTCGATATCGAGATCCGCGTGGGTGCCGGCGCCTATGTCTGCGGCGAGGAAACCAGCCTTCTGAACTCGCTGGAGGGCAAGCGCGGCGTGGTGCGCGCCAAGCCGCCGCTGCCCGCGCTCGAGGGGTTCATGGGGCGGCCCACGGTCGTGAACAACGTCATCTCGCTGGCCACCGTTCCGGTGATCTTCGAGAAGGGGGCCGCGCATTACGCGGGTTTCGGGCTTGGCCGGTCCAAGGGCACGATGCCGGTGCAGATCGCGGGCAACGTCAAGCACGGCGGCCTCTTCGAGACGGCCTTCGGCATGCCCTTGGGCGAGCTGGTCAACGACATCGCGGGCGGCACGGCCAGCGGCCGCCCCGTGAAGGCGGTGCAGGTCGGCGGGCCGCTCGGCGCCTATTTCGCGCCCGCCAAGTTCGACACGCCCTTCGCCTACGAGGAATTCGACGGCCAAGGCGGGCTGATCGGGCATGCGGGCGTCGTCGTTTTCGACGATACCGCGGACATGTTGGGCATGGCGCGTTTCGCCATGGAATTCTGCGCGGTGGAATCTTGCGGCAAATGCACGCCCTGCCGCATCGGCGCGGTGAGGGGCGTCGAGACCATCGACCGCATCGCGCAGGGCGACGCGGGCGCCATCCCGCTGCTGGTCGATCTCTGCGAGACGATGAAGGACGGCTCGCTCTGCGCGCTTGGGGGCTTCACGCCCTACCCTGTGATGAGCGCGCTGGAGCAGTTCCCCGAGGAATTCAGCCCGGCACGGGAGGCCGCAGAATGAAGGATTTCATCATTCCATGGTCAGACGACCGCGACATGGGCACGCCCGCGAAACAGGGCGCGCCGGTCACGCTGACCATCGACGGCTTCGAGGTGACCGTGCCCGAAGGCACATCGGTCATGCGCGCCGCAGCCGAACTGGGCATGTCCATCCCCAAGCTCTGCGCCTCCGACAACCTCGAGGCCTTCGGCTCTTGCCGGTTGTGCGTCGTCGAGATCGAGGGGCGGCGCGGCACGCCCGCCTCCTGCACCACGCCGGTGGCCCCCGGCATGGTCGTGCGCACCCAGTCGCAGAAGGTGAAGAAGATCCGCCGCGGCGTGATGGAGCTGTATATCTCCGACCACCCGCTCGACTGCCTGACCTGTGCGGCCAACGGTGATTGCGAGCTGCAGGACATGGCCGGTGCCGTCGGCCTGCGCGACGTGCGTTACGAGGCGCCCGAGGATGGCATGCGCACCCATTTCGCCACCCGCGACACCAGCGGCGAAGCCAACCCCGAGTGGCTGCCCAAGGACGACAGCAACCCCTATTTCTCCTATGATCCGTCGAAATGCATCGTCTGCAACCGCTGCGTCCGGGCCTGCGAAGAGGTGCAGGGCACCTTCGCGCTGACGATTCAAGGCCGCGGGTTCGACAGCCGCGTCTCGGCGGGCGGCGCGGGCGACGATTTCCTGTCGTCCGATTGCGTCAGCTGCGGGGCCTGCGTGCAGGCCTGCCCGACCGCCACCTTGCAGGAGAAATCGGTGATCGAGCTGGGCACGCCCACGCGCTCGGTCATCACCACCTGCGCCTATTGCGGCGTCGGCTGCTCGTTCAAGGCCGAGCTGAACGGGGATGAGCTGGTGCGCATGACCCCCTACAAGCACGGGGCCGCGAACCGCGGGCACAGCTGCGTCAAGGGCCGCTTCGCCTATGGCTACGCCACCCATTCCGACCGCATCCTGAACCCGATGATCCGCGAGACCATCGACCAGCCCTGGCGCGAAGTCAGCTGGGAGGAGGCGATCGGCTTCGCCGCGGACAAGTTCCGGGGCATTCAAGCCAAATACGGGCGCAAGTCGGTGGGCGTCATCACCTCGAGCCGCTGCACGAACGAGGAAACCTACCTCGTGCAGAAGATGACGCGCGCGGTCTTCCGCAACAACAACACCGACACCTGCGCGCGGGTCTGCCATTCGCCCACGGGCTACGGCCTCGGCCAGACTTTCGGCACCAGCGCGGGCACGCAGAATTTCGACAGCGTCCAGCATGTCGATGTCGCCGTGATCATCGGCGCGAATCCGACCGACGGGCACCCGGTTTTCGCCAGCCGTCTGAAAAAGCGTCTGCGTCAGGGCGCGAAGCTGATCGTGATCGATCCGCGCCGGATCGACCTTGTGAAATCCGCGCATGTCGAGGCGGCCCATCACCTGCCCCTGCGCCCCGGCACCAACGTCGCGGTCGTCACGGCGCTGGCGCATGTGATCGTGACCGAAAAGCTCTATGACGAAGCCTTCATCAGGGATCGCTGCGACTGGGACGAGTTCGAGGAATACGCCGAGTTCGTCTCGGATGTCCGCCACTCGCCCGAGATGACCGAGATGCTCACCGGCGTTCCGTCCGAAGAGCTGCGCGCCGCCGCCCGGCTTTACGCCACGGGCGGCAACGGGGCGATCTACTACGGGCTGGGCGTGACCGAGCATTCCCAGGGGTCGACGACCGTCATGGGCATCGCCAACCTCGCCATGATGACGGGCAACATCGGGCGCGAGGGGGTGGGGGTAAACCCGCTGCGCGGTCAGAACAACGTGCAGGGCTCCTGTGACATGGGCTCCTTCCCGCACGAATTGCCGGGCTATCGGCATGTCAAGAACGCCGATACCCGCGCGATCTTCGAGCAGGCCTGGGGCGTGGACATCGACCCCGAGCCGGGCCTGCGCATCCCCAACATGCTGGACGCCGCCGTGGGCGGGCAGTTCAAGGGGCTCTACTGCCAGGGCGAGGATATCCTGCAATCCGATCCCGATACCAAGCATGTGGCGGCGGGGTTGGCGGCGATGGAGTGTGTCATCGTCCATGACCTCTTCCTGAACGAGACGGCGAATTACGCGCATGTCTTTCTGCCCGGCTCGACCTTCCTCGAGAAGGAAGGCACCTTCACCAATGCCGAGCGCCGCATCAATCGCGTGCGCGAGGTGATGAAGCCCCGCAACGGTTACGCCGACTGGGAGATCACCCAGATGCTCGCCAACGCGATCCTCAAGGCCGAGGGGCGGAGCACGTGGCACTACACCCACCCCGCGCAGATCATGGAGGAGATCGCGGCAACCACCCCCGGTTTCGCCCATGTCGACTACGCCCTGCTGGAAGAACGCGGCAGCGTTCAGTGGCCCTGCAACGATGCCGCCCCCGAGGGCTCGCCGATCATGCATGTCGACGGTTTCGTGCGCGGCAAGGGGCGGTTCATCGTCACCGAATATGTCGCGACCGAGGAACGGACCGGCCCGCGCTTTCCGCTTCTGCTGACGACCGGACGCATCCTGTCGCAATACAACGTCGGCGCGCAGACGCGGCGGACGGCGAACACCGTCTGGCACGACGAGGACGTGCTCGAGATCCACCCCCATGACGCCGAGGTGCGCGGGATCACCGAGGGCGCCTGGGTCAAGCTCGTCAGCCGATCGGGCGAAACCTCGCTTCGCGCGCATCTGACCGACAGGGTCAGCCCCGGCGTGGTCTACACCACCTTCCACCACCCCGGCACGCAGGCAAATGTCATCACCACCGATCACTCGGACTGGGCCACGAACTGCCCGGAATACAAGGTGACGGCGGTGCAGGTGGGCCTGTCGAACGGCCCCTCGGACTGGCAGGAACGCTACGAGGAACAGGCGCGGCAGTCACGCCGCATCCTGTCGGCGGCCGAATGATGCCCAGCCGCTCGATCCATGCCCGGACCATGGGCCCCGAGGGCGCGCGGGATGTCACCCGCGCGCTGCCCGAGGAGGTGCCGGTTGCCGTCACCTGCAACGGCACGACGCAGGCGGTGATGATGTGCACGCCCGCCGACCTCGAGGATTTTGCCCGCGGCTTCGCCTTTACCGAGGGCTACGCCCGGCCCGACCAGGTGGAGCGGATCGAGATCATCGAAACCGAGCTTGGCATCGAGGCGCGGCTCTGGATCGCCGAGAAGGCGGCCGAGGCGCTGGGCGCGCGGCGCCGCGCGATGATGGGGCCGGTGGGCTGCGGGCTTTGCGGCATCGAAAGCCTCGAAGAGGCGCTGCGCGACCTGCCGCCCGTCACGGGCACGCTCACGCTCGACGCGGGCGAGGCGGCGGGGGCCGTGGACGCGCTGCGCGCCCATCAGCCGCTCCATGACCTGACCCACGCGGTTCATGCCGCGGGCTTCTACATGCCTGGGTCCGGGCCGGGGCAGGGGATCGTTCTGGCGCGCGAGGACGTGGGCCGCCACAACGCGCTGGACAAGCTGATCGGCGCCATGCAGCGGGCAGAGATCGACCCTGCCTGCGGCGCCATGGTGATCACCAGCCGCGTTTCGGTCGAGATGGTGCAGAAGGCGGTTCTCGCCGGTTGCCCCGTCCTGATCGCCGTCTCGGCGCCCACGGCCCATGCCCTGCGGCTGGCCGAGGGGGCGGGGCTGACCGTCGCGGCCTTCGCCCGCGGAGCGCGGGTCGAGGCCTTCACCCACACCCACCGGATCGTCACGGGAGAGACCGATGTCGCCTGACAAGCTGAGCCGCATGGCCAACCAGATCGCCACCTTCTTCCGCAGCCAGCCCGGTCAGGACCAGGCCGAGCGTGTGGCGGGCCACCTCAAGGATTTCTGGGGCCCCGAGATGCGCGCGGAGCTGAAGGCCTATGCCAAGGGGCACGAGGATCAGCTCGACGATCTTGTCCGCCGCGCGCTGCCGCTGATCTGAGGCGCCACGGGCTTTCGAAAGCCCGTAAGCGCCTTGCAAGGCGCTTTTCAGAGCCTTGCAAGGCTCTGTGAAAGGCCCTTGCAAGGGCCTTTCGGCGCCCGGTGTCACAGGTCGCGCCGGTCCACCACCGTCACGCCATCGGCCACCGCCTCGCTTGGATGCGTCACGATCCGTTCGCCCGCTTCCAGCCCCTCCAGCACCTGCGCCATGCGCGCGCCGCGCTGCCCGAGCGTGACCGCGCGTTCCTCGGCGACGCCGCCTGCCACGACATAGACGGCCCACCCCTCGCCGCGCCGGAACAACGCGCCAAGCGGCACCTGCAGAACGCTGTCGTCCTCCCATTCCACCACGCGCAGGTAGACCGAGAAACCGTGGCCGAGGCCCGGCCGCGCCTCCGCTGGGGTCACGATATCGAAGATCACGTCGACGCGCTGCTCCTCGATCCCCAGCGCCGAGACGCGGGTTGCGGCCGCAGGCTCGATCCGGGTCAGCACCGCCTCGAGCGGGTGCGGCCCGCCCCAGCGGTCCACGACCGCCCGCGTGCCGGGCGCGATGCGCACGGCATCCGACGACAAGAGCTCGGCCACGATCTCAAGCTCGGCGGGATCGCCGATGGTGACCAGGGGGGCGCCCGCCTGGACCGGATGCTCGCTGATCGTCGCGATCGACAGGACGACGCCGCCCGAGGGCGCCGTCAGCTCGACGCAGCACTCCGCGCCGCCTTCGCGCCCCTCGGGCCCAAGCAGGGCGGCCTGCGACCGGTCGCGTGTGCCCTCGGCCATGGCGATGCGCGACCGCGCGGCGGCCACGGTCGCCTCGGCCACGGCCAGCGCCTGCGTCGCCGTTTCCAGTTGCGTGATCGTCGAGACGCCGCGCTCCACCAGCGTTTGGGTCCGCTCGAACTGCATCCGGGCAAAGACCTCCTCCTCCTCGGCGCGGGTCAGCTCGGTGCGCGCGACATCGAGCGCTGCCTCGGCCTCGGCCACGGCGGCCTCGGCCTGCGCGCGCGACCGCGCATCGAGCAGCGCGGGCGTGGCGGGTTCCACCCGCGCGACCACCGTCGCGCCCGCGACGACCGGATCGCCCACGGCCACGGGCGCGCGCAGCGCGGTTCCGGCGATGGGGGCGGCCACCTCGTAGAGGTCGCGGATGCGGGTCCGCCCGTCGGCGTCGATGGTGACCTGCATCGGGCCGGCCACCACCTCGATCAGGTCGACCGGCACCGGGTCCTCGCGAAAGGCCACCCAGGCCAGCCCCCCGATCAGCGCGACCCCGGCCAGCGACAGGCCCGCGGTTCGTGTTGTCCAGACCATATCCGTTACTCCCGTGTCTTCATGACGGCCACGAGGTCCATCCGGTCGATGCGGCGGCGCACGACCATCACCGAGGCGCAGCTGGCGGAAAGCACCACGAGGCTCGCCCAGGCGAAACTGGCAGGCTCCAGCACCAGCGGAATGGCGTAGAGGTCCGAGGTGAAGCTCTGTGTCAGCGCATGCGCGATCCACGCCCCCAACAGCCAGCCCACCGGCTGCGCGATCAGCGCCAGCAACATCGTCTCGCCCACCAGGACCTGGCTGACCTCTCCCCTCGTGAAGCCGAGGATGCGCAGGCTGGCCAGTTCGCGCGCGCGCTCCGACATCTGGATGCGCGCGCCGTTATAGGCCACGCCCACCGTGATCAGGACGGCGATGGCGGCGTAGACCGTGTTCACCACCACCACGTTCTCGCTGATCGTGTCCTCGAAACTTGCGCGGTTGGCGTTCATCTCGATCAGCCCCGACAGCATCGGCGTCTCCTGCAGCGCCGCGTGCAGCGCGGGCAGCTGCGCCTCGTCGACCAGCACATTGGCGACCGAGACCTGCGGGCTGCGCCGGAAGAGCCGGTCGAGATAGCCGATCTCGACATAGGCCCCCAGCCCGAAATACTGCTCGACCAGCCCCGCCACGACCATCCCATGCGTTTCGCGGCGGCCGGTCATGAACTCGACCTCCAGCATCTCGCCCACGCCGATCTCGAGCTGCTCGGCCAGTCGGTCGGACAGCAGGATGCCGCCCGGCGGCGGGTCGATGGGCTGGCCGCTTGCGCCGATCACGCGGGACAGTTCCGCGCCGTCGGGGCGCACCTCGATCGAGATGCGCTTTTCGCGCGGCCCGTTGCGCAGGGTGGCCGCGTGGAACTGCATCGCCTCGACCTGCATCACACCGGGCAGGTTGGCCACGTCGGCCAGTGCGGCCTCGGGCACCTCGTTTGTGAACATGATCATCGCGTCTTGTCGGAAGGATTGGTTGAAGGCGAGGTCGATGATCCGCGTCAGCGCGTCGAACATGAAGCCCGCCGCGATGACCGATGCGGTGGCCGCCCCCAGCCCCAACGCGGTCAGCGCGCTGCGGATCGGCCAGCGGATGACGCTGCGCAGCACCATGATCGTGGTCTGCTTCAGGTGCAGCGCCGCCATCGCGCGGTCGGCCAGCGTCTTGCGGAAGACCGGCGGGGCGGGGGGCTGCATGGCGACCGCGGGCGCCAGCCGCGCGGCCATCAGGGCTGCGCGCAGTGCGCCCGCCATGGTGGTGATCAGGGCCGCGAGGCCCGACATCGCGTAGACCCAGGGCGGCACGCGGAAGATCAGGTAGGGGAAATCGAAGAATTCCGCGTATTGCCCCGCCATCCCGCGCGCCAGGATCGTGCCCCCCGCCCAGCCGAGCGCCACGCCGATCACGGCGATGAGGGCCGCTAGAAGCAGGTAATGCAGCGAGATCTCGACGTCCGAGTATCCCAGCGCTTTCAGAAGCCCGATCTCGGCCCGGTCGAGCGCCACGATCCGGCTCATCACCATGCCGACGAGAAAGGCGGAGATCGCGAAGAAGATCGGCGGCACGACCATCGCCATGCCGCGCAGCTGGTCGATCTCGGTTGCGACGAAAGCGTCCGACATCTGCTGCGCGCGCCCATAAGCGCCCTGCCCGCCATAGGGGTCGAGAAGCAGGTCCAGCGCCTCTTTCACGTCCTCGGGCGCGGCATCGGCGGTCAGGCGCAGGGCGACATGGTTGAAGGCGCCCGCCATGTCGAAGGCGGCCTCCATCTCGGCCTCGGGCATCCAGAGGATGCCGAACCCCTCGTTGTCGGGCATCAGCGCGCCGGGGCCGATGGTGTAGATGAACTCAGGCGACAGCGCGGTCGCGGTGATCGTCAGCGCCCGGCGCTGGCCGTTGAGGTTGGCGTGGAAGACATCGCCGATCCCGAAGCCGTTGGCCTCGGCGAAGGCGGTCGTGACCATCACTTCGCCCGCCCGCTCGGGCGGCACGCCGCCGCGCAGGATCGGCACGTTCAGCAGCGGGTCGTCGCCGGTGGGCCAGGACAGCATCTGCCCCATCGCCACCTCGACGCGGCCGGGCAGGTCCAGCACTGCCATGCCCTGCACCCGCGCCTCGGCCCCGGTCACGCCGGGGATCTCCATGATCTCGGGCAGCATCCGGTCGGGCACGCGCCGCGCCTCGGTGAAAACCTCGGCAAAGCGGTTGCGCTCGTAATAGGCGTCGCGGGTCTCGGTCAGTGCGGTGTACATGCCGAAGGCCGTCAGCAGGATCGCCACACCGCAGGCCAGCACCACGGCGATGGCCACGCCTTGCACCCAGAGCCGCTGGAAATCGCGCAACAGCTTGATGTCGATCGCCTGCATCCCCGCCCTCACCAGCTGATCTCGTGGGGGGCGAGGCGGGTCTCGTTCACCTCGACGCCCGCGATCTTGCCGTCGGCGAAGTTGATGACCCGATGCGCCATGGCGCGGATGCCCGCGTTGTGGGTGATGACCACGGTGGTGGTGCCCAGATCGTCGTTGATCTGCTTCAGCACCTCCAGAACCGCGACGCCCGTCTTGCTGTCGAGCGCGCCGGTGGGTTCGTCGCAGAGCAGCACTTCGGGCCGCTTGGCGATGGCCCGCGCCATGGCCACGCGCTGCTGCTCGCCGCCCGACATCTCGGCCGGGAAATGGTCGAGCCGGTGCTGCAGCCCCACCAGCTCCAGCGCCTCGTCGGCGGGCATGGGGTCGGGGGCCACATCGGTGACAAGCTGCACGTTCTCGCGCGCAGACAGCGACGGGACGAGGTTGTAGAACTGGAAGACGAAGCCGACATGGTCGCGCCGGTAGCGCGTGAGCTGTCGATCCCCGAGCTCGGTCAATTCGAAATCGCGGAACCAGACCCTGCCGGAACTGGCATGATCGAGCCCGCCGAGGATGTTCAGAAGCGTCGACTTGCCCGAGCCCGAGGGGCCGAGCAGCACGGACAATTCACCGGCGTAAAGCTCGAGGTCCACGCCCGCCAGCGCGTGAACCTTGATCTCGCCGGTGTCGTAGACCTTGCTCAGGTCCTCGGTGCGAAAGACGATCTGGGGCATGGCGTGTCCTGTCGCACCCTGAATGGCACAGGCACGGGCGCAGTGATTTGATATGTCTCAAGCACCACGCCGATTGTTTGGCTTGAGAGGCAGGGGACGGTTCCGCTAGGACTGTCGCAAGCCGTCTCATTATTCGGCCCCGAGTTTCACTATATGGAACAACCCATGTCCGACACCCGCGCCAACCGCCGCTATCGCAGCCAGGAATGGTTCGACAACCCCAACAACCCGGGCATGACCGCGCTCTACCTGGAACGCTACCAGAACCAGAGCTTCACCCGTGCCGAGCTGCAAAGCGAACGCCCGATCATCGGCATCGCCCAGACGGGCAGCGATCTTGTCCCCTGCAACAAGATCCACGTCTTCCTGATGGACCGGATCAAGGCGGGCATCCGCGACGCGGGCGGCATCCCGATGGAGTTTCCGGTGCACCCGATCCAGGAGACGGGCAAGCGGCCCACCGCTGCGCTGGATCGCAACCTGCAATACCTGTCGCTGGTGGAGGTGCTGCACGGCTATCCCATCGACGGGGTTGTCCTGACCACCGGCTGCGACAAGACCACGCCGGCCATGCTGATGGGAGCGGCCACCGTCGACCTTCCGGCCATCGCGCTGAACGGCGGGCCGATGACGGATGGCTGGTGGCAGGGCAAGCGCGCGGGCTCGGGCACGATCATCTGGGAAAGCCGCCGCCTGCTGGCCGAGGGCAAGATCGACTACGACGAGTTCATGGAGCGCGCCTGTGCCTCGGCCCCGTCGCTGGGGCATTGCAACACGATGGGCACGGCCTCCACCATGAACGCGCTGGCGGAGGCGTTGGGCATGACCCTGCCGGGCGCGGCGGCGATCCCCGCGCCCTTCCGCGAGCGGATGGAAATGGCCTATCTCACCGGGCGGCGCATCGTCGAGATGGTCGAGGCCGACCTGAAGCCCTCCGACATCCTGACCCGCGCGGCCTTTCTCAACGCGATCAAGGTCAACACCGCCATCGGCGGCTCCACCAACGCGCCGCCCCACCTGCAGGCCATCGCGCGGCACATGGGGGTTACGCTGGACGTGACCGACTGGCAGGAACATGGGCTGAAGCTGCCGCTTCTGGTGAACATGCAGCCTGCGGGCGCCTATCTGGGCGAGTCGTTCTTCCGCGCGGGCGGGGTTCCGGCGGTGATGGGCGAACTCATGGCCGCGGGGCAGCTGGACGGGGCGGTGATGACCGCCTCGGGCCTGCCGCTGGCCGAGGCGCTGGCCGGTGCGCGCAGCCGGGATCAGGACGTGATCCGGCCCTTCGACAGGCCCTTGCGCGAGAACGCGGGCTTTGTGGTGCTGAACGGCAACCTCTTCGACTCGGCGCTGATGAAGACGAGCGTGATCTCCGAGGATTTCCGCGCCCGCTTCCTGCAAGGCGGCGTCTACGAGGCCCGCGCCGTGGTCTTCGAAGGCCCCGAAGACTACCACGACCGCATCAACGACGCCGCGTTGGGCATTGACGAACATACGATATTGTTCATCCGCAACGTGGGCTGCGTGGGCTATCCCGGCTCGGCCGAGGTGGTGAACATGCAGCCGCCCGACGCGCTGATCCGCGCGGGCATCCGGCACCTGCCCACGGTGGGCGACGGGCGGCAGTCGGGCACATCCGAAAGCCCCTCGATCCTCAACGCCTCGCCCGAGGCGGTGGTGGGCGGCGGCCTTGCGCTTCTGCAGACGGGGGACCGGGTGCGGCTGGATCTGAACGCCGGCACGCTCGACGCGCTGGTGGACGAGGCCGAATGGCAGGCCCGGCGCGACGCCTGGCAGCCGCCCGAGATCAGCCACCAGACGCCCTGGCAAGAGATCTACCGCAGCCACGTGGGCCAGCTGGCGCAGGGCGGCTGCCTGGAATTGGCCACGGCCTACCAACGGATCGCAAAGGACCTGCCGCGTGACAATCACTGACGCTTGCGAAAGTCGCGCGCGTCTATTTTCTTGACCGAAATCAAGGCGCGCTGACGCCGGTTTCCGCATCCTCTGCCCATCAGAACACGCAGGAGGGAACTGGATCATGGCGGAAACCGATAGCGATGTGGCCAAGGTCACGGTCATCGACGTGCCGGAGGCCGTGGGCGTCTTCGACCGGCCCGAGGACCTGCAGCAGGCGTTCCACGACCTGCGGACGGTGGGCTTCAGTCGCCATGACATCAGCGTACTGGCCCGCGAAGAGGTGCTCGCCGAGAAGCTCGACAAGGCCTATTGGCGGTCCGATGATCTGGCCGATGACCCGCGCGCGCCGCGGGCCGCCTTCGTGTCGGAGGATGCCATCGGCGCGCTCGAAGGCAGTATCGCGGGGGGCTTTTTCTACGTCGGTTCCATGATTGCGCTGGCGGCCATGCTGACGCCTGCCAGCACGCTTGCGGCCTCGATCGCGGCGGTCGCCATCGGGGGCAGCCCCGCCGCGGTTCTGGGCGTCTTGCTGGCACGCCGGGCGGGCATGGCCCACAAGCAGTATTACGCCGATCACATCGCGCATGGCGGGATGCTCTTGTGGGTGCGGGTGCGCGACAAGCCGCACGAGGAACTGGCGGTGAAGATCCTCGAGGGCCATTCGGGCCGCGACGTCCATGTCCACGACTGGAGCGAATAGGCCGCGCAGCAACGAAAAAGGGCGCACTCCTCTTTGTGGGCGACGGTCTTTACAAGGTGGTCAAGGGCATCGGCCAGCTATTGAAAGTCACTTTCGGCAAGAAGTACGGCTTCATGATCCCCCCTGAATGCTCGGGACAGAACCCGCCGGATGATTGCGACATGTGGCTGACCATGGGAGATACACGTTTCGGCGGAATGACACCCGACTTGGCGATACGCGACCCAAGTCTGCGGTGCGATCCAAAGGGACCTGCCGCGGGATAATCACCGAGCGGGGCGCACCCCGCTCAGAGATCCATGCGGTGCATGTCCTTGGGCAGGAGCGCCAGGGCCTCCGAGATCTCGTCCTCCGTGGGGGTCTCGATCGGTTCGGCCCGATCAAGCAGGCCGACCTCGACCAGCATCTCGGCCATGCGGCGCAGGTCGTGCAGGGCGCGGACGTTCGACTGTTCGCCATAGATCCGGCGCGGGTAGTATAGCCGTTCCATGGCGCCGATCACGCTGACCCGCGCTGCGCTCTGCCATCTCAACTGAGCTTCGAAGGAGTCGATGTTGTGCGTCGCGCGGCGCTGGATGATGCCGATGTCCACCGGCTGATCCTCGCCGAGGGCGTAGGCGATGACATGCAGCGCCGAGCCTTCGACGGTCACGATCCGGCGCGCTGCCCGGTAGCGGGCCACCTGATCGGCGAGGTCGTGTTGCTCGGGGTAGAAGATCTCGTAGCCGTTCGCTTCGAACAGGCGTTCGATGCGGTCTTCGAACATGACGTTGCCCATCACCTGCAAACGGGCGCGGGAGACGTAGAGGTCTTCACTGCCCGAAGGGGACACGTCGGGCAGGAACCGTCGCTTTATGAAGGCCCGGAACTCGGGTGCCCCGCCGCTCATGTCGCCTGCGCCCATGCCTTGAGGGGCGAGAACCAACCGCTCGGGCCGACATGGGGGGACGGGGCAGGCGCGCCGCTTGGGCAGGCCGTCCAAGGCCGAAAATACGGCTTCGGTCGCCTTGATGTAGCGCTTTGGCCGCCCGTAGAAGGCGCGATGCACCGCCGGAAGGAAGAGGATGCCGTCGGGCTGGCTGTCGAGATGGTCGAGCGCCCAGAGCCGCGAGAGCGACTCGATGATGCAGTGGCCAAAGGCCGGGTCGAGCACGCCCCCGTACAGCCAGGTCCCCGGCAGATCGGAAGGGGGCGTGTCGAGGTCGGGCGCACAGGACAGCGTCCATTTCTTGGACGAATGGTACCGGCAATGCGAGATCTCGAGGTATCGGCCATCCGCACCGATCACTCCGCCGGGGCGGGGGCTGTGGTTCCTGGCGTGGTAGGTGACCGGCTGGATCAGGGCGCCCTCATGGATGGTGATGCTGTCCCGTAGATCCATCTGAAAATCGAACATGCGCTCACTCCGGTGCCATTGGGAATCTTGGTCGCGTCACAGGAACCCCTGCACCGAAAGCTGCAGGCGGAGTTTGTCGCGGGCCGCGGCGGTGAGACGCCGACCTGTTCCGGGCACAAGGGTGTGATGCGCCCCGCCGAACCCGTAGGCCCGCGCGAGGGTCTCGAAATCCGCACCGCTGTCACCCGTCGATGGAAGGAGCGTTCCGATCCGCGTCGTGTCGCGAGCCGCGTAGAGGACAAGATCCTCGGCCGGGCTGCCCGAGGTGAGGATCATCGAGGCCGAACCGATCAGGGCTACCGCCTGAGCCAGCGGTGTCTGCGCGAGATCGTGTATTGCGTATCCCGCATCGGCCAGGACCCCTTGCAGAACGCTGCTTGCCACGCCATCCCCTGCGCGGGCGTCGAACAGGAACAGGCGATCGCCAGCGCCGCCGGGCGGATCGCCGCCCGGCAGGGCGCGCGCGAATGCACGGAATTCGGCGGTGCCGTGGCGCAACCGGCCCGCGGCCACGGCCTGGGGTGCCAGGATCAGACGTTCGAAGCGGCTGGGACCCTTGAGGATCATGTGCTCGAGCGCCGGGGCCCAGAGCGCAAGCGCCCCGTCAAGGAACGCGTCGTAGGCGTCCTGCCCGGTGGCGCCGAAGGGAAAGAACACCACGCCCCGCGGGGCGTCGCCGTCGAGATGGGGAAGGCACCAGAGCCGCGCCAGGAACTGACGCGCAGCATCGGGGGCCTCGGGGTCGAGGTATCCGCCGAAGATCCAGGTCCCGGCGATGTCGGTTAACGTTTCGGGCGCGGATTGTGGCGGCTTTTCGTGGCGCGGCGCGTGCCGTCGAGCCACGAGATCGCGCCCGGCAGTTCGCGCTGGTCGGCGTCGAACACGCTGGCGGCAATGGGGTCGGGGCCGAAACCGGGGCTCTTGGCCAGAACGGCGCGGTCATGGACCTCGATCTCGGCTGCGCACCGCGTCTCGGGGTCGAAGTGCAGGGTCTCGGGCACCTCGCGCCATGCGACGCGGCTGCGGTCGATGCCTTGGCTCATCCGGACGGGTCTCTTGAACGCCTTGACCTGGAAATCCGACGAGTTCGGATCCAGCACAAGCCCCGCGTCCTCGATGAGGCGGATGCATTCCGCGGCTTTCTCTTGCCCGTAGACGGTGGGGTGAAGCTCGACGATGAGAAAGTCGATGTCCGCAAGGTCGGCGCCGCCGAGGAATGTCAGCTCTGCCCCCTCGATATCCATGACGAGGACATTGTGCGGAAAGCTGCGGCGCAGTTCGGTGTATGGGGTGTTCTCGACGCGGACCGTGCGCGCATCCCCGGGCGCGCCCGTCTCGGCGACCTTCGAGCCAAGAAAGCTTGGGCTGACCGAGAACCAGGTGAAGGGTTCGGGGTCGTCTTCGGCGACCACGATGGAATTCCGCACCTCCACGATCCCGTCGAGGTCGTTGATCCTGTGCATTTGTCGGATATGCTCGATCAGGTTGGGGTTGCCCTCGAAGGTGCGCACCTTCACGTCGTCGAAATTCCTCGCGATGATCGAGCTGACGATCCCGGCGCCCGATCCCAGTTCCACGACGCGGTCGCCGGACCGGAGGTTGACCAGAACGCCTTCGATCTCGGGTCTTTCGTATAGCCCGTTGCGGATAGCCTCGACCGTGCGCGGCGTCAGGTGCGGTGCCGCGGGCACGCGCACGCCGTGCAGCTCGGCGACGATATCAATATCGCACTGCATGTTAACCACTCATTTTATTCATTATTTACAGAGCGCCCTGCTCGGCGCCCCGCATTGCCTGTTTTCAGCGGTTATATGTCAGAATTCCGCTTGTTGACAGTTCCGCATGCTGGGCCGGGCCGCATTGCGCGGAACTGTTGCGCCATTGCCTTGGCGAGAATGCAAAAAGGGCGCACCCGCGGCGCGCCCTTTCCCGAATTCCGATAGGAAAATCCGATTACATCAGTTCGATGTTCACGGCGCTTTCGCGGCCGTCACGGCCTTTCTCGAGGTCGAACTTGACCTTCTGGTTGTCGGCGAGGCCGGTCAGGCCCGAGCGCTCGACGCCCGAGATGTGGACGAAAACGTCCTTCGAGCCGCCGTCGGGCGCGATGAAGCCGTAGCCTTTGGTGGTGTTGAACCATTTCACGGTGCCAGTGGCCATATCCGTGGTCTCCTGTCTGTTTCCGCTGCCCGCGACATGCGGCAGCTCCGGCGTCACCCATGCAAGATCGAGAGCACAAGCCTTGCCGTTGGGGCGAAAGACAGGGGTCGATAGAGTAGAGATAGCGGCGACCATATGCCCTTTTTTCGCCTTCAAGTAAAGTGAAATCCATGTGACGGCCCGCGACGCGAGCCCGGTTCGGCGGGGTGACATGGATCAAGTTTTCGTCACGCGGGACCGCTAGGATGGCACCGACCGAACCCGCAGCCTGAAGGACCGCCATGACCATTCTGACCAGCACCCCGCATGCCGCGCTTCGCGTCGGGCAGGAGGCCACGGTAAGCCGCCTGTGCCGGGCCGAGGATCTTTACGTCTTTGCCCATGCCAGCGGCAACCTGAACCCGATGCACCTGCCAGACCAAGACGGCGACGGGGACGGCGTGAATGAGGCGGTGGCGCCGTCGGCCTGGGTCGCCGCACTGATCTCGGGCGTCCTGGGCAACCAGTTGCCGGGGCCGGGGACGCTCTACCTCGGCCAGACGCTGCGCTTCGTGGGGCGCGCCCATGCCGGCGAGACGCTGGTTGCGGGGGTGCGCGTCGCCGAGAAGCTCGAGGGCCGTGTCGTGCGCCTTTCGGTCTGGGTCGACGGCCCCGCGGGCCGCATCGCCGAGGGCGAGGCGACGGTGCAGGCCCCCGATGCCGCCCGCAGTTTCGACGGGGCCGAGGTGCCGGGCCTGACGGTGCAGTCGCACCGCCATTTCGACGCGCTTCTGGCGCGCGCCGAGCCCTTGCCACCCCTGCCCACCGTCGTGGTCTGCCCCGAAAGCGCCGACGCGGTGATGGGCGCGATCCTGGGACGCGATCACACGCTGATCGACCCGATCTTCGTCGGCGCCCCGGACAAGATCGCCGCCGCCGCCGCCGAGGCCGGCGCCGACATCACCGGCATCGAGATCGTCGACATCCCCGACCACCGCGCCGCCGCCCTGCGCGCGGTCGCGCTGGTCCACGAGGGGCGCGCGCGGGCGATGATGAAGGGGCATCTGCACACCGACCAGTTGCTGCATGCGATCCTGAAGAAGGAGACGGGGCTGCGCACGAACCGCCGCCTTTCCCATGTCTTCGTGATGGATGTGCCGGGCCTCGACCACCTGCTGTTCGTGACCGACGCCGCGATCAACATCGCCCCCGATCTGGAGTGCAAGGTCTCCATCGTGCAGAACGCGATCGACCTCGCCCGCGCGCTGGGGCTGGAGCAGCCCAAGGTCGGCATCCTGTCCGCAGTCGAGACGGTGACGGCCTCGATCCCCTCGACGCTCGACGCCGCGATCCTGTCCAAGATGGCCGACCGCGGCCAGATCACCGGGGGCCTCGTGGACGGGCCGCTGGCGATGGACAACGCCGTCGATCCCGGCGCGGCGCGCACCAAGGGGCTGACCGGGCTGGTGGCGGGGCGGGCCGATATCCTCGTGGCCCCCAACATGGAGGCCGGCAACATGATCGCCAAGGAGCTGACCTTCCTCGCCCATGCCGAGGCGGCGGGCATCGTGATGGGCGCGCAGGTGCCGGTGATCCTGACCAGCCGGGCCGATGACGACAAGGCGCGGCTCGCCTCCTGCGCGGTGGCCGCCCTTTATGCAGAAAGCCGGAAATGACCCTGATCCTGACGCTGAACGCGGGCTCCAGTTCGATCAAGTTCGGGCTCTACGCCGCCGGTGCGGACCCGGTGGAGGAGGCGCGCGGCCAGATCGAGGCGCTGGGCGCGGAGGCGCGGCTGATCCTTGAATTGCAGGGGGGCGAGACGGTGACGCCCATCGGCCCCGCCGATCACGCGACGGGGCTTGCCGCGCTTCTGGAGGCGCTGGCCCCGCACATGGCGGGCCGCGAGATCGCGGCGGTGGGGCATCGCGTGGTCCATGGCGGACCCGACATCGACGGGCCGAGGGTGCTGTCCGCCGAGCTTCTGGCCTATCTCGACACGCTGTCCCCGCTCGCCCCGCTGCACCAGCCCCACAACCTTGCGGGCGTGCAGGCCGCGCTGAAGGCCTTTCCCGATGCCGTGCAGGCCGCGGCCTTCGACACGGCCTTTCACCGCGGCCACCCTTTCGTCAACGACACCTTCGCCCTGCCGCGCCGGTTCTACGAGCAGGGCGTGCGGCGCTACGGGTTCCACGGGCTGAGTTACGACTACATCACAGGGCGGCTGGCCGCCGATCATCCCGACCTGGCCGGGGCCCGTGTGATCGTGGCGCATCTGGGCAACGGCGCCTCGCTCTGCGCGATCCGGGGCGGGCGCTCGGTCGCCTCCACCATGGGCTTCTCGGCGCTCGACGGGATGCCGATGGGCACGCGGGTGGGCCAGCTCGATCCGGGTGTCGTGCTCTACCTGATGGGGCAGGGGATGAGCGCGGAAGAGATCACCACGCTGCTTTACTCCGAAAGCGGGCTGAAGGGCCTCTCGGGGATCAGCCATGACATGCGCACCCTGCTGGCATCGGACGCGCCCGAGGCCGCCGAGGCGATCGCCTATTACACCTTCCGTTTGCGGCGCGAAATCGGGGCGCTGGCCGCGGCCCTGGGCGGGCTCGACGCGCTGGTCTTCACCGGGGGCATCGGCGAGAACGCCGCGCCCGTCCGGGCCGGGGCGCTGGACAAGCTGGGGTTTCTGGGGCTTTCGGTCGATCCTGACCGCAACGCGGAAAATGCCGCAACGATCCATGCAGGGCCGGTGCCGATCCTCGTGATGCCGACCGACGAGGAGCGCATCATCGCGCGCGCCGCGGCAAGCGCGCTCTTGACGGCAGGCGGACAAGCGGCGACCTAGTGGATCATGCGCATCGTGATCGGCCTTGTCATCCTCGCCGCCGCCGCCGTGATCGGCGCCGCGGTCTATTTCCGCGCCGTCTCGATGCCCGCCGAGACATGGCATGTCGACCCGGCCTCGATCACCCCGCCCGACAGCCCGAATTTCGAGCTGCGCACAGGGGCCGATGCGCCGATCTTCGACGTCACGCCCGATGTGCTGGCCACCCGGATCGACGCCATCGCGACGGCCGAAGGCGCGGACCTGATCGCGGGCGCGGTGGGCGAGGGGCACATGACCTATGTCGCGCGCTCGCGGTTGATGGGGTTTCCTGACGCGATCTCGGTCAAGCTGACGCCGGTGGCGCAGGGCACGCGGCTGGAGATCTATTCGCGCTCGCGCTTCGGCTATTCCGACATGGGCGTGAACGCGGCGCGCGTGGCGCGCTGGATCGACCGCGCGCGGTCCATGTCGGGGCCTTGACGCCGGCCGTGCGGCGCGTCACGTGACGCCCATGTTGCCCGAGGACCGCCTGCGCCAGATCACGGATCGTTTCGAGTATCTCGAGGCGCAGCTGAACGCGGGCGCGGCGGCGGGCGAGATCGCGCGGATCAGCCGCGAATACGCCGAGCTGAAGCCGGTGGTGACGCAGATCGCGGCCTGGCGGCAGCTGGTGGGCGACATCGCCGAGGCCGAGGCGATGCTCGCCGACCCCGAGATGCGCGCGCTGGCCGAGGAGGAACTGCCGCGCCTGCGCGCCGCCCTGCCCGAGGCCGAGGCCGCGCTGCAACTGGCGCTTCTGCCCAAGGACGAGGCCGACGCACGCCCCGCGATGATCGAGATCCGCCCCGGCACCGGCGGCGAGGAGGCGGCGCTTTTCGCGGGCGATCTTCTGCGGATGTATACGCGCCATGCCGAGGCACGGGGTTGGCGGCTCGAGATCGTGGACCTGCAGGAGACCGAGCTGGGCGGGGTGAAGGAAGTGACCGCGCGCGTCGAGGGCGAGGGCGTCTTTGCCCGGCTGAAATTCGAAAGCGGCGTGCATCGGGTGCAGCGTGTGCCGGAAACGGAATCGGGCGGTCGCATCCACACCTCGGCGGCGACGGTGGCGGTGCTGCCGGTGGCCGAGGAGGTCGATATCGACATCCCCGCAAGCGACATCCGCATCGACACGATGCGCGCCTCGGGGGCAGGCGGGCAGCATGTGAACACCACCGACAGCGCGGTGCGGATCACGCATATCCCCTCGGGGATCGTGGTCACGAGTTCCGAGAAATCCCAGCACCGCAACCGCGAGATCGCCATGGGCGTGCTGCGCGCGCGGCTCTTTGACCTGGAACGCAGGCGCGCGGCCGAGGCCACGGCCGCCGACCGCAAGGCGCAGGTCGGCTCGGGCGACCGGTCCGAGCGCATCCGCACCTACAACTTTCCGCAAGGGCGGCTGACCGATCACCGGATCAACCTGACGCTCTACAAGCTGGAGCAGGTGCTGGCGGGTGACCTGGACGAGGTGATCGACGCGCTTGTCGCGGATGCCCAGGCGCGGCAACTGGCGGCGATGGATGGCTGAGGCGCTGACGGCTTTCGCGGGCTTCGCCCGCGACCCGGCGCGCGGGGGGCCTGCGGCCCGTCCGCGCGCGGGCGCCCGTGGCGGGCGGTGCGCGCTGCGGGAAGGATCGGCGCGGCGGTGCGGTCGGGATCGCCTCCGGCGGCCGTATTTGGGGGAAGATGAAGCCGGGGGGCGCGGGTCGTGACGGTGGGCGACTGGCTGGCCTCGACCCGGCGGCGGCTGGGTCCGGTCGCGGGCGGGCAGGCGGAGCGCGAGGCGCGGTTGATCCTCGGGGAAGTCACCGGCTGGAGCGCCGCGCGGGTGGCCACGGCCGGGCCCGAGGCGCTGTCGTCCGGGCAGGTGCAGGCCGCCGAGACCATGGTGCGGCGCCGGCTGGCGCGGGAGCCAATGGCGCAGATCCTCGGACAGTGGGGGTTTTTCGGCCGCAAGTTCAGGGTGACGCGGGATACGCTGGTGCCTCGGCCAGACACCGAGACGCTGATCGAGCACGCGCTGGCCGCGCCTTTCTCGCGGATGATCGATCTGGGCACGGGAAGCGGAGCCATCGCGGTGACGCTGCTGGCCGAGCGCCCGGAGGCCGAGGGGCTTGCCACCGACATCTCGCCTGCCGCGCTGGAGGTGGCCGCCGGGAACGCGGCGCGCCATGGCGTCGAGGGGCGCTTGCGGCTGCTCGAGGCCGACTGGTGGGCCGGGGTCGAGGGCCGCTTCGATCTCGTCGTGTCGAACCCGCCCTATGTGACCGAGGCGGAGTATGCCGCGCTTGCCCCCGAGATCACCCGGTGGGAACCGCGCGGCGCGCTGACGCCGGGGGGCGACGGCCTTGCGGCCTATCGCGCGATCCTCGCCGGGATCGACGCCCATCTCCGCCCCGGCGGACGCTGTCTCGTGGAGATCGGCGCAGGCCAGGGCGCGGCGGTGGCGGCGCTGTTTCGGGGGGCGGGCCTTGACGCGGTGGCGGTGCATCCCGACATCAATGGAAAGCCGCGGGTCGTCGAAGGCGCGATGCCGAACGGCCACGCCCGGGCGTGAATCGGCATCCTGTGCCGGTAAATCGGCACGAATGGCGCAGAATTGCCTTGTCACCGCGCCGCTCCCATGTTTACTCGCATCTGACAGGCGTGATCGTCGAAGGACCATCCCCTGCGGCTCTGCCACATTTTCCGTGCCGATCGCCAAGGCGGTGGTGCGGGTGACGGGCGACACCGGGGTTGACCCGGTCCGCTGCCAACCAGGACAACTGGAATCGTATTTAGCACATGAGATCATCGAAGAACCGCTCGCGGTCCAAGGGGAACCGCAACCGCTCGGTCGGCAACATCGTCAACCGCGTGTTCGATTCGTCGGGCCCCGAAGGCAAGGTCCGCGGCACCCCGCAGCAGATCATCGACAAGTACAACCAGCTGGCCCGTGATGCGCAGCTCTCGAACGACCGTGTGGCGGCCGAGAACTTTCAGCAGCACGCCGAGCATTACCTGCGCATGCTGGCCGAAGCCCAGCGTGAACAGGACGCCCGGCGCGACCAGCAGCAAGGCCAGCCGCAAGGCGGCGGCCAGCGCGATCATGGCGATACCGGCGGCCAGCAGCCGCGCAACGCCGGGTCCGATGGCGGGCAGGGTCAGCCGCAGGACGGCGGCGACAGCGGCGGCAGCGCCTCGGGCTTCGATACGGTGATGGACAGCGGCGACGCCGAGGGCGACAGCGGCCTCGTGGAGACGCCAGAGGCGGCGCCCAAACCCAAGCGCAGCCGCAGCCGGCGCCCGAAGAAGCCGGACAGTTCGACGTCGCAAGACGGCGAGACGGGCGGTGCGTCGGGCGGCGGTGACGCGTCGGGCAGCCCGCCGCAGGAAGCGGCCGAGTAACCCCTCCCCCTAGCCTGCAAGCGACCGGGCCAGCGCGCAGAACCCCTCGATCGGGATCTGCTCGGCCCTGTCGGTTGGCGTCAGACCCGCGGCCCGCAGGTGATCCTCGATATCGGGCGCCAGCCCCTTCAATGCGGCCCGCAGCATCTTGCGGCGCTGGTTGAAGGCGGCGGCCACCACGCGCTCCAGCACCGCCGGATCGGCGGGGAAACGGGGTTCGGGCAGCGCCTCGAGATGGACGACGGCGGAATGCACCTTGGGCGGCGGGGTGAAGGCCTCGGGCGGCAGGCTCATGGCGATCCGCGCCGTCGTGCGCCACTGCGCGAGCACGGCGAGACGGCCATAGGCCTTGGCGCCGGGGGGGGCGACGATCCGCTCGGCCACCTCGCGCTGGAACATCAGCGTCAGCGATTGCCAGGCCGGCGGCCAGCGGGGTGGCGTGAGCCAGCGCACCAGAAGCTCGGTGCCGACATTGTAGGGCAGGTTCGAGACGACCTTGATCGGCGCGGTCAGATGGGCCGTCCAATCCAGCTTGAGCGCGTCGGCATTGATCACCTCGAGGCGGCCCGGATAAAGCGCCGCGATCTCGGCCAGGGCGGGCAGGCAGCGGGCGTCCTTTTCCACCGCCACGACCCGGCGCGCGCCCTCGGCCAGCAATCCGCGTGTCAGCCCTCCGGGGCCGGGGCCCACCTCCAGCACGTCGCAGCCCGACAGGTCGCCCGCCTGTCGCGCGATCTTGGCCGTCAGGTTCAGGTCGAGCAGGAAGTTCTGGCCCAGCGCCTTGCGCGCGGACAGGCCGTGGGTCGCGATGACCTCGCGCAGGGGGGGCAGGGTGTCGATGGCGCTCATGGCGTCAGGCTTGCCGCGAATGCGGGGCCGGGCGCAAGCGCCTTCGCGCGCCGGACGGTTCGGGTTCAGTCCGGCGTCAGGCGCGCATCATGCCATGAACACGCCCAGCACGACGCACATCAACCCGATGACCGAGACCAGCAGCGCCCCCATGTTGATCGTCACGATGCGCTGCAGGCGCGCGCGCAGCTCCGGGTCGGGCAGGCCCGCCCGCTTGGCCGCGACCGCCGCCCAGATGCAATAGCCAAGCGCCAGGATCCCGGCCAGCGCCAGCGCGGTTCCGACATAGACAAGCGTCACCATGCGTCGCGGTTCCCTCGGTCATGTTCGCCGTCCCGTCCTAGGTCAGCGGCCCGGCTCTGGCAAGGCCCGCGCCGGCAAGGCTTGTGGCCGACCTGCGGCGCGGCTAGACCGGCCTTTCCCGATGCCAGTGAGCCGCGAGAGGACCGATGGACGAGACCGAGACCGACCGCCCCGACAGCTACCGCGTGACCGCCGACGAGCTGCGCCAGTTCATCGAGCGCTACGAGCGCCTCGAGGCCGAGAAGAAGGACATCGCCGACCAGCAGAAAGAGGTGATGGCCGAGGCGAAATCCCGCGGCTACGACACCAAGGTGATCCGCAAGGTCATCGCGCTGCGCAAGCGTGAGCCCGACGACATCGCCGAGGAAGAGGCCGTGCTGGAGATGTACAAGGAAGCGCTCGGCATGCGCTGAGCGTGCCCGCGCACCGTCAGGGGCTGAGCAGGGTGACGCCGGGGATGCGGGCGATCTCGGCCATGTCATCCTCGTAGGTCAGCGTCATCTGCTCGATCAGGTCCGGTGTCCAGCCGGGCAGGTCGAGGTCCTCTTCGATCTCGGCGTCGATCGCGTAGCGATCGAGGAAGGCGCCCACGATTCGCCGGCGCTGCATCTCGGACTGCGGCGGGTTGTCGGCGAGGTAGCGCCGCATCCGCTTGAACCCGGTCGCGTCCATGATCGTCTCGACCAGGTCGTCGACGCCCGACAGCGGGAAATCGAACGGGACGTCCAGCAGTTCTCGCAGGATCTCGCCCCACAAAAGCGGCGTGTCCTCGTTGCACCAGACCGTCACGGGCGTGTCGGGATGGGTCATCCGCAAGCGGCGCAGCGCCTCCGACCAGGTGACGGCATGGGGCTGCATCTTGTCGGTGAACTCGCGGAAATCCTTGAATTTCGAGCCGGAGAAAAGCCCCGGGATCAGCGTGGCGGGATTGCGCATGCCGATGTGGAATTCGATCTGCGCCTGAGGGAACAATGCCCTGAGCGCGATGGTCTGACGCTCGATCATGGGCCAGATCTGCGCGCCCTGCACGACGAGTCGGTTGATGCAGATGAAGCGCGGATCCGACAGGATCAGCCGGTCGACCCTCGCCTCGTCGACGATGGCATCGAGCAGCGCCTCCTGCACCTCGGGCGCGGCCGGCCGGCCCTGCAGGGCGCGCATCGTCTCCTTGATGACGGGACGGTAGCGCATCAGGGGCGGCACGATGATGCCGTCCTCGGACAGCCGGGCGCGGTTTTTCAGCAGGGATTTGTGGATCAGGCCGAGATCGGTGCACGGTGCGCCGAGATGAAAAACGACCTGCATGCTGCCCCTGATCCCGGTCCCGATTGCCGTTTTGTCGGCGCGAACCCTATACCGGCACCGCCACGGGCGCAAACCCCCGCACCCGTCGCCCGCTTGCGCGGTCGCGGGCCATGGCGTATGCGGTCTGCGGCGCCCCTATAGCTCAGCTGGTAGAGCATCTGATTTGTAATCAGAGGGTCGGGAGTTCGAGTCTCTCTGGGGGCACCAT
>Ga0076929_100531_pt1 | contig 30043 bp, 23 predicted proteins | sample HotLakConUCCSL28_FD_87104 | JGI IMG/M metagenome (GOLD analysis project Ga0076929, IMG submission 87104) | Hypersaline microbial mat communities from Hot Lake, Washington, USA - Hot Lake Consortium UCC-SL28 (version 3) (version 3) | ecosystem: Environmental > Aquatic > Thermal springs > Hot...
ACTTGTTCGTCGTCTTGCTCATGGTGGCTCCACCTTCTCAGGAGTTGGAGCCTCCGGCAAACCCGGGGCGGTTCAGACGATGACTTCAGGCAGTTTTCACTTCAACCTCGGTATCGATCTCACTAATAATCTCTGTATAGAGGTCGATGGCCGTCTGTGCCCGCAGAGTGAGAATGAGGGCGTAGCGCGCTTCGCGATCATAGCGTCCGAGACGTTTCTTCTCGCGCCACCAGCCGCCGGTCGGATATACGGCTATACCATGGCGATTGGCGAGGTCGGCGGCTGTCCCCTCCCAGATATCGGAGTGCAAGGACCCGCGATCACGAAGGCGGGGGCCTAGGACCCAGCCGTCATCTTGCCCGGCCCCGTAATCACCGTCTCCCTCTTGTGCAGCGGCGTTGATGCGCCCGCGGAAGGTGTCCACGTCCTCTTCAGGACGTTTGACGGCGAAGCGAAGTCCATGGGAGGCATAGCGGTGGCGCTTGGTCCAACCCCGTTCTCCGGGGTTCGGCTCGACAAAATAGCTGAGCGTAACGCGCAGCTGAACCTGTTCCTCGCCAAGCGCCTCCAGAGTTCCGGCGGGCCATGGCAGATCGTGGAAGATCATATCCCGCGTCTTGATCGTCGAGCCATCGAGGAAGAACGGCTGCATCGCGTTCTCAATCACGAGCGTCACGTCGTTGAGCTGGCTGCGGATGGCCTTGGCGAGGTCCGGGATGCCGTAGCCGTATCGACGGAGCAGCAGGCGCTTGTCGTTCTGCTTCGGATTGAGCGGCAGATGACCGCGCATGGCAGGCGTCCAGTCGGCTGAATGAACGATTAGCCCCCTGACGGTTTCAGGCCAAAGCTCTGCGCGGTCTGCCAGTATTTGGGCGCCCATGCGCGCCGCGAGGGCCGTCGCGGCGCTGGTGTCTGCGATGACATTGAAATACCCGGCTTGCAGGCGGTTATTGGTCGTGAGCAAGGCCAAATCATCAAGATGATCGCTGTTGCCATTGGCAGGATTGACGCCGTAATTTCCGCCCTCGAAGACGACATCGGGCTTGATCGGCCATTCATGCTGCCATGTCAGCGAAGTGCGGCTAAGTGGAGAGAGATCGCCCGCCGTCGCGAGCGGACTCCACCCGGCGAAGGTGGCGTCCACGATCGTGCATTTTTCAGTCACCGCCCCGACCGTGAGCGCATTCCACGCCTGTGCCGGGCTTTGTATCGGCGCGGCATCGTTCTGTTCAAGATACTCGGCTGCCGGGTAGAGCGCGTTCAGGTTGCCTGCGGATATGGCCACGAACCGTTGGGCTTCGCCATCGCCGTAGGCCAACTCATCCACGGCAGCGGACCAGGATGATGGGCGACCGCGCCAGTGATCACCCGCGCTGGTGACCGCGAGGCAGAACGCGCGCGCGCGTTCTGGTGCCTGTATCTCGGCCCGGCTGACAGCTTCCGCCGTGATGTAGCCGTAGAGATCGGGATCATTTTCCCCGTGGTCAGGCAGGATCTTCACCGTTTCCAGCACATGGCTCAGACTGATCGGATCAGAGCTGGCGAGCGGAGCGGACAGGTCGCCGTAAAGCGCGAGTCCGCTCATTCGCGTGCCGTGCCCTCTCCAATTTGCGCTAGTATCCTCGACCAACCAGACTCCATTCCAAGCTTGCTGATCGGCAGGGGCGAGGACCGGTTCGATCAGGGGGTGCAGTCGTGTTGACCCGGAATCGAGAATGCACACTGCCGGCGCGCCGCCATCGGGAACCACCAGTCGCTCGGCCAGCTCGTCGCTCCAGTCACGCTGCTCCAAAGTGTCCATCGCCAGGAACACCGTTGGTGTGTCCCGAGCCAGCCGCAACTCCGCGATCGCGTCGGTGTTGGCGACGATCATCCCGATCTGTTCGGGGGAAGCTAACGCCAGCACCACCTCGCGCTCGGGAAAGCGGACGACATGCTCGCGCAGAACGATGTTGAGAGCCCCAGCGGCACGCCGCAGGACCGGTTGCGCGCCGGTCCGTAGCCAGACTTCCCACCAGGTCTGCTGGCCTGCCGCCGGAAAGAGCCGTGAATCATCCGTGAAGAGCGAGCGGGCATGAGCGAGCCGCACGTCCTGCAAAGACGCAACGAGCGGCTCGTTCTTGGGCCTCCCATTTGGGGTGTCCTTTGTTCGATATTCTTCGACCTTCTTCAAATAAAGCTCGCGCTTAGCCTCGGGGACGAACACGGTCGCGGAGAGGCTGTTGTCCGGGTCGGCGTCCGCCGGCCGCACCGCTACAAGCTCGACATGATTCTGGCCACGCTTGTCCTCAAGCTTGTCGAGAAGCGTCCGCTGTTCCTTGCCAATGTCGAATTCGAGGTAGAAGCCGGTCTGCCCACCCGCGATCTCCGGATTGCGGGCGGCGGCTTGTTCGGCGGCCGCGGCGATCGCGGCCGTCAGCGCCTCCTCGAGCCGCGCCGCATGCGCCGCGCGATTGCGTTGCGGGAGCACGACTTCGCCGCCTCCACCGCGCGGCCAGGTGAATTGCTCGCGCCTGCCGTTACCGGAGAGGTAGACATGCTTCAGATTGCGCTGTTCCCCGTTCGGCATCGGCGCCACCTCACCTATGAGCTGCTGAACGCCGCTCCTGAATGGAGATCGACAAGTCGTCGTTCGTGATATTCGGGCGATCGGCCAAAATGGCGCGCTTGGCCGCTTCGTCAGCAGCCCGCGATATCTCCGCTTGGCTCAGGCCGCCCGAAAGCTCCACGGCCTGTGACCAGTCGATCTTATCGGCATCAAAGCCGACAAGGCGCGACTGCAGTATCTTGAGCCTCACACCCTCAATAGGAAGCTCATATTGAATAACGTCATCAAAACGCCGGAACAGAGCGGGGTCGAGCAACTCGACATGGTTAGTGGCCGCTATGATCAGGCTGTCGCTGTCGTCCTTCTCCAGAAACTGCAGGAAGGAATTCAGAACGCGGCGAATCTCCCCCACATCATTGCGCTCTGATCGCCGCGAGCCGATTGCATCGAACTCGTCAAAAAAGTAGACGCCCCGCGTATCGCCCATGGCGTCGAAAATGATGCGCAGCTTGGAAGCGGTCTCGCCCATGAACCGCGTGATCAGGGTGTCAAAGAGGACGGTGAAGAGCGGTAGGTGAAGCTCACCGGCAAGCGCCCCGGCGGTCATGGTCTTGCCGGAGCCGGGCGGCCCGACAAGAAGGAGCTTTCGGCGCGGCTGCAATCCCCGCTCGGCCAGCTTGTGCTGCTGGCGCTGTTCAATCAGCACCCGCTTGAGGCGTTGCTCCAGCCCGTCCATTAGAGCCATGCTCGCGAGCCGCGTCTCCGAAAACGTAACAGAGACCAAAACGGCTAGATCGCCTTTGGGCTGGGCGATGGGAACGGGACGGCGCGCCCGCTCCACCTTGCCGCTCCGTGCCTGATCGACAAGTGCACGCAGCTGCTGGGCGACATTTCCATGGCCCTTGCGCGCTTCCTGGGCAGCCATCTGCATCGCGATCGACAGGAATTGGTCGTCATCGCGGGCGATATGGCTCTTCAGGAGAGCAATCAAATGTTTAGAGGCTGTCATGCGGTTCATCGTGTTGGCAGGGCTGCATGCAGCGCAACGGCGTGCGCTGAACACGACCAGGAGATTGATGCCTGATCGCGTCGGCCAAGGCAAGCGCGCCGTGCCGCGGCCTTCCGAGCGAGCTTCTCCGCTCTAGATAAGCTTTCCGAAAGCGACGCTCGATCGTCGATGTCTGCAATCAATTCTTGGATGTATGTGCGTTCAATATGCTTTCTGAGCTTGGCGTGGTGGGCAGGCGCTGCGGTCCCGCGACCATTGGCGTGGGGTTCCGGACACGAAATGATGACACGAGCAGGCGATCGTCACGCCAAAACAGGTCCCACCAAGAAGCCGAGGGACATTCGTGTTCACGGCGGATTCCCTCTTGAGCGTGCCGGCTGCTTTCTCGCGAAACGCTTTCAGGTTCGGCATTTCGCGCCGATCGGCGTTGGACCCGGGCGCCGATCCACACGCCAGCGTCGAAGGGGGCTTCGAACACAGGCATGCCGGAAACGGCACCGCCGATTACGCGTTAGAGGAGGCCCTCTCCCTCCAACGACAGCAGGTTACGCCTTACCGTCTCGCGTAATGCGCCCAGCTCGCGAGTCAAATCGGTGGTGGTCGCGCGCGTTCCGGTGCTCAGCAGGCTCTGATCAGCCATCATCGTGTCTCGAAATTGTGGCAGATCGCTCGACGTCGCGCTCCGTTAATTCTCCAGCGCCTTGAACGCCGCATCCGCCGCGTCCTTGTAGAACTCGATCGAGATCTTGGTCCAGACGTCGTCGGTAAGGTCGTTGAGCTGCCGGCGCGCCGCCACCGGCAGCAACAGCGTTCCCGCCTGCTTCTCGACTGCGAGCTCGGCGATGCGGATCGCGTTCGGCAAGGGCTCGAGCGAGCCGCCAAGCGCGAGCGCGCCTACCACGATCGTCGACCCGCGCGTATTCTTACCGAGCATCGCGCCGCTCAGCGCGACGAGCGCGGGCACGCCCAGCAGCGCGCCGGTCTTGTCCGCGTCCATCGCCCGCAGCTGCACCGTGAACTCGTGCGCCCGTGGGTCGCGGTCGCCGACGAGGGCGCGCGCGTTGGCGTAGAGGTTCTGCTCGGCGACCTTGACGCTCTCGCGGAAGGCCGGTGGCGTCGGCTGGTTGAGTATGCGCACCCCGGACCCCGGCTGCGCCGTCACCTCGATGCGGTAGAGCCCCGGGCCGGTCTCGCCGCCGCCGGGCCCGACGGCCCAGACCTGTCCGGGCGGCAGCGGTTCGGCGTCGATCGCCTCGTCGGAATGCAGTTCGGGCGTCGCGACGAACTGCTCGACCCCGTCGAGCCCCAGCGTGTAGCTGAAGAGCGTGTTCTTGAACTCGCTCTTGAACACCCGCTTCTGCTGCTCCTTCACCCGTCGGCGGCTCTCGAGCGCGAGCCGCACGATCCACTCGAGATCGCCGTCGGGCACCGGCGCGGCAGGGTCCGGGTGGAGCAGCTTGACAAGTCCGCTCACGGTCTTGCGCACCGCCTCGATGTCCCGCCCCGACAGCGCGCCGCCGAAATGGATGCGGCCGTCGAGCACGTTCGCGCGCGAGGAGGTCCTCAGGCGCGTCCAAGCTTCGGAGAGGAAGTCCGAGACGAGGCCGAAATGATCCGTCAGGTGCGCGCGCGGGTCGAGCTTCGGGTAGTCCCAGCCCGGCGCGTAGGCGTGCAGGCGGTCCATGAAGGCGGTGTCGTCGCGCATCTCCGGCGGCAGCGGCGCCAGGAGATGCCCGAAGCGCTGGGCCTGCTCGAGATCGACGTCGAGATTGCCGACGAGCACGATGCCGCCCTGGGCCCGGATGGAATCCTTGCCGCGGGAGAACTCCCCCGAAGCCATGTAGCCTTTCATGATGTTAACGCCGTCCTTCGAATCGAAGGAGACGCCCGCCACCTCATCGAAGCAGACGACGTCGTATTGGCACACGAGCCCGCGCTGGCCGCTCGCCATGTTGACGAACATCCTCGCGACCGTCGCCTTGCCGCCAGAGATCAGGTGCGCGTAGGGCGAGATCTGCTGGAACAGGTGGCTCTTGCCGGTGCCGCGGGGGCCGAGCTCGACGAGATTGTAGTTGGCCTCGACGAAGGGAACCATGCGCAAGAGCGCGACCCGCTTCGCCCGCTCGTCGAAGGCGGTCGGCTCGAGGCCGATCGAGCGCAGGAGGAAGTCCGTCCACGTCGCCGTGTCGGAGAAGGCGCGGCGCCCGCTCACCAGCAGGTCCAGCACGTCCGAGCGCGACATCTGGATCGGGCGCAACGCCTCGATGCCGAAGGGCCGCCCGCTCTTCTCCTGAGCGATGACGCTGTCGTAGGAGAGCGTCACCTCGGCGTAGAAGCCATCGATGAGCATGCGATCGTTCTCGGCGACCATCTCGTCGGGGATGCGCACGTCCCGCAGCGCGAGGCTCGGCAGCTCCGCGACGTAGCAGGCGTTCTTGGCGTCGAGGCGCGCCCGCACGACGTCGATGAGCCGCACCGAGCCCTTTCGGAAGGCCTCGGCCTTGAAGACCTCCTCCTGTCCCGTCCGCACGCAGCGGTCCTTCAGCTGCTTCTCGACGATCTCCAGCCCCTCGGCGATCTCTCCCTCGTCGGTCGAGGCGCAGTAGCGGCCGAGCAGGAACTCGACCACGTAGGCCGGCACCGGGTAGGCCTTGGCGTAGCGGCGCACGAGGTCCTTGCGCACGACGAAGCCTTCGAAGGCGCGCGATCCGGTCTCGTCGAGGCGGTCCAGGGTCAGGCTCACGTCAGGTCACTCCGATGGCGGTTTTCTTGGCGTCCACGACCGAGCCGTGCGCGTCGAGGAGCACGATGACGACCGCGGTCTCCTCGTCGAGATCCGGGTCGACGCGCAGCTCGATGCGAGTGCCGTCGCCGCCCGTTCGCTCCGAGCCGACACGGCTCGCCGGATCGCGCTCCGAGAGGCGCACCTCTACCTCGTGATCCGGGGCCTCACGGTCGAGCGTCACCGTCAGTTTCCAGCGCCTCCAAGCGAGGCTCGCGATCCGCGCTCCCGCACGAGGCGCGGGCGCAGCTCCGGAGGCCTCGCCGACGACGATATCGGGCACGATGCATTCCTGCAGCGACACGCCGCCGTGGGCATAGGCCTCGCCAGCGCGGAAGGCGTGGGCGCCGGGTGGGACGGCGATGCGCACGTTCGCGTCGAAGGTCCAGGGCAGCGTGTCGGCCTCCGGCGCGGCGCCATCGCCGAGCCGCGCCACGCGCGACCAGGCCGTCGTCTGAAGCGTCGAGGAGGGGATCGTCGCCTTGGGCAGTCCGCCGCCCGGCACCAGCAGCCAGCCGTGATCGGTTACGACGCGCACGCGCGGCCAGCCGGCGCGGCGCAGAGCCTGGACGCGGTGCGCGATGGCCTCGATCTCCGCCTCGACCTGCCCGGCGAGGCGCTCGCCCATCGAGTGGCCATCCTTGTCGAGGTGGCCGCATTCGGTCCAGCCGATCGCGGCGGGCGAGGACGGCCCACGGGTCTCGTCCTTCGCTATGATCTCCACGCCTCGGGCCCGCATGGCCGAGACGAGGCAGGCGGTGTCCGCCGGCTTTCCTGTCGAGGTCTCGAGCGGCAGGAAGACGTCGGCGCGCCCCGCGCCGGCGATGGCGTCGCCCACCGGCGTCGCGAACGGCTTGGCGCTCGCGGTGACGGTGGGAATCGGCGCGAGGCGCCAGGAGAACAGCGTCGGCTCCGCCGCCGAGAGCCGGTCGAGCAGGCGTCGGCCGAGATCGAGGCGAAGCCCGTCGACGAAGAGCACGCAAACGCCCGGCTCGACCCGGATCGGGCGCGCCACGGCCGCGCTCCCGCCGGCCTCGAGCGCCTCGCGGAACCGGGTCGCCAGCGCATCCGCCCAGGGCAGGTAGAGCGCGCGGGCGATCTTGCCGACGACCACCGCATGCGGCGCAGCGACCGCAAGCGCTTCGATCAGGGCCGCGTCGGCGGCGTAGCCAAAATCGGCATAGGCCTGCGCGAGGCCGGGGATATCCGAGCCGGCGAGCGGCGCGCGAACCTCGGCCGCGAGCCGCGCCAGCGGGGCAAGGGCACGGGCGAGCGGAGCCTCGCCGAGCTTGGCCCAAATTGTCGAGCGCCGCCCCGCATGCGAATCCTCCAGCGCGAGCACACGCCCGATCGCCTCCGCGTGTGGCAGATCGGAGGCCTGCGCCAGAGCGTCCGCGAGAAGCTCCTCCTCGTGCTTGTTGTGCTCCGAGCTGCCCGGCTTCGCTTCGCCGAAAAGGTCTTTCTTCTCGCGCGTGCGAAGTGCCTCGACGATGGCGAGGTGCTGGGCAGGCGCCTCCTCAAGGCGCGCTCGGACCTTGCGCCACGCGCCCGTCGGCCCCTCCAGCCTCTCGAGGGCGACGTCACGCTGGCCGCGCTGCTCGATGTCAATCCCGATCGTCTCCCGCACCAGCCGGCGCACGCTTTCCCACTCCTCAGCCGTGCGCGCAGCGCGGGCGGCGGCGGGGTCGGCGATCCAGGCGAGCAGCGCGGCGATCTCGTCGGGCACGACGAGGCGCAGGAAGTCCTCCGCCGTCAGCCGGCGGCGCGGAAAGTCGGCGAGCGGGTAGGTGAGCAGCGTCGGCAGCGCGGTCGCCGCGGCGTCGTCGGTGCGCGTGTCGGTCGCGAGGTCGAGGCCGAGCCCCTGCTCGGGGGAGCGCAGGAAGGTGGCGACGGTCCAGTCCCGCGCCTGGCGGCGGTTGCGGAAGATCTCGCCGCGATATTGCAGCTCGGCGAGCGGGCGCAGCAGCTTCGGCAGGGTCTGGGGATGCTTCAGCGCCGCGCTGGAGACGTTTGGCAGGAGGAAGACGGGCACGGCGCCCGGCGGGGGCGAGGCGTCGCCGAGATCCGCGTCGAGGAGCGCGCGCAGCCAGATCGCCGGCCCGACGCCCTCGTCCGGCGCGTAATCGCCCAGCCGGTAGAGCGCGATCCCCCGCGGGCCGAGCGCCTGGCGCAGATCGGCGAAGACCGGCGCGAACTGGCCCTCCGGGTCCGGCCAGAGCAGCGCGGCGCGCCATTGCGCCCCTCGCTCGAAGGCGTCCGCGGCCTCGAGCAGCGCTGCGGCGAGGCCGTCGGTGAGGGTGCGATGCGTGGTCATGGCGTGGCCCCGCCTTCTCCTTCCCTGTAGGGGAAGGTGGCTCCGCGCAGCGGAGACGGATGGGGCGCGGCGCGAGCCGCGTTCGGCGAAGCCGAAAAATGGCGCGACCTCCGGATACCGGGGTATTTCCGCTTCGCGGAACGCTTCGCTTCGCTCAGCGCCCCATCCGTCACGCAGCCTTCGGCTGCGCGCCACCTTCCCCTACAGGGAAGGAGAAGGCCGGCGTCCGCTGCTTGTCTCATTCCGCCGCCTCCTCGCGGGATGCCTTCCTCGCCCGCGCCGCCTCTTTGAAGGCGCGGGTGTAGTGGAGGTCGTTCCAGCGGCGGCCGGTGAACTTCGGCCCGCCGGCGAAATCGACCGTCGCGACGTCGTGCTCCTCTCCCCAGAACCAGGGGAAGTCCTCCTTCTCCCGGTGGGGCTCGCCGCCGCGGTCCGCGCCCTCGTGCTTCTTTACTCCCGGGGTAACCTTGAGGATGCACGCCTTCTGGCCGCGCGCCCGCCAGGGCCGCGCCGTCAGGAAGGGGCGGATGTTGAGGCGCACGCCGTCGTCGATGTCGGGCTCCCAGCCGATCGGCTGCTCGTGGAGCGGCTTCCAGCGCACGAAGATGTCGTAGGGCGGCTCGCCGACGACGATGTTGGTAAGCTCCTCGCGCAGGTGCTCGGCGGCGGCGAGGCGGTCTTCCGCGAGCGCGTCGCCGCTCGCGACGAGGCGGCGCTGGGTCGCGATCCATTCGCCGAGATACGAGTCCCGCAGCTTTTCGAGCAGCCGCCGCCCGCCGCCGTCGGGGGCGCAGAGCGCGTGGTAGGACACGAGCGCGGAGAACCCGCCCTTGATGCCGTCCGTGACGTGCCAGACGAAGGGCGTCTGGTGGAAGAGCCGGCAATGGCCGGCGAAGAACTCGTCGGCGAGCCAGCCCTCCAGATCCCGCTCGGTCCCCTCCGCCGCGAGGCACTCCCGCTCGACGCCCTCGGCCCAGTCGTCGCCCCAGGCGGCCATCAGCACCGCGCGCACCCGCTCGTGCGCCGGCGCCTCGCCGTAGAGCGCGGGCAGGCAGACGATGCCGTCGTCGTCGACCACGCCCGCGCGGTCGATCGCGTCGGGCTCCGCGATGGCGGGGCAGTCCATGAAGGACGACCCTGTCTGCCGCGGCCAGCGATAGCCGAGCAGCCGCGCCACCGCGACCTGGAGCGGATGCTCCGCCAGCCCGGGCCGCGTGGGGTTCCCGTCCGCGTCGAGCACGTTCGGGTCCGCCGACCCGCGGGGATGGCCGTCGAAGAGCCATTGCGTGGGGTCGTTGGAAGTGGGTTTCGGGAGGCCGTTCGGGTATTTTTCGGCGGCGACGCGTTGCCAGTGGGGGAGGTCGAAGGGGACTTTGGTGATTGTTGCGTTAGTCAAATTGACTTTTTTATCAATCGAACGAACTTTCGCAGAAAATACGTCGTCTGTGAGAAAGCACCAAATTGGGAGAATATGGCCCTCATCTCTTGGCAAGACCGCAGCGACGTTCGTATCAACGAACGCGCCATAGTTGAATGTTGCACAGAAACGCCGCATGAGTGAGATTGATATCGATTTCCTTCCGACGTAGTCATCGCTGCGGATATACGCGGAACCGGCATCCACATCTTCGCGCAAGTCTGCGCCAAACCTGAGCAATTGCTCACTGCCTGAGAACGGCGCATGGGTGTTGGCTGCACCCTGCCACCTGACCCATGGCTCGCTCATTTCGGAGAGCTCCCAAAATTTTTTCGAGTATTTCGGCGTGTCCGCTGGCGAGACACCTTGATATGAAGAGGCATATTTCGAAAGAAGCTCCCCATCATCACGCTCGGATAACGTAATTCTATAATCTGGATTTAACAACTGTTCTTCATTTGACTTCAGACCGAAGGATGACTTAATCTTATCTATCTTTTCTGCGATTGAAATTACGTCTGTAGCATCAACTGCGATGTGCTGTGCCCTAGGAGTGGCTCCGTTGGTAACAACCATGAGCGTCGCCAGGGGACCGCGCTGCCCGAAAGCCTGCCACGCCTCCTCGCCAAGAGCCACAACCAAATTTAGGTCGCTGCTCTTGAGAAGGGCATGACGGAACTTTTTGTATGTCGAAAGGAAAAGCACATTCTGTGGAAATACGAAGCCGGCACTACGCTTATCACCGATCAGATTTGAGCAGCGTTCGATAAAAACGGCTGCAAGCTCCCCCTTGGACTTCGCGAACTTCGCATCTACGTGGTCGCGCAGGTCGTGGTGCATCTTGTTTCGCGTTAGATACGGCACATTCGTCGCCACCAGCGTGAACCGCCCCGCCAGCAGCTCCGCCGCCTTGGCCAGCCCCTGCGCCGTCACCGCCGCCTCGCGGAGGTCGGGGTCGCCGTCGGCGCGGGCGAGCACCTTGCCGAGCACGCCGGCGAGGCCGTCGAAGCCCTCCGCGAACAGCGTGCCGAAGTCGCCCAGCGCCCGGCGCGGGTCGATCAGCGAGCCGAGGATCGGGGCCTGGGCGAAGAGGTCGTGGAGGCGCTCGAGGCCGCCGCGGCGGCGGGCGAGCGCAGTCTCCTCCAGCGGGTTGCGCGCCCGCCCGAGCAGGTCCGCCGCCCCGCCGCCGAAGCCTTCCGCCTCGGCGATCTTCTCGGCGAGCCGCACGAACTCGTCCTTGCCCATGCCGATGGGCAGCCCCGAGCAGGCGAGGTGGAGCGGCGGCAGCCGGCGCACGCCGCCCATGCGCTTCCAGGCGGCGAGCGCCAGCGCGAAGGCGGCGATCTGGGTGCAGCGCGGGTCGATCTCGAGGCCGTGCAGATTGTCCCGCAGGACGGCCGTGACCGCCCCGGCCTCGTCGAGCCCCTCCTCGGCCCGGCGCAGAGCCGTGAGGATGTCGAGCGCGAAGACCAGGAAGTGCCCCGAGCCCATGCACGGATCGAGCACGGTGATCTCCGCCGCCCGCGCCGGCCAGCCGGGGAACGTGCCGGCGGCGGGCCGCCAGAGAGCGTCGTCGCCGTCCCCGTCGCGCACGAAGCGCAGGTAGGTCCAGGCATAGCCCTCCGGCGAGAGCCTGCGGCGCAGCTCGTCCTCGTCCTGCGCGGAGCGCGCGAGGTCGGGGTTCTCGGCGAGCTTTTTGCCCGCCCACCACGCGCCGAGCGTGTTTTCCAGGAGGAAGAGGACCATGTAGTCCTCGGTGAAGAGCTGGGTGACGGCGGGCAATTCGTCCGCGCCGATCTTCACCTCGCTCTCGTTCACGCGCTTCTTCCGGTCCGCCTGCCAGAACTGGTAGGTCCACCCGAGCGAATCGTCGGCCTCGAACGTCGCGCGCGGAAGGCTGTCGACCAGAGCCGCGATCGCCTGGCGCGTCTCCGGCGGGAGCGGCAGCGCCAGCACCGGATCGTCGGCGGGGAAGATCTCGGGGAGCATCGGCTGGGCGTATTCCGCCGCGACCTCGGCGACGTCCTTGCCCTCGCTCTGCGCGATCTCGCGCAGCTCGTCCGGACGCACCGGCGCGTCGCCGGCCTCCACGTCGACGAGGAGGCCGTTCTCCAGGAGAAAGCGCGCGAACAGCGCCCGGTGCCAATGCGCGTAGGCGATCTCGCGCACGAGGCGCGGCATGCGCGCCGCATCGCCCGTATCGAGCGGATCGTCGAGCGTCTTCGTATGCGCCCGCAGCCGCACGCGCAACGCCGCCTCGTCGTCCGTGAGCCAGGACGGCTTCTTCGCATCCGCCACCCCGAGCCGCCCGAGCGCGGTGAGCGCCCCCGCCTCGGCGGCGACGCGCGCCTTCTTGACGACGTCCTCCAGGATCTTGCGGATGTCACGATTCAGGGCGACGGGCATGGGTCATCTCTTCGTAGTCTCTGCAATGTCTCCTTCCCTGTAGGGGAAGGTGGCTCGGCGAAGCCGAGACGGATGGGGCGCGCCGCAGGCGCGGTCGGCGAAGCCGACATCGTGCAGGGCCGGACGGCGCAGTGGGGCCCGATGTCCGCTCCCGCGGACCGCGCCTTCGGCGCGCCCCATCCGTCCCGCCGCTTCGCGTCGGTCCACCTTCCCCTACAGGGAAGGAGAACGTGCGCTTCGATGGTTGGAATCACGTCGCGCATCGCCTCAGCTCACCAAAGCCGGGCCGCGGGTGATGGCCTGCATCAGCCGCTCGCGCTGGCGGGCGACCCAGGCGTCGACGTCCTCGGGCGTTCGAAGCGTGGCGCGCTCCAGCGTGACGCTCTGCACCGTCGGCTCGGCCCGCTTCGCCGCCTTCTCGGCGGCGTTCGCCTGGCGTTGGCGCACGGCGTCGAGCGCGTCGCGCCAGGCGGAGAGCGGCATGCGGTCGAGCGTGTCGGCGAGCGCCTCGTCGTCCTGCGTCGCCGGCGCGCTCGGGATGACAAGCCCGACCTCGCGGTTGAGGCCTTCCTTAGCGCCGCTGTCGAGATCCGCGTAGGCCGGCAGCTGCGCGAGCTCGGCAAGCGCCTCGCGGATGCGCTCGGAAAGCTGGCGATGCGCCGTGGTGACCCGCTGAACGAGTATGGTGCGCAGCTCGGCGATCGGGTGGGTCAGCGGGTCTTGCGTGTCGAGGAGCTGGCGGCCCTGGCGCACGCCGTCGATCTCGAGCCGCGCGCCGGCCGCCTCGGGGATGCCCTCCGCGTGCCGCGCGAGCCGCTCCGCCAGCCGCCAGCGGGCGAGGCGCTTCTCCTTGAGCGCCGCCTGATCGCGCCAGCGAGCGATGGCCGCCTCGATCTCGGGCTTGTTGGAAAGGAGATGCTTCAAGAGCGCGTTGCCGGCGAGCGCCTGCGCCTCGTCCTCCAGCGCGAGCTTCGGGGCGGCGGGCAGCGGCGCCTCGCCGCCGGCGCTCTCGGCGAGACGGCGAAGCGCGCGCACGAAATCCTTCCCGGCACCGGCCAGATCCTCGTCACGGGCGTCGGGCACGAGCTCGCGGAGGAATCCGCGCAGCTTGATCTTGTCGCGCGGAGCAATCTGCACGTCCTCGGACTGGAAGGTCGCCTTGCCGATCGCCGGCTTGTCGAGCGCCTGGGGCGCGGCCGGCTCGCCGTTGACGGTCGCCTTGAGCTTGCCGAGCCGCACCAGGGCGACGAGCGCGGCGTCGACCGCCTCGGTCGGCCAGCCGTAGGGCGTGCGCTCGAAGGTCCGTCGCAGGTCCGCTCCGGTGCGCCCGGCGCCGATCTCGCCGAGCACGGTGCGGCCGACGACATGCTGGTCGGCGTCCGCGGAATGACCGATCGCCGAGAACGGATGCTCGCCGCCCTCACGCGCGATGCGGGCCGACTGCTCCCAGCGCGTCGCCTGGAAGTCGGCCTCCTTGAAGCGCGGGAACAGCCGCTTGCGCGCCGTCTCGTTGGCCGCCTCGAGCCGCGCGGCGAGGGTCGCTTCCTTCATCTCGGCACCACCGCCGACGAAGACGGGCGCCTCGTCAACGAGGGCATCGACGAGCGCCTTCGCCCGCTCCAGCGCCCCCGTCTGGCGCGTCTCCATCCCGCGGCGGGCCTCCTCGCCGCTCGGCCCGTGCCCGCCGCCGCGCTGGGCGAGGACGGCCTGGGCCGCGAGCATGTCGACGATGGCGTCGCGCAGATCATTGGTCGGCGGCTTCGGGACATAGAGGTGGACGACACCGCTGTCCGAGCCCATCGCACGCGCGGCGTCGCGCGCCTGCGCCTCCTTCTCGACCTGCCAGCCGGTGCGCACCCAGAGCGGCACGTTGCGATCGTCGCCCTCGGGCGCCTTGTCGCCGAGGTGCGGCACCAGGCGGCGCGGCACCCTCGCCTCGCCGTGGAGGCGCGAAACCGTGCCGACAACTGCGTCCCGCGCCTCGGCGAGCAGTGCCTCGCGCTTGTCGGCCACGGCGGAGAAGTCGTTGGTGTATTGCCCCTTGAACTTGCGGAAGTCCTGCTCCCAGGCCCGCCCCTCGGCGGTCTGGATGCGGACCTCCTCGCCGATCTGGACGAGGTCGCCTTCCTTGACGAGCTTGGCGCAGACCTCGCGCACGCGGGCACGGAAGGCCGTCTGGTCCGCGCCGAGATCGTCGACCAGGAGATCGGCGATGTGCTCGGGCGTCGACCGCACGCCGATGTCCGAGCCGACCTCGCGCGGTAGGCGGGAGATCAGGTAGGCGAGCGCCGCGATCTGCCGCGTCAGGTCGCCGAATTCGGGGTAGTCCTTCGGGAAGGTCTCGATGCGGTCGTGCGCGTCCCGAGGCAGGTCGCCGGACTGGACGAGGGCTCGCTTGAGTTGGTGATAGAGCACGTCGCCGCGCACGGCGGCGCCGAGCGGCCGGTCCGCCACCTCGCTCAGCGCGTCGTGCAGGATCCGGAGCTGGGAGCGCAGCTGCGCCTGAGTGCCCTGCCGATCGAGCGCGCGGAAGGCCGCTTCCCAGAAGCGTCGGCGGACCGGCAGGAGCGGGTAGTCGTCGACCCGAATCGCGCGATCGCCAGGCCTCTCGGCGATGCGGGTCGTCTGGAGCTGACGGGAGATCGCCCCCGCATTATCGTCGAGCGCCTTGGCGACGGTGTCGCGCGCGCCGGCCTTCTTGCGCAGCAGCACCTTGCGCGTGACGGTCTCGACGTCCGCATCGTCGAGCTGCACCTGGATGGTGAAGCGGTCGAGGAGCCGGATCAGCTGCGGCACGCTGGTCAGTGCGCTCTGCCCGGCCCCGACGAGCATCACCTTAGAGTCGAATTCCTTGGCGAAGGTCTCGGCGATCTCGGCGATGGCGCCGGCGCGATCCTCGCTGCCGCCGACGTAGATCTGCACCTCGTCGAGCACGACGAGGGTTAGCGGAAGGCGGTCGTTGCGGCTCTGCTGCTTCAGCACCTTGCGGACGACGTCGGAGAACTGGTCCTTGGTGATGTCGTAGTCCGGCGAGCGGAACTGGGCGCGGATCGCGTCGCGCACGTCCTTGGCGGTCGACCCGAGCGTCGAATCGACGGCCTTGAGGGCGTCCGCGATGAGCGGGCTGACGAAGAGGTCCTCGACCTCCCGCTCCAGCGTGCTGCCCTTCGCCTCGATCGCGGCCCGCACCTCCTTCTCAATCGCGCGATCCTTCAGGAAGAGCATGAACCGCGCCTGCCCGAAGTCGCCGGGCAGGCCCGCGGCCTTCAGGATGATCGAGAGGACTGAGTAGCGCGGCCGCTCGGCCTGGCCCGAGAGCAGCGAACCCGCGGCCGCGAAGGCGCCGCCGGCGCGGGTCGCCTCCAGCTCGAGCTCGCGCAAAGCGGCCTTCACCTCGTCGGGGAGATGCGAGACGAGCTGCACCGGGGTGACGCCGTCCGAGAAGGGCCGGTTCATCCACAGATGCGTCAGCATCTTGATGAGATGCGACTTGCCCGAGCCGTAGAAGCCGCTCACCCACGATGCCTGCTGGCTCGACTTGCCGAGGTCGCGCGCGAAGCTCTCGACGATGCGCACGATCCCATCGGCGTAGCGCCCCTCGCAAACGAAGCTCTGAAGCTCCCCGCGAGTCTCAGCTTCGTCGGAGTCGATGCGCGCCTGGCCGTTGTTGATCAGGCGGTTCTGCCTCGGGTCGCGATCGAGAACGTCGGCGATGAGCGTCATTCAGATGTCTCCCGAATCATCGAGCGTGATCGGCACGGCATGGTAGTCCCAGCTCTCGCGGGCATCGAGAAGCCTGTAGCGCCCGTCCTGAGCCCGGCCGGGGAAGAAGACGACGAGGCATCCGCGGATCGCGTGCTCGACACGGGAGAGGACGTTGGAGAGGCTGGCGAAACCGTAGAGGGATCCGACACCGGTGATGGCGAGGATGGCGTCTGGCCCGTGCGCCTCGTCCACCAGCGCAGCGGCGACCTTCTCCGCGACGGACGCGCCGATACGGTCCTCGCCCGTGTCGTAGAGGAGATCCGGATCGGCGAAATACTCGCTCCGATACCGGTGCTGCGCGATCCACTCGGCGATCGCCGGGGTGAGGTCGAGCGTGGTCCAGCTCTTGCCGGCCGCGCGCGCGCCTTGGGCGAACAGCTCGAGCTTGCGCCGGACGGATCTCTCGTCGGACGGGTCGTAGACGATCATCACGACGCGCTGGGCGCCCGACGACGTGTCCGGCCAGCCGATGGAGACGTGTCCGGCGAAGGCGTGAGCCAGCCGATCGATCTTCGCCATCATGCAGCCGCTCCCATCCCCGTCAGCCGCGTCGCGTCGATCTCGAGCCGCGACCCGTGCTGCTTTACATCGACGAGGCCCGCGGCGCGGGCGCGCTCGAGCATCGCCCGACGCTCGGAGGGCTCCAGGTCGAGGACGGCGACCCATCCGCTCGACAGGATGTCGTCCCCTTTGAAACCGGCCGCCTGCGCGAGCCAGACGGCGAACGCCATCGCCGCGGGCGAAGCGGTGACCTTCGTCCGCCGCTTGAACGTGCGCCCCGTGAGGTGCCCGGATTGCGCCCAGGAGCTCGCGGCGTTGCGCACCACCTTTTCGAGAGTGGCTTCGTTGAGGCGGCTGCCGACCGCGGCCGAGATCGCGTTGCGCATGCTGTCGCGCATCAGCTCGGACCCGGTCGCCAGCCCGAGCACGGGCTTCGCCGTAACGCGCATAAGGGGGTCGCGCGCAAGAGCGGCCAGCGCGGAGAGGAGCGGGAGCGATTTTGCGTCCTTCGCCCACAGGCTGCGCAGGGTTCTAAAAATCGGCGCTGCGGCGTCGAGCGCGTAGAGTTCGCCGAGGCGCTGGAGCGTCAGCTCCCGGCCGGACGTCGTCGCCTTCTCAAGCAGATTGTCGTCGATAACCGCTCGGCGCAGTTCCGCTCCGGCCACCCCCGACTGCAGCACGCGTTCGAGCTCGGCGACCATGATCGTGCGGCTCGTGTGCGTTCCCTTAGCCCCCTCGCGGAAGCCGGCGTCCCCGTCGACCTTAATGACGAATTCGAAGTTGCGCACGATCGGTTCTCCTAGCGCATTTAACCGCGGCAGGTCGAAATTCACAAGTGCATCGACCTCAGGAGCCGGCAAACTTGCCGGCGAGTCTGCTCCTGTGAACTTTCCGTCCTCCCGCACCGACTCGCCGGGGCGAACAGCAGCGTAGGCGCCGAAATCACGCCGACCCGCTTTCACTGCGCGTGCCGGAGCGCCCGCGTGACCCACATGAGCCGCTAGACGGCGCTCGGGCGGTCGGCCCCCTGTCTGCTAAGGCTGTTCATGATCACAACCTCGCCGGGGCGCAGCGTCGGGCGTCGGGACCAGGACCTGCTGGACGTAGGCGAGGAAGCTCGCCGGGTTGATCGCGCCGTTGATCAGCATTGGCGCGTCGATCTCGCCGAGCCTGAGCTCGGCCACGAAGGTGGACGTGTGCCGGTGGCCGCGAGCGACGCAGTCGCTCGCCCCGCAGGGCGCGGGCGCGTATCGGCCCTCTCTAATCGAGGGCTCGGTGCACAGTACATATTCGGAATCGAACAAGACGCTTGCGAAAGGGAACAGGATTATGCAGTCTGTCGCTCGGAACTGCTCATGTCGGCGTCCGGGCACGTCTCAAGTGCCGAGGAAGACTGTAGGAGTGAGGGATGGTCGGACGACCCGATTTCACCGTTGCAGGCAAGCACGTGCTCATCTCAGGCGGCGTCGGCGGAATAGGCGCAGCGTTCGCACGAGGCTTCGTCGCGCACGGCGCCGCAGTGACCGTAACCGACGTTAAAGAACTAGATCCTGATCTCGCCGCGCTCGGGGTTAGCTACCACACCCTCGACGTGCGCGACGACGCGGCCGTGGAGGCCCTCGCCGCCCGCATCGATGCGCTCGATGTGCTTATCCATTGCGCTGGGCGCCTGATCCGGCATGAGGAATACAATCCCGAGGTGTTCAAGGACATACTTGACATTCACCTCGTCGGCAATTTGCGGCTGGCCAACGCCTTCCGCCCGCACCTGAAGCGCTCGCGCGGTTGCCTTATCAACATCGGCTCAATGTATAGCTACTTCGGTAGCCCCATGATTCCGGCCTATGGCGCGGCGAAGACGGCCATTGTCTCGCTGACGAAGTCCCTGGCACTCGCCTTTGCCGAAGACGGCATCCGCGTCAACGCGATCGCGCCGGGGTGGATCAACACCGAGATCAGCCGCCGCGGCCGAGAGGAACCGTCCTTCAACGCCAAGGTGATGGCGCGCCTGCCGACTGCGCGTTGGTCGGAGCCCGAAGAGCTTGCTGGCACGGCGATCTTTCTCGCTTCGCCCGCATCCGCCCTCGTCAACGGTGTCACCATTCCTGTCGATGGAGGCTACGTGGCGAGCTGAGGTCCTGGACAACAAAACGACAAGGGGAGAAACGGCATGAAGAGATGGCTTCTCGCAGGCGCGCTCGGCGTCGCCTTCGCGCCGGTGGCGCTGGCGCAAGACGCTTTCGACTGGAAGCAGTTCGAAGGCGAAGAGATCAACCTGCTGCTCAACAATCATCCCTGGACGCAGGCCGTCCGTGATATGGCCGATGAGTTCACACAGAAGACCGGCATCGAAATGAACATCGAGGTCTTCAACGAGGAGCAGTTCCGCGCGCGCCTCACTACTCTGATGCAGGCGCAGTCATCCGACATCGACGTCTTCATGTCGCTGAAGTCGCGCGAGGGCGAGGTGTTCAACAACGCCGGCTGGTATGCCGATCTGACGCCGATGCTCGAAGATCCCGCGATGACGTCGCCGGACTACAATTACGAGGATTTCGGAGAGGCCCTGCGCGAAGCCGAGACGATCGGCGGCAAGGTAATTGGCGTTCCGCTCAATCTGGAGGGGCCGCTCTTCTACTGGCGAAAAGATGTCTTCGAGGAGTGCGGAATCGAGCGGCCACAATTCCTCGAAGACATCCTTCCGGCGGCCGAGAAGCTGCAGGAATGTAAGCCTGAGATGATTCCCTGGGCGGCGCGCGGACTACGTGGCGCCGTGCCATACGCTCTCGCAGCTTTTGTATACAACAAGGGCGGGGACTTCAAGACGGTCGATGGCGAACCGGGCCTCTGCGAGCCGGCGACAATCGAGGCAATCGATTACTATGCCACGCTTTTGGGGCAATACGGCCCGCCCGGCGCCGCAAACCACACCTTTACCCAGGTAATCGAACTCTTGGGCCAGGGCCGCGTCGCAATGGTGCACGAGTCCTCCAACGAGTTCGCCAACGTCGTGCGCTTCCCCGAGCGCGCTGAAGACATTGGCATCGATGTGCTACCGGAAAGCCGCGAGACCGGCATCTCCCGGCCGGTCGTCATCGGCTGGGGCCTCTCTGTCTCGGAGTTTTCGGAGGACAAGGGGCCGGCCTGGTATTTCCTGCAGTGGGTCACGAGCGCGGAAGTGCAGGAGCGGCTGGTCGACGCGGGAGTCGCGCCGCCGCGCACCAGCGTGTTTGAAGGCCCGGCCTTCATGGCGTGGGCAAGCGAACTGCCCGTGCGCCAGGAGTGGTCGGACGCGCTGGTCGAGATCGCCGAGACCGGCACATCGGTCTATCAGTCGCCGACGACGCGCATTCCCGAAGCGCGCGATATCATCGGCCGGGCGGTCCAGCGCGTGATGCTGGGCGAGCAGGATGCCCAGACGTCCGCGTGCCAGGCGAACGAGGAGCTGAAGGCGCTCTAGTGAGGACCAGGGCGGCCCTGGCAGCCAGGGCCGCCCTAACACAGGTATTCCCGCGCATGGCGACCACCGAAAGCGTTCGGACATCGAAGCACAAGCGGGCGGCAGCCGATCGGGCTGCATCCGCCAAACCGGCGCAGCGCGCCATGTCACTGCGATGGATGATCCTGCCATTGCTCGTGTTCATGTTGGCGATGGTCGTCTTCCCGCTCGGTTATGCAATCTATCTCAGCCTCAACGCATTTGTCTTCGGCGGCGAACCAAGCTTCATCGGCCTTGGTAATTACGCGACGATGGTAGGGGATCCACAGTTCTGGAACGGTTTACGCCTGACCGTCACCCTCTACGTCGTCTCTCTCGTGCTTCAGCTCGTCCTCGGCACAGCGCTCGGCCTTTTTCTCTTCAACCTGGATCGCGCTCGAGGGATCATCCGAACCGTGATGATGTCACCTTTTATGCTGCCGCCAGTGGTCGTTGGTATGGTCGCCATCGTTATTCTCGACCCAGGCCTCGGGGTGGCGAATTACGTTCTACAGTCGCTTGGATTACCACCGCTGCTCTGGCTCGCCTCGCCCGACTGGGTAATCTTGACGGTTGCTCTCATCGACACATGGCAGTGGACGCCGTTCGTCGCGCTCATCGTGCTAGGCGGACTGCAGTCGCTGCCTGCGCGCGTCTACGAGGCAGCGGAAATCGATGGTGCAGTTGGATGGCGTCGTTTCGTTTACATCACGCTTCCGCTCCTCGGTCCAACTTTGGTGACAGCCGCGGTGCTACGCAGCGTCGACCTCCTGCGATTTTTCGACGTAATCTACATTACAACGCAAGGAGGTCCGGGTTTTTCGTCATCTACTTTGAATATATATGCTTATCGGCGCGGCTTCGAGTTCTTCGATATCGGCTACGCAACAGCAATCATGGTGACGCTTGCTACCATCGTTTTCGGCACGGTCCTTGTTTTCGCGCAACTCCGGCGAAAGGTAGCCTGGTAATGAGCAAAAGATTGCGGAAGGCCCTTTTCGCGCTCCAGACGACGTTGATCCTCGTCGTCTTCCTGGCGCCGCTCGCCTGGATGGTGTTGTCGAGCTTCAAGGACCGGACGGCGGTCACCTCCTACCCGCCGCAGATCCTATTCACTCCGACGCTCGACAATTACCGCGAACTCTTCGCGCGCAGCGACTTCATGGAATACACCTGGAACAGTTTTGTGGTGTCGAGCGGCTCGACACTTCTCGGGCTTGCTCTCGCAGTCCCCGCCGCTTTCGCCGTGTCCTGGCATCGGATGACCTGGCCGGCGACGGCCAGCCTCTTTGCGCGTATGGCGCCTGGCACGCTCTTCCTGCTTCCCTGGTTTATCATGTTCACACAGGCCGGGCTCGTCGGGAGCTACACCGTGCTGATTCTCACCCACGCCGTCATCACGGTCCCGATTGCGCTCTGGGTGCTCTTGCCGTATTTCGACGGCATGCCGCGCGAGATCGTGGAAAGCGCCCAGATCGATGGATGCCGGCCGCTCGGTATCCTTAGGCATGTTGTGCTGCCGCTGGTTCTGCCTGGCGTTGTCGTTGCGACGATCATGAGCTTTGTTTTTTCCTGGAACTACTTCCTGTTTGCGCTCGTGCTCTCCGGCTTCCACACCAAGACGGCGATCGTCGCCTCATTCAATTTCATTGGCGAGGGCATGACGAACTGGGGTGCGTTGATGGCAGCGGCTACCGTCATTGCGCTCCCGCCGCTCATTTTGACCTTCATCGTCCAGCGGCGGCTCGTCGCCGGTCTCTCCTTCGGCGCGGTTAAGGGCTAGAACCATGCAGGCGGCACGTTTTCTCGGCAATGGTCGAGTCGATATCGTCGAAACCCCGGCGCCCGAGCCCCGCGCGGGCGAGGCGCTGGTCGCGGTCGAGGCTTGTGCGCTCTGCGGGTCGGATCTTCGCCCGCTGAGGCAGGGATGGCCGGTGACGCCCGGCCATGAGGTGGTCGGCCGCGTTGTGAGCCGCGAGCATGCGCTTCATGGCCACCGCGTCCTCGTCTACATTCCTGTGTTCTGCGGTGCCTGCGCTTGCTGCCGGCGCGGCGAAATGCATCTCTGCGAGAATGCCACTGATCTCATCGGCTGGCAGCGTCCCGGCGGCTACGCGGAGGCGCTGGCCGTGCCCGAGCAATGCCTCATCCCCTTACCCGATGACGTGCCCTCGCGCTTAGCTCCACTTCTTCTCGATACGATCGGCACCGTCAGCCATGGGCTGCGGCTCGTGCGGCACCGCGTTTCAGAAGGGCCGACGCTCGTCGTCGGCGCCGGGCCGATCGGGCTCGGCGCGGTAATCGCCGCACAGGGGCTCAGCCTTGGGCCCGTGAGTGTCGCCGAGCCCGGCGAGTATCGCCGCAGCGTCGCCGAAGAGCTTGGTGCGAGCCCAGTCGTAGACGACGTGGGCGGCCGCTTCTCGGTTGTGGTCGAGGCGAGCGGCAAAGATGCCGGTCGCCAGCGCGCTATGGAGGCGGTCGCACCGGGCGGCGTAGTGCTGCAGCTGGGTGAGTCCGACAGCTGGACGATCGCCGAGAACAAAGCAATCCGGCGCAAGGATTTTACGGTTCAGCGCTCTTTCTACTTTCCCCTCCGCGAGATGGAAGCAAATCTGGCTCTGTTCCGGTCTGAGAGGCGGCGCTATGAGCGCCTCGTCGACGCAACTTCGGGTCTCGATGGGCTCGCGGCCCTCTTCGACGCCTTCGCCCGCGGTGAACTCCTTAAGCCGCAGCTGTCGTTGGAGGGCTGAGAAATGGGCGCCGTCTCTATCCGCCGCGTCGTCAAGCGCTTCGGTATCGTGGAGGTCCTTCACGGCCTGTCGATCGACATCGTAGACGGTGAGTTCATGGTCTTTGTTGGCCCATCTGGATGTGGCAAGTCGACCCTGCTCCGGATGGTAGCCGGCCTTGAGTCGTTTCAGGAGGGTGAGATTGCCATCGGTGGGCGGGTCGTGAACAATGTGCCGGCGCGCGACCGCGACATCGCGATGGTATTTCAGGACTATGCGCTCTATCCCCACATGACGGTATCGGCCAATATGGGTTTCGGCCTTAAGATGCGGGGAATGCCGCAGCAGAAAGCCGAGGAGCGCATCCGTAACGCGGCCGCGATCCTCCAAATCGAGCACCTGATGGGCCGCCGCCCGCGCGAACTCTCCGGCGGCCAACGCCAGCGAGTGGCCATGGGCCGCGCCATCGTGCGCGACCCGGCCGTGTTCCTGTTCGACGAGCCGCTCTCCAACCTTGATGCCAAGCTGCGCGTCGACGTGCGCACCGAGATCAAGCGTCTACACCAGCGCCTGAGCACGACGATGATTTATGTCACCCACGATCAGGTCGAGGCGATGACGCTCGCGGATCGCATCGTGGTCCTGCGCGATGGTCGCATCGAACAGATCGGTGCCCCACGCGAACTCTACGCCGAGCCCGAGACGCGCTTCGTCGCCAGCTTCATCGGTTCGCCTGCCATGAATTTCTTACCGGCCCGCATCGACGGCGGCAGGGCGGTGCTGCCGAGCGGCCGCTCCGTCCCAGTGCGGCTGCGGAACGGCCGCGCCGCTGCGGAGGGCGAGGTGGGCATCCGCCCGGAGCACATCGGGCTGGCGCGCGACGGAGACGGCTTCGAGGCGGTCGTCGAACTCGTCGAACCGCTCGGGGCCGACACGTTGGTCACCGCGATCGTCGGTGGCCATGGGGTGATGGCCCGGTTGCCCGGTGATATTGTGCCGGAGCCGGGGCAACAAGTGCAGCTCTCGGTGGAGCCGGGCCGCGCACTGGCCTTCGGCATCGACGGCGCGCGCCTATGACTCGCATCGTTTGTCTCGGCATTGCCGTCCTCGATCGCGTCTACGAGGTTGAGGCGATCCCATCCGACCCGGTGAAGGTCGCGGCGAGCGATTACCGCGAGACGGGCGGCGGCATGGCGGCCACTGCCGCGGTGGCGGTGTCAGCGCTCGGCGGCACTGCGGAATTTTGGGGCCGCCTCGGCACGGATGCTGTCGGCGATGTTGTCCTCGAAGCGATGTCCAGGCACGGCGTCGACATCTCGAATGTCGATCGCGCGCCCGGCAGCCGCTCCCCTACTGCTGCTGTGCTGGTCGAGCCGGGCGGCGAGCGGCTGCTCGCTGTTTTTACCGGACGAGGGTTGCGCGACGACGTATCCTGGCTGCCGCTCAATGCCCTCGCAGGCGCCGGCGCCGTGCTCGGGGACGGTCGCTGGACGGCGGGCTGCCTCGCCCTGTTCGAGGCGGCGCGGGCGCGCGGTATTCCGAGCGTGCTCGATGCCGACATCGTGCCGCGCGAGACGCTCGCGCCGCTGGTCAAAGTCGCCAGCGCCACGATCTTCTCCGAGCGCGGGCTCGCGGCCTATGCGGAGGCGCCCGACCCGTCACGCGGCCTTGCCTGGGTTGCGCAAGAGGCGGACGGTATAGTCGGGGTTACTTTAGGCGCGCGTGGCGTGCTATGGCGCGAAGGGAAGCGCGAGCAGCATGTGCCTGCATTCCCGATCGTGGCCCACGACACGACTGGCGCCGGAGATGTGTTCCACGGCGCGTATGCTCTGGCGCTCGCGGAAGGGCGCGGACCTCAGGGTGCCGTGCGCTTCGCGAGTGCTGCCGCGGCGCTGAAATGCGCTCGTGGCCGGGGGTGGGACGGCATGCCCGACCGCGCCGCAGTGGATGAAATGTTGATGGAGGGACCCCATGCAGCTCTCGGCGGGTAAGTATCGCGGCTTCCAGCGCCTCGCGGATGCGGGCGGGCGCTTCAAGATGGTCGCTATCGACCAGCGCACGCCTCTTTTCGGCCCGATCGCTCGCAAACGGGGCGCATCGGATGCACCCTATGATGATGTTGCCGCCGTTAAGGAACGCCTGACCGAACGCCTATCGTCCAGGGCTTCCGCCATGCTCCTGGACCCGCTCTACGCGTTCCCGCGCGTGCTGCCGCTGATGGACCCTCGCCCAGGCCTTATCCTGTCGCTTGAGCACTCTGCGGTGGAGGAGACGCCGGAGGGGCGCCGGTCGCTCAATATCCCCGGCTGGAGCGTCGAAAAAATCCGCCGCACCGGGGCGGATGCCGTCAAGGTGCTCGTCTGGTATCGCCACGACGCGCCAGAGGCAGTGCGGATGCATCAGCAGGAGTTCGTGCGCGCGGCGGGCGAAGCCTGCGCGCGTGCCGACATCGTCCACCTCCTGGAAATCCTGGTCTATCCGCTCCCGGGCGAGGACCCCGGCACTTTCTCGTCGCGGCGTAGCGAACTTGTCCATGGCGCTGTGCGCGATTTCCTCGACCCGACCTTCGGCGTCGACATCTACAAGCTTGAGTCCCCGGCTCGCCTTGCTGACGTTCCGGATCCGGACGGCGCTGAAGCGTCCGGTGTTCAGGCGCTTTATGACCGACTCGCCGAAAACCTCGATCGTCCGTGGGTGCTGCTCTCCGCCGGCGCGGGTTCGGAGGACTTCGCGCGTGCGCTCACCTATGCATACCGCGCCGGCGCCTCGGGTTATCTCTGCGGCCGGGCGATCTGGGCCTCTGCCTTCGAGCGCTTCCCCGATTTTGCCGCTATGGACCGTGTCCTTGTGGACGAGGCGCTTCCCTATCTGGACCGCATCAACGTGCTCACCGACGGCCTCGCCTCGCCCTGGCCGACGCGGGCCGGCAGCGAGGGCGCGATCCGGATCCTGGATGCAGGGCCGGGCTTTCCAGGAGCCTATGCCGCGCCATGACGGCTGAGCTACGGCAGCGCGAGATCCTGAGCCTCGTCGAGCGGCGCGGTTACATGCCGATCGACGCACTTGCGAGCCACTTCCGCGTCACGCCCCAAACGATCCGGCGCGACATCAATGTTCTCTGCGAACGAAAGTTGCTCGCCCGGCAGCACGGTGGCGCGAGCCTGCCCTCGAGCGTCGTCAACACGAGCTATTCCGTTCGCCACGTCGAGCAGGCCGCTGAGAAGGAGCAGATCGCGCGCGCGCTCGTAGCTCATCTTCCTGATCACGCCTCGCTGTTCATCAGCCTCGGCACGACGGTGGAGGGGGTCGCGCGCGCTCTCTCCTGCCGCGTCGGCCTGAAGATCGTCACGAACAATCCGGAGGTGGCGCGAATCGCCAGCGCGGCGACAGACTTCGAGGTCATCTTGACCGGCGGGACGGTGCAGCGGCGCAACGGGGGCCTCGTCGGGGATCGTGCTCTCGCCGCTGTGGCAAGCCTTCGCTGTGACTTTGCGGTGCTGGGTATCGGCGCAATAGAACCCGACGGTGCGCTTTTGGACTACCACAGTGCAGAAGTAGCGGTTATGCGCGCGATGATTGAAAACTCTCGATACACCATCGTCGCCGCCGACCATACAAAGTTCGGCAAGACCGCAAACGAGCACGTTACGCACCTCACCTCGCTGGCCGCTCTCGTGACGGATCGTCCGGTCCCGCATCACGTTGAACAAATGCTGGGGAATTCCGAAACAAAGGTGCTCGTCGGAGCTGAGATGATCCAGGCTGCCGCCCAGTCTCGAAAGCCGGAGCCGGAGCCGGAGCCGGAGCCGGAGCCGGAGCCGGAGCCGGAGCCGGAGCCGGAGCCAGAGCCAGAGCCGTAGCCGGAGAGCCGCGTCGTCGCCCCCCCCTCCGACAGCCCTATTCGGGGAGGCCGTTGTTGGAGGGATGAGGGCAATGGGGCGTCAGGCGAACAGATCGATGGGATCGATGCCGATCCCGGGCGCGTCGGAAAGTGTGACGTGGCCGTCCTCGACGATTGTGAGCGCTCCGGCGAGGTCCTCGCGTAGCCGGTTCGGGTTGACGTCGATCTCGAGGAGGCCGTCTCCGCCTTGCGCCGCCAGCACATGCGCCGAGGAAAGAAGGCCGACACCGCCGCCAAGATAGTGTGGGCAATAGACGAGGCCTGCGGCTTTGGCCTTGAGGGCGACCGCTAGGCAGCCAGATACACCGCCCCATTTGGCAAGATCGGGCTGTAGATACGCAACGGCGCGGCTGGCGATAATCTGCTCGAAGCTCTCCGTATCTGCGATGTTCTCGCCCGCTGCGAGTGGCATCGGCGAGTCGGCGGCCAGCGCGAGCCACTCGACGAGAGGTCGATCGGCACGTAGGGGTTCCTCTGCGAACGCCAGATCGAATTCCGCGTAGGCTCTAAGCGCTTCACGCGCCTCGTCCATCGACCAAGCTTGGTTTGCGTCGATCATGAGCGTCGCCGTTGCGCCGATCGCCGTGCGTATCTCGTCGAGCGAGGCGAGATCGATCGTAAGCCTCCGGTGAGCGCCGCGGGTTACGCCGCCACGGCTTGAGCGCGCGACGCTTTCCAGTTCCACGGCAGCAGCTCGCTGAGGCGCGTCTGCGGCAGGTCGTTGATGCGCGCCAGCACGTCGGCGAGCCACGCTTGCGGGTCGATGTCGTTCATCTTGGCGGTGACGATGAGGCCGTACATGAAGGCGGCGCGCTCGCCGCCGCGGTCCGAGCCGGCGAAGAGCCATGCTTTTCTTCCGAGAGCCACGCCGCGCAGGGCGCGCTCGGCCGCGTTGTTCGTCACGCAGATCCGGCCGTCGTCGAGGAAGCGCACGAACCCGTCCCAGCGGGTGAGCATGTAGTCCATGGCCTTGGCCACGGGCGCGTGCTTGGACATCGCCGCGCGCTCCCGGCGCATCCAGGCCTCGAGATCGGCGACGACGGGCACGACGTGCTCGCGGCGGAAGGCGAGACGCTCGTTGGCGGGTCGGCCGTTGACCTCCCGTTCGAGCACGAAGATGCGGTCGAGGCGGCGCACGGCCTCGAGCGCGAGCGGCGAGATCGGCGGCGCGCTCGGGCCACGCCGCGCGCTGGCGGCGATGTCGGCGAGGACGAAGAACTTGCGCCGGGCGTGCGCGAGGCAGAAGGCGCCCGTGATCGGCCCGGGTCGTCGGTCGGCCTCGAACAGCCTGTTGTAGCCCGCATAGGCGTCGGCCTGGAGCAGGCCGGTGAAGCCGGCGAGGTGCTCCACCGGATGAGCGGCCGTTCGGTCCCGCGAGTAGCGGAACACCGCCGCCGGCGGCGCCGGCCCGCCGAACGGCGCGTCGTCGCGCACATAGGTCCAGAGGCGACCGGTGATGGTCTTGCCTTTGGCGAGGACCGGGACCGTGGTGTCGTCGCCGTGCAGCCGCTCGGCCGCGAAGACGTGCGCCTCGAGGAGATCGTGCAAGGGGCGCAGCGTCGCCGCTGCGGCGCCGACCTGGTCGGCGGCGGTGGAGAGGCTGACCTCCATGCCTTCGCGGGCGAAGCGCTCCACCTGCCGGTTCAGCGGCTGGTGCTGCCCGAACTTCTCGAAGAGGATGCTCGCGAGCAGGTTCGGCCCGGCCCAGCCCCGCGGCGTCGGGTGGAAGGGCGCCGGCGGCTGGGTGATCGCCTCGCACTCGCGGCAGGTGAACTTCTCGCGCACCGTCTGGACGATCTTCCAGGAGGCGGGCACGCGCTCGGCGGTCTCGGTGACGGTCTCGCCGAGCTTGGCGAGACGCGCGGAGCCGCAGCATGCGCAGCTCGTCGGGGCAGGCACGACGACGCGCTCGCGCGGCAGGTGATCCGGGAATGGCTTGCGCGACGGGCGCCGGCGAGGAAACCCGCCCTCCTTCTTCGTTGCCGACGCCGCCTCGGCGGCGAGCTCGTCCTCGGTCGCTTTCGCCTCGAGCTCTTCCAGCTCCAGCTCGAGCTGGTCGAGAAGGCGCGCGGTGCGCTCGGAGCGTCGGCCGCGCAGCTCGCGCTGCAGCCGCTCGATCTCGAGCTTCAGATGGGCGATCAGCGCCTCGACGCTGGACGCGCGGGCGCGAGCCTGCAGGAACTCGGCCTCGACGAGCGCCGCTTTCCTCTCGGCGGCATCGGCACGGGCCTGCGCTTCGGCGAGCGCGGCGCGGAGGGCAGCGATGTCGTCGGGCGTGGCGTCCATGTACGGATCATAGCCCGCAAACGCTTGCTTCGCCTCACTTTTGTGCCCCTCGGCGCGCCCCGATTCACAATGCCGCAGCTACCCCGCCGCGCGCGGCCGCCAGGTGTGCTGGGGATTGCGCCAGTCGATCGCGTCGAGCAGATACCCGAGCTGCGAGGCCGAGATCGAGACCACGCCGTCCGCCGGCGATGGCCAGATGAAGCGGCCGCGGTCGAGCCGCTTGGCGTAGAGCGACATCCCGAGCCCGTCGTGCCAGAGAATCTTCACGAGATCGCCGCGGCGGCCCCTGAAAATAAACAGGTCGCCGCCGTGCGGATCGCGGCGAAGCCCCTCCTGGACCTTCAGCGCGAGCGAGTTCATGCCGCAACGCATGTCCGTCGTCCCGCCCGCGAGCCAGACCCGAACGCCGGCCGGGACCGGGATCATGCCGGACGCCTCGTGAGCGCCGCGAGGACCGCGCCGATCGTCGCCGGCTCGGGCGCGCCCGTGACGCGCACCCGCGCGCCGCCCGCCAGCTCGACCTCGATCATACCAGGCTCGGGCGGCTCGCCCGGCGCGACCGGCGCCGCTTCACCTGCCGCGTCCGCGTCGTCCGAGGCAATCGCGACCGGCGTGAAGGCGGGTAGCCGCGCCTGCCGGCCAAAGATCTGGCGGCGCCACCTATAGAGGAGGCTCTGATCAACGCCCTCGCGCCGCGCCACCTCCATCACGCTCGCCCCCGGTCCGAAGGCCTCCTCGACGAGCCGGAGCTTCTCTTCGTCCGAGTAGCGGCGCCGAACGCCGGACCCGGTGATCACCTCGATGCGCTGCGTAGCCATACTGCCTGCCATAGGGATATCCGTACGGATAGCAGTACTGCTCCACCCATGGCGCCCTGTTCACAAGGCGGCGCTCACCGGAGGGATAC
>Ga0076929_100533_pt1 | contig 29745 bp, 26 predicted proteins | sample HotLakConUCCSL28_FD_87104 | JGI IMG/M metagenome (GOLD analysis project Ga0076929, IMG submission 87104) | Hypersaline microbial mat communities from Hot Lake, Washington, USA - Hot Lake Consortium UCC-SL28 (version 3) (version 3) | ecosystem: Environmental > Aquatic > Thermal springs > Hot...
CTTGTGGCGTTTCTTCGGCATTGGGTCCTCCTGATTGCCAAAAGACATACTTCAAGATGGACCAGTTCAAAGGGGGCGGATCACGGGCCGGGACGCGGCGGCGCGCAACAGGATGGCCGCGAGCAGGCGATGACTGACGAAGAGGGCGGCGAAGTAGTGAGCCGAGGCCCCGTTGAGGATGCCGACGACGCAGCCGACAATGGACAGGATGCCGACGATTGCCGTCTGCCGTGTCAGCCGCCAGCCTTCTCCACGAGCGATCAGGAAGCCTTGGTAGAGCTGGGCGACCTGAAGGGTCGCCCCGACATAGACGAGCGGCATGAGCGAGAGCCCAAGCGCGAAGTCCGGGAAAACGCTCGAGCCGTAACGCTCGACAGCCCAGACGAAGAGTGGCAGCGTCGCGATTGCTGCCGTCGCGAGGGCGCCGACGAGAATATCCATCCGTCGCACCAGCTGCTTCAGGTCGCTGCCGGCACCCTGCGCGTAGCACAGCCTCGGCGTCACGTATTGCGTCAGGATGTTGAGCGCGACCATTCCCGCCAGCGCGAGGGTCATCGCGAAGCTGTATTGGCCGAATGCAGCCAGCCCCAGGGCGCCGCCGACGAAGAATCGGTCGATGTTGCGCGAGGCATTCTGCAGCAGGGCGTTCACCATCAGCGGAAACCCGCTGGCGAAAATGACACGGATCGTCCGGAGCTTTCCGAATCGGGGGCGGGCGCCGGTTCGCGACAAGGCCAGGCACCAGAACGCGAGCACTCCCGCTATCGTGACCTCGACGGTAATCACCCCCACCACGCCGAATGCGCTGCCGAGCAAGCTGCCAAAGAGCAGCGCGCCGACATTCTTGAGCACCATCACGACAGCGAAGGCCTGAGGACGATCGAAGCCGAGGATGAGAGCCGTTCCCATCAGAAACAGGTTGTTCACCAACGCGAATACCGCAGCCGCCCTGAGCGTGTCGGCCAGCCGCGCGTCGTCGATCGTCACCGAGACGAGCAGGATGAACAGGATCGCGGCAGTCGTCGAGGTTACGAGAAGCGCGCCGGTCGCGCGGGCGGCGAGCGCGCGTGCCGCACGGGCACGCCTTGCCCCGCGCATCATCGGGACGACGCGCGACGTTCCCTCGACGAGCCCGAGCCCGCCGAGATAGAGCCCATACGCGCCGACGAGTTCGAGGAGCGCGTAATACGCGAAACCCTCCGCTCCGAGGATGCGGGCGAACGCGAACCATTTCGCGAAGGAGGCGACCGCCGAGACGGCCATGAGCGCGAGATACGGGACGACTGCGTGATGGGCCGATCTGGTCACACGTGAGACTCGAGCGGCGCCTGCTTCATGCGGCGCAGGCCTTCGCGCAACACGATCATGAAGATCGCCAGGGCCAGGGCTGCGCCGAGGACTCCGATGAGGGCAACGGAGGTGGGAATCCGAGAAACGGACGGCTCGCTCACTTCCACGATCCACGGCGCAGGCGCGTGCTCTGCAGACCGGAGATCGGTCTCAATCCTCTCGATTTGCAAGCCCGTCGCTCGCAGCGTCCCTACGATCTCGCCAATCCCCTCAAAGCTACCGGTGGACATGGTGCGAGGTCGTGTCAGCCTCTCCAAGAGCAATTCAAAAATTGCCTTTTCCCTGTCAAGGCGAGCACGCAAGCTCTCGACCCTGGTCTCAACTTCGGCGGCGTGGTCGCGCGTCGCTTCGGTCTGGAGATCATCGATGATCCTGAGGATCGAGGCCTCGGCCTCGGATACGGCGATCGCTGAAAAGCTGGAGATGACGATGAGAACAGCATTGTCCTGACCGGCTCGGGAGACCAAAACGTTCGCGTCCGCCGAAGCGACCGCTTCGATGCGATCGATTTTCTCGCGGAGGATGCTGGCGAGAGACGAGTCGGCGTCAAGACCCGGCGCCTCCAGCCGCACCTCGCTGAGCACACGGGCCTGCGCGCCGAGAACCGACAACGTGCCGAGCACAAGAACTAACAGGAAGGCGCCTACAGCGAACGGCCAGTCGCGTCGCACGGCGGTCCGCAAGCGCGTCATCTGTAGGTCGTCAGTCATTGATGGTCCATGTTGGTATTCTGATCGCTGTAGTACCACACCGAAAACAGCTGCGGAAGAGCGTTGCCCTTGTCATCCGTGGCGCCTTTGCAGGTCCGCTCGGTCGAGGTCACCCGTAGCTATCCGACCCAATGCAGACGGGTTTCGACGACCAGATTGCCGGTCGCCCGTACCGACAAGAGGACAGCGCTCGCAGGCTCGTCCGTGCCGAAGCGTGGATGATACCGCGAATTCGTGACGGCCGCGGCGGCATCCGGTGGAGTGACGAGGGTTGCAAAACCGCTTTCCGATTCCGTTCCCATGAACGAGAGCCTGAACCGTCCATCGGCAATTGGCGACACGGTGATGTCCGGATGAAGATGAAACCAGACAAAGACGGTTCTGTTGCCTTCGCCGCTGATGTGATCGCGGATCGTCAGATCTTCCGCTCGAAGGCGCCATTCGCGCCGGTGCGACGGCTGTCCCGGCAAATGCCTGTAGCCGTCGTGAACGGCTGTCGCAAGCAGTGTCGCATCTTCGGCGAAGATGCGGCGCTCCAGGATGCGTGCTCGCCGCCCGACGCGAAATCCGCCCCATACCTCGGATGAGTCGGTTCCCTCGATGGCCACCGTGGAATGCGCCGCCGTTCCGCGCTGGCGTCGGCGCTCGGGACCGCCTCCATAGACGGAGGTCCCTGAATTCACGATCACCCTCCTGCCAAAGAGGCTCAGCTCGAACGAGAGCGTGTCCGCGTGTGCGTGCGCGGGCAAGTAGTCCGGGCCAACTGGGGCGGCGTCAAGGAGCAGTACAGCGTCGCCGCGCGCGAGCCTTGCATAGCCCGATGCGCTCAGATCAGACAGGTCGCCAGGTTTCGGCCCGGCAGCGAAGCCTAGCCGGTCGGCATAGTCGTCCACGGCGCCGGGGGCGGGCGCAATCCCGAATGCGGCATCGTTGAAGAAGGGTATCTCGCCATCGGGATGTCGCATCACGCGGCTCCAGTGAAGCATGCGCGGGACCGCTGCGGCGGCGTTGCGTGGCGGTGCGAGATCAAAGGCGCGGGATACGTTGAGGACGTCGAGCAGATCCGTGAGCGTGATGAGGTGGTACATTGGGCTGAGTTCAAAATGCGCGCCGTCCTGGAGGATCTGCTCCTCGATCTCGCGCTCCAGCAGCGTCCTTCCGAGGGTTAGCCAGCGTTCCGCTTCATCGCCGGTGAAGAACGAGCCGGCTACAAACAGCGCCTTGGCGTTGGCAAGGAGGTGGTTGCCGAGCAGATGGAACTCAAGACGACGACGCAGCCAGCGTGCCTGGACGGCGAGGCTGTGGTTCGCGACCGCCGGCACCTCCCTGCCTAGCAGGCACGCCATCGTCCAGTTCACAATCCGGAGGGAAGTGGGATAGGGCTCCCATCCCGGCGACCGCCCCGGCGGATGCTCCTCGATCCACCGTCGGATCAGCCGGTCGTGCAGGATGTATCGCGAGGCCGCATCCGCGGCGAGCAGGTCGTCAAAGTAATGGAGATTGTAGAGCCACAGCTTCGAGCGGTGCGCACTCGTCCAAGCGTTCGCGTCAGCGATGGATCCCTGCTCATTGAGGAAGCTCACCAGATCCGGCCCCAATACGCTTCGCGGTTTCGGCGGAGGTGGCACGAATGTCGCTACGGGACTGCGGCGAGGTGGTTCCGGTCGCATATCCACCCGCGGTCGGGCGAGGCGAAACCATATCCGCCGGTAGATCTGCTGGGCACGGAGGTGCCGGAGCGTCTCGAAATAAGTGGTGAAGCTCGTCACAGCCGCGACGACCCGTCTCGATCCGCGGAGAGAGCCCGCGCCGCCTCGATGGTGATGCGGCTGACCTCGAAGAGCTCTTCCAGCGCAATCGGTCGGGCACCGGTTCGCATCATGTCCAGGAAAGCTGCCGCGGCTGCAGTTTGCCCCTTGTCCTGCCGCCAGAGCCTGAGCCCGACCGACCGGGAGAAGCCGTAGCCCACCAGTTTTCGGAAGTTGTCGAGGACGACAACTCTGCCGCCCATGAACGCCTCGATCCGCTCCTTCGGGTAAGACTGGTGACCGATTGCCACGTAGTTGACTGTAGCAACCGAGTCGTCGGCGAAACGAAAGGTCAGTACCGCCGTGTCCGGCGGCGAGCCGTCTGCTCTTGGGACGGCGGACGCCCGCCAGCTGACGATCGGCTGGCCGACCAGATAGCGCACGAGATCGATGAAATGGCATGCTTCCCCGATGATGCGTCCACCGCCGATCGTCGGGTCCTGGGTCCAGTGGGTCGCCGGGACGCTGCCGGCGTTCATCGTGGCGACAATCACCTTCGGTGAAGCCTCGCCAATGAGGAGCTGGCGCATTCGCAACGCGAGAGGTGAGAAGCGACGATTAAAGCCTACCATGAGACGCGGCTCGACGGGCGCCGCCTCGCATGCCGCGCGAATCCTCTCCAACTCGTCGAGCGTGAGCGCCAGGGGTTTTTCCACGAACACCGCTCTTCCGGCTTCCATGGCTCGAATCGCGAGATCAGCATGGGAATCGTGCCGGGTTGCGATCACGATACCCGCTGTTTCCGCGTCCTCAATGGCCATGACCGGGTCCGTCGCGGCATGTGCGAAGCGGAAACGGCGGCCCTGATGCACCGAGCTGACGCCGGTGGCGCTGACTAGCACACGCATTTGCGCGCCCGCGCGGGCTAGCGCCGGCAGCAGTATGCGCCCGGCATAATTGCCTGCACCAATAACGGAGACTCCGTCACCTCTAGCGCCACCATTAGTCGGCAAGCTTTCCAGGCTTCTTGCGATCGCGACCGAGCGGACCGAAGCAGTCTCGGCAGAGGTGTCGTAGCTCAGAACGATCCCCAGCGAAGGTTCACCCGCCATGAGCACCCGGTAGGCATTTGACGCCGCCGCAATCGGGAATCGATGAGAAATCAACGGCGTGGGGTCGAGTGCGCCTGATGCCATCATGTCTAGCACCGCCTCGAAATTCCGCTGCTCGGTCCAACGGACATATCCGATCGGATAATCCACGCCGCCACTCTCGTACGCCGGGTCGTAGCGACCGGGTCCATAGGAGCACGACACCTGAAAGCTCAACTCCTTCTCGAAGAACTCGCCGCGCTCCAGCTCGAGCCCGGTCACGCCGACGAGAACGATGCGGCCGCGCTTTCTGCTCATGCGTGCGGCCTGGCGAACCGGGTCGCTGCTGGATGTGGATGCGCAAATCAGTACGGCATCGACACCACGTCCCTTCGACATGCCGACCACAGAGGCCACCGGATCCGACTCTTCCGACAGATCTACCGTTTGAGCGCCAAATCTCGCAGCCAGCTCGAGCTTCGCCCGATCGAAGTCCATCCCAATCACCCGGCAACCGTTGGCGCGCAACAGCTGAACGGCGAGCAGGCCGATGAGGCCGAGGCCCATCACGACGATCGTTTCGCCCAGCGTGGGGGCCGCCAGGCGGATTCCCTGTAGTGCGATCGCCCCAACGACCGTGAATGCTGCATTCTCGTCGCTGACGCCCTCTGGTATTCGAGCACAGAGGTTTTGCGGCACAAACGCCAGCTCGGCGTGCGGCGAATTCGAGACGATGCGATCGCCCACATGAAGCCCATGCGTCTGCGGCCCGACCTCGACGACCGTTCCAGATGCGCAATATCCAAGAGGAAGTGGTTGGTCCAGCTTGCTGCGCACGGCGTCGAACGTCGTAAGCAAGCCATCGGTGCGCATCTTTTCGAGCACCGCGCGTACGCGGTCGGGCTGCTGGCGAGCCTTCCCGATCAGCCCGGCCTTGCCGAACTCGACCAGCATGCGCTCCGTCCCGGCGGATACGAGGCTGCATCGTGCTGCCATCAGAACGCCGCGGCTGCGCAGGGCGGGCGTCGGTACATCCGCGACTTCTGTCTCGCCGGTCCTCAGGTTCTGCAGAACCTGCTTCATGTCTGTTGCTCCTGCACGGGGTTCTCCTCCTCGTTGGGACGGCTCGCAATGCCGATGCGAACGATGTCTTCAGCCATGCGCGCTGCAATCTTGCGCCGGTCGAACGTCTTGATGAACTCGGTCCGATCGCGCAGCCCGAAGTTGAGCTTGGCAAGCGCCTCGACGAGGCCACCAACGTCGCAGGGATCGAAGATCGCAGCATCGGGCAGGTGTCGTGCGATGAAGTCTCTCGCCACGCCGCGAACGCCGGCGAGAATCGGCTTTCCGGTCGCACCGTACTCGAAGAGCTTCGACGGAAGGACACGCTCGAAGGCATCGTAGTGGTTCAGGTGCAGAAAGACCGCATCCGCCGCAGCGTATTCGGCTATCAGCGCCTTCCGTGAGACGGGCGGCGCCAGCTCGATGGGAAGCGGGTGCCCATGATCGTGCGACAACGCTGCGATGGCTTCCTCCAGACGTCGACGAGCGCCGCCATCACCGATCACACGGAATACGAACGCGTCCCCTGAAAGCGCGGCCGCCGCGGGCAGGATGCGATGAAGCCCCTGTCCGTCGCCGATATTTCCCGCGTAGAGGATCACGCGACGACCGGATGCGGCCCCGCCATCGAAGTTCGCTGTCGTGAACTCCGGATCAATCCCGTTCGTTTGAACGCTAACCGGCCGACCAGCGCGGCGAGCCATGACGTAGGGCAGAAAGCCTTCCGACACGACATTGACGTGGTCGGCCCGAGCGAGTGTCCAGCGCTCCAGGACAGAGATCATCGGCAGGAGAATGCGCGCTGGCCCGCGAAGCGTGTCGCCTATCGTATCTCGAAACAAATCCCTGATGTCGAGGTACAGCCTGGCTCGATGACGAGCCGCTACCAACGCCCCGAGTGCTGCCGTCGCGAGGCGCGAAGAGGTCGCAACAACGATGTCGGGGGACGCCTTCGCGTTGCCGCATCTTTTAAGTACGCCTGCCGCGTAACGCTGGAATGCCAAACTTTGATCGACCATACCGCTCCGGTGGGACCCGACATCAATCCGCTCTAGCAGGACCTTACCAGTCCTCTCGCGCTCCGGAGCCGTCCGACGATAGGACTCGTAACGGTTCGGCTGGGTCGTCAGGATGTGGATATCGCTCATCGTAGGAATGGCCGCCGAAAGCGCCTTCACCAACGCATCGACTCGGAACGAACCCGCTGACAGATCGGGTGGATGGTAGAAGCTCAGGATCAGGATACGCATGCATCTCTCAGGTACGGCCCGTTCGAAGGAAAGGCGTCGCAGCTTGCTTTATTAACTGCCCTCGATTCATCCCGGTTTTCGTCCTTGTTGGCAGGAAAGCTGCCAGCATCGGCAGTCTCAACTTTGGGAAGCTCGCAGGGGGACAATGGTGGGCGGCTCTATTTTCTGCGGATCAGTTTCGTCCTGTGGACTGCTGGGGAGCTCCGGCACGAGCTTCGAGAGGTGCCGGCGCGCAGCCGCAGCGTTGCCTGCGCGCGCATCCCGTTGGAGCTCCTCGACTAGCGCCACGGCAGCCGTGAGCGCAAGATGGCGTGCGGTGGCCAGGAATACGCCGTCGGCTCCGGATGGTATCGTCATCTCCTCGCTGTCGAACAGCTCCTCGAACAGCTTCTCGCCAGGCCGAAGCCCGGTGTAAACGATCGAGATGTCCTCGTCCGGACGCAGCCCGGCGAGCGCGATCATCGTGCGCGCGAGTTCGACGATCTTCACCGGCTCGCCCATATCAAGCACGAAGATGCGTCCACGCTGGTCGGCGCGGTCGATGCCGTGCGCCGCCGCCTGCAGTACGAGCTCGGTCGCTTCCTTGATCGTCATGAAGTAGCGCCGCATTTCCGGATGGGTTACCGTAACAGGTCCGCCCGAAAGGATCTGCCGCTTAAAGTGCGGGATCACAGAGCCGGTGGATCCGAGCACGTTGCCAAAGCGCACCGTTATAAAGCGTGTTCGCGCGCCGCTGACGTCAAGGGCCTGCGCATAGGCCTCGGCCGCCCGCTTCGTCGCGCCCATGATGTTCGTCGGACGGACCGCCTTGTCGGTCGAGATGATCACTACCGCGTCCGCGTCCGCCTCGACGGCGGCGTCCGCGACGTTGCGTGTGCCGAGGACGTTGGTGAGCACGCCCTCACAGACGTTCGCCTCGACCATCGGTACATGCTTTAGCGCCGCCGCGTGGAATACGAGCGAGGGGCGCTCTTCAAGCATCAACGCGCGCATCCGCTCGCGGCTGCGCACATCACCGATGACCGCGCGGCGGCGGATCTCCGGATACTCGCGCGCAAGAGTCTGATCGATCTCGTAGAGCGCGTACTCGGAATTTTCGACCATTACGATGAGCGCCGGGTCGTGCGAGGCCACCTGGAGCGTGACCTCGGAGCCGATGCTCCCGCCCGCGCCTGTGATAACGACCACGCGTTTTGTGATCAACGAACGGATCTCTTCGAGCTGAAGCCGGACAGGCGGCCGCCCCAGGAGGTCCTCAAGGGTAAGGTCCCTCAAGGCGATCTCCGAGCTGCCGATGTTCGCCGGCTGCACTCGGCGCAGCCGAAGGCCTGCGCTGCTTGCGAACGACATCAGGCTCGCGAGCGAGTTCTTGTCAAGATCCGGGCAGGCGAGGATCGCCGAGTCCAGGGTGACCCCCCTGCGGGACAACCGCGTGACGACCTCCCCCAACTCGTCGATCACGCCGATAATCGGGATCCCTCGCACGTAGTGTCCCTGCTTTCTCGGCTTGAGATCGACAATTCCATGAACCTTGAAACCACGGGTGATCTCCAGACCCTGCGAGCGTATGACTTGGTCTGCCTGCGTTGCCGACCCGATGATGATGGTATGGGCGACCCCGTCAGGTTCCCGATCGCGTGGGCGTAAATGTGCGAAGCCACCATCCTTCAGCGCTCGGTAAGCAAGCCGGGGAGCCCCGATCAGCACGATCGTCGCAAACCAGGCGAGTAGCGGAACGGTCCTCGGAAACGCATCTAGCCGGTTGATCAGAAACATCACGATTACGAACGCGACGCAGGCGAAGCTCACTGCGAGCACGATTGCTCGCAGGTCAGTGATTGATGCGAAACGCCACATCCCGCGCCCGAGGCCGAATACTCGGAACGAGATCAACGACAAGAGTCCGAACGCCGCCACCCAAGTGATGACCTGCTCGTCGGCCGGGAGGCCGGCGATGCCGTAGCGGGCGCTTAATGCAAGAAGCATTCCCGCCATCGCCATGACGACGTCATGCCCGCTAGCAAGCAGCTGCTTCCAGGATACGGCAATTCTTGCCCAAAGCATAGGTGCAGAGACCCTTTCCAGCCAGCGGCTCACCTTCGTTGCGAGCCTGCATAGCACGTGGGAGCGCGCCGGAAAAGGTCGATCCGAGTGATCGTCGACCTGTTCCGTACACCCGAGTCGTCCGGCGAGCTACGCGGGAAAATAGATGATGACGAGGCGAGGACGCGGCGTATCGTGGCGGTCGCTGAGACTGCCAGAAACTTCCGAAGTAGCGACCTGCTATAGAGAAAGACTGCACCATTCTCTGGCTTCGTTAGGCCGATTTGGTCGAAGATACCCTTGGCGAGATCTTGCTTTGTGGTGCCCGTAGCATTGACCTGACGTGATGGACCGCTCTCCCTCATGTGACTTCAGGCAGCCAGACTATGGCACCTCTTAATGCCGGGAGTGGAGGCCGTCCAGCACATCAGGTCAGCATGATCGCAGCTGGATCGCTCGCGGGAGTTGAAAACTGATCAGCCCCCTACGGCTGGTCCAGTTCGAATGTTAGTGCATGGTGGGCCGCGACGCCAGCGCGGGCGGCGGCGCTGGTCGGGGTTGCAGAGCCGCCCGCGCGTCCATGGCAGGCACGAATACCTCCGGTGCCGGTGGCTTGTAGCCCAACGATCCGTGTGGCCTCACGGTGTTGAAGTGACGCCGCCAGCTTTCGATTACCACTTGGGCTTCCCTGAGCGTATAGAAGATTTCGCCGTCGAGCAGCTCGTCGCGAAGGCGAGCATTGAACGACTCGATGAAGCCGTTCTCCCAAGGGCTGCCAGGTGCGATGTACGCGGTCTTGGCCCCCACGGCTGTGATCCATTCCTGGACGGCTTTGGCGACGAACTCGGGCCCATTATCTGAACGAACATGTTCGGGCACCCCGCGTAGGATGAACAGATCGGAGAGCACGTCGATGACCTCGGTCGAGTTGAGCTTCCGCTCGACCCGGATCGCGAGGCTCTCGTGGGTGAATTCGTCGATGACCGTGAGCATCCGGTACTTCCTTCCATCATGGGTGCGGTCCTCGACGAAATCGTAGGACCAGACATGGTTGGGCCGCTCGGCGCGCAGGCGGACGCACGATCCGTCTCCGATCCAGAGGCGACCCTTCTTCGGTTGCTTGGCGGGAACCTTAAGCCCTTCGCGTCGCCATATCCGCTCGACCCGCTTGTCGTTGACGACCCAACCGGACTGGCTGCGCAGCAACTCGGCAATCTTGCGGTAGCCGTAGCGGCCATACTTGCGCACCAGCTCAATGATGTCGGCGGTGAGTTCCGCCTCGTCGTCACGGCCGAGCGGGATCCGGCGCTGGGTGGAGCGATGCTGGCCAAGCACGCGGCAAACCCGACGCTCAGACACCTTCAGCTCCGAGCGCACGTGATCGATGCAGGCGCGCCGACGCGAAGGGCTCAGAAGTTTCCCTTCGCCGCCTCGGCCAGGATCATCTTGTCAAGCGTGAGATCGGAAACCGCACGACGCAGGCGCGCGTTCTCCGCCTCCAGATCCTTCAGCCGTTTCACTTGATCCGACTTCAGGCCGCCGTATTCCTGCCGCCATCGATAGTAGGTCACTTCCGTCACGCCGATTGCACGGACGGCATCGGCGACGGGTTGCCCCTGCGAAACCAGGACGTCGACTTGGCGCAGCTTGGCAAGATCTCTTCGGGCTTGTGGCGTTTCTTCGGCATTGGGTCCTCCTGATTGCCAAAAGACATACTTCAAGATGGACCAGTTCAAAGGGGGCGGATCAGGTCCCGCATTGCGCATTACGCGAATGATCTCTCGGATGGCAAGACGGCGGATATCATCATTAACGACCTCCCCTTCCCGCGCTGAGAAAAAACGAGCCCGCTCGGCTCAATAGGGGATGCGGTCGGGCTTGTTCAGCCAGGCCTCGAACACGGCCTTCGCATCCGCGCTCGGATGATGCTCGATGGGCAGGCTGCGTTCCTGCGGCGCTTTCGGGATCTCGTCGTAGAGGAACGAATCGTCAAAGCCGATCGCCGCCGCATCGGCGCGGCTATTGGCGTAGACGATGCGCGACACCCGCGCCCAATAGGCCGAGGCGAGGCACATCGGGCAGGGCTCGCAGCTGGTATAGAGCACTGCGCCCTTCAGCGAAAAATCCCCCACGGCCTTGCAGGCCCGGCGGATAGCCACGACCTCCGCATGCGCGGTCGGGTCGTTGGCCGAGGTCACCTCGTTCCAGCCCTCGGCGAGAACCTCCCCGTCGCGCGCGATCACCGCACCGAAGGGCCCGCCGGCGCCTTCATGCATATGCTCGCGTGAGAGGCGCACGGCATGGGCGAGAAAACGGGCATCCTCTTCATCATGCATGGTCGATATTCTCCTGCGCCGCCACGGCCTCGCGCCGGGCCAGCAATTGCGCCGCCGTCGCGGCGGCGATAATGGCGGGATCCTTGTCGGTGATACCGGCGATTCCGATCGGGCAGGAAAGCTGAGCGATCCGCGCTTCCGGGATACCGAGTTCGCGATAGCGCTTCTCGAAACGCCCCCGTTTCGTCGCCGAGCCGATCAGCCCGACATAGGGCAGATCGGCCCGCGCCAGCGCCGCCGCCGTGACCGCGAGATCAAGGGGATGGCTGTGCGTCATGGCGAGAACGAAAGCGCCGGCTGGCGCCTGCGCCACCAGCGGTTCCGGATCGTCGATGTGAACCGGTGCCGCATTGGCCGGGACATGCGGCGGAAATGCCCCATCCCGGCTGTCGCACCAGGTCACCTTGAAAGGTAACGGCGCGAGCGCCAGAACGAGCGCGCGCCCAACATGGCCGGCACCGAACAGCCAGACCGGATGGCGCACCACGCCATAGGCCTCGCTCCATTGTTGCGGAGGCTTGACGGCACGGCGACCGGGATTCGCAAAAGGATGACCGGGAGTGTTCATGGTTTGAGATGATGGCGCGGATCAGGGCTTCTGGCAAAGCCCGCTTCGGGATTTCTTTTCCCGCCGGCAGATGCGTTATGCTGAAAGGTCTTCATGCGATCGAGGGCGGCAGAGACGCGAGCGGGCGACCTCCTCCGGCATTGACTTGCATGCATCCCTGTGGCCCCTTTAACGCGGTCGGCGCCCATTCAGGGCTTAACAGGGAAACCGGTGTGAAACCGGTGCTGCTCCCGCAACTGTGATCGGCGAGCCCGTCCTGATGCCACTGGCGTTTTCCAGCGCCGGGAAGGCGGACATCAGGCTTCGACCCGAGAGCCAGGAGACCTGCCGACGTGAAGCAACCCTGATCGACGAGGGCGGGAGTCCTCGTGGGAGAATAATGATGAACAAGTTCCTCACGGCGCTCGTCGCCGCTTTCCTGCTCGCCATGCCGACCAGCATCGTCACCCCGGTCAAGGCGCATGACGGCGGGGATGTCTACCAGTCCGGCGAAATCATCGTCAGCCATCTGTGGACCCATGCCACCAGCGCCACCTCGGATGCGATCGAGGTCTATCTGACCATCGACAATACCGGCCTCGAGGGCGATGAACTCATCGCCGCGACCACGCGCTTTACAGGTCACGGCAGGCTTCAGGCCCCGGCCTTCGAGAACGGTGCCCTGCGTGTCGTCGAGGCGCCGACGCTCGAGATCGCCCCCGGCCAGACCATCAGCTTCCAGCAGGGCGGCATCGCGCTGGTCCTGCCCAACGTCCAGCGCGTGCTGCGCGAAGGCGATCATTTCGACATCGTGTTCGAATTCGCGAATGCCGGCGCGATCACCGCCGAGGTCGGCGTCGAGGCGCCAGTCGGCTCGGATGAGCCCGACGCGATCAACGACCCGGTTCCCGACATCGAGGCGGAGAGCTGAGACAGACTGATTCAGAGCGCGGCGCGAACTGCCCTCGGTTGACATCGCATCGCGCTCCGTTAGACCATTGAAAAAGCCGACGGTGCCACGCTTTCGGGCGCGGCTTTCAAGGGAATGCCGGAAGGATGGACGGGCTCGCCCCGCAATATCCGTGCCGGAGCTGCCCCCGCAACTGTGAGCGGCGAGCTTCCAGCGTGAACCACTGGCCCATGGCCGGGAAGGAGCTGGCGGCGACGACCCGTGAGCCAGGAGACCTGCCGTCGCCTGCATTGATGATCGATCCGGGCGGGGTGCACCGGGGGAAATGATCGGCTGACGGGGCGCAGGTCCGTTGCCGGACGCGAATGCCGGGCTCACCCGGCCTTCGAGGTTTGGACACGACACCATGAGCCAGGACGATACGCGCGGCACCGATGCCGCCCCTGAAACGACATATCAGCCAGACACGCGCCCGATCCTGCATGTCTGCCTCACCTGCCGGCAGCGCGATGCCGAGGGTCAGATCATCGAGACGGAGGGGCCGCGCGCCGGGACGCGCCTCCATGACAATCTCGCCGCCGCCCTGCCGGATGACGCCCCCTTCGTGGTCAGGGGCGTCGAATGCCTCTCAAACTGCAAGCGCGCCTGCACCGTGGGGCTGACCAGCCCGATGCGCTGGAGCTATGTCTATGGCGATCTCGATCCGGTCGGGAGCATCGACGACATCATTGCCGGCGCCACGCTCTATGCCGGCACCGATGACGGTATCGTGCCCTGGCGCGAGCGCCCGCAGATCTTCCGCAAGGGGGTGATCGCCCGGATCCCGCCCTTCCCGCTTTCATCTTCCCATTCCGCCGCGCCCGCCGCCACAGCGGCCCGCGCCAGCGAGGACCAATCTGCATGAGCAACGCTTTCGCCCCTTCGGTCAGCAAGACGCCCGTCACCATCATCACCGGCTTTCTCGGCTCGGGGAAGACGACGCTGATCCGCAATCTGATGCAAAACCCGCAGGGCCTGCGGCTTGCCGTGATCGTCAATGAGTTCGGCGATGTCGGCGTCGACGGAGACATCCTGAAATCCTGCGCCGACGAGAACTGTCCGGCGGATTCGATCCTCGAACTCGCCAATGGCTGCCTGTGCTGCACCGTCGCCGATGATTTCGTACCCACCATCGAAGCACTGATGAAGCTGCCGCAAAAGCCCGATCACATCGTCATCGAGACGTCGGGCCTTGCTTTGCCAAAACCCCTGCTCAAGGCCTTCGACTGGCCGGATCTGCGTTCGCGCATCACCGTCGACGGGGTCATTGCGGTCGCCGATGCCGAGGCGGTGGCTGCGGGGCGTTTCGCGGCCAATCCCGAAGCGGTGGAGGCCCAGCGTCTCGCCGATGAGGGTGTCGATCACGAGACCCCGCTCTCCGAGCTTTTCGAAGACCAGATTTCCTGCGCCGATCTCGTCATTCTCAACAAGGCCGATCTCGTCGATGCAGATGCCATGGCGCGCGCCCGGGCCATCGTCGAGAAGGAAGCGCCGCGTCCGGTGCCGATCCTCGAAGCCAGCGAGGCCAGGCTCGATCCGCGCGTGCTGATCGGGCTCGGCAAGGCGGCGGAGGACGATCTCGCGGCGCGGCCCTCGCATCACGACGATCATGATCACGAGCATGATCACGAGGATTTCGAGAGCATCATCGTCTCCCTGCCGGAGGGGCTCTCGCCCGATGAGATCGTGGCACGCGTCGAGCGTCTCGCGCGCGAGCAGAACATCCTGCGGGTGAAGGGCTATGTCGCGGTGCCCGGCAAGCCGATGCGGCTCCTCGTCCAGGGTGTCGGCGCGCGGGTGCGCACCCAGTTCGACCGCCCCTGGGCGCCGCAGGAAGAACGCGCCTCGCGGCTCGTCGTGATCGCCGAGCATGATCACATCAACCGCACGGCCATCGAATCCGTGCTCAACGGCTGAGCGGGTTTTCAGCGATGCATGTCGTCTTTCGCGAAAGCCATGGCCTCGAAGAAGCCGGCGCGCCCCGGGATCTGGGGCAGAGCCCGGCCGATCTCGTCGTTCTGTCCTTCTCCGACAGCGATCTCGGCGCCTTCGCCGCTGCCTGGCGGGCGGCGCGCGAGGGGATGCCGAGCCTGCGGCTTGCGAATATCGCATCGCTGATCCATCCGCTCTCCGTCGATACCTATTGCGAGAACACACTGTCGGGCGCGCGCGCGATCCTGATCCGCATCCTCGGCGGGGTGGATTACTGGCCCTACGGGATCGAGCAGATCCAGAAGCTTGCCGTCCGCGAGAACATCGCGCTCGCCGTGATCCCGGCTGACGGTCGCCCGGATGAACGGCTCGATGCGGCGTCGAACCTACCGGTCTCGACCCTGCGGCGCATCGCGCATCTGTGCGATCAGGGCGGACAGGGCGCAGCGCATGCAGCCCTCGCCCAGCTCGCGCTGGCCGGCGGGCTCTATGCGGATCCGGTGATGGGCGTGAAGGCGATGGCGCCGGTCGGCTTCTTCCGTCCCGGCACCGGAATCGTCTGTCCGCTGGCCCTGCCGCGCGCCGGTTCGCGCCCGCTCGCGCCGGTGATCTTCTACCGCTCCTTCCTCACCGCCGCCGATACCGGCCCGGTCGAGGCGATGATCGCGGCCCTGGAGGAACGCGGCTTCGATTCCTTCGGCATCTTCGTGCCGAGCCTGAAGGCCCCCGATGCCGCCGGCTGGCTGCGCCGCCATCTCGCCCGGCTGGAACCCGACGTGATCATCAACGCCACCGCCTTCTCCGCGCGCATGGATACGCAAGGCGGCACGCCGCTTGACATCGCCGATGCGCCGGTTCTGCAGGTGGCGCTGGCCAATTCCGACCGCAAGGCCTGGAGCGAGGCCGAACGCGGGCTCTCGCCGGCGGATCTCGCCATGCATGTGGTGCTCCCGGAAGTCGATGGCCGCATCTTCGCCGGCGTCGTCTCGTTCAAGGAGCAGGAGGCGCGTGACCCTGATCTCGGCTTCGCACGCCGTGCCCATTGCGCCGATCCGGGCCAGATCGCCGCGCTCGCCGAAAAAGCGCATGCGCAGGTCAATCTGCGCCGCAAGCCGCCCGAGCAGCGTCGTCTCGCCCTCATCCTCTCGACCTATCCCGGACGCGAGGACCAGCACGCCCACGCGATCGGCCTCGATGCGCCGGCGAGCGCCGTCGGCCTCTACGGGCTCCTGGCCGAGCACGACTATGACACGGGTGAGACACCTGCCGATGGCGACGCCCTCGTCGGCGCGCTTAGCACATCGCGCATCAGCTGGCCGCTCGAGGCCTATCACGCTGCGCTCGCTGCCCTGCCGCAGAGCCTGCACGACGCGCTCGAAGCGCAATGGGGTGCGCCGGAGGAGGATCCCGATTGCCGCGACGGCGCCTTCCATTTCCGGGCGCTTGAGCACGGCCATATGATCACCGCGCTCCAGCCCGAGCGCGGCAACAGCGCTGATCGCGCGCAGGAATATCACGATCTGGCCCGCGCCCCGCGTCACGCCTATATCGCCTTCTATCTCTGGCTGCGCCAGGCATGCGCCATCGACGCGCTGATTCATCTCGGCGCACACGGGACGCTGGAATGGCTGCCCGGCAAGGCCGTGGCGCTCGGATCCGAATGCTGGCCGCAGGCGCTGACCGGTTCGCTTCCGGTGATCTATCCCTTCATCGTCAACGATCCCGGCGAGGCCGCCACGGCCAAGCGGCGCATCGGCGCGCTCACCATCGGCCATATGACGCCACCCGTGCGCAGCGGCGCCATGCCAGAGACGCTGCACGGGCTGGAGCGCCTGCTCGACGAATATTCCACCGCCGACGGGCTCGACCCGCGCCGCCGCGACCGGCTCGTCGATGCCATCATCGACGCCGCGCAGGCGACGCAGATCGTCGAGGATCTCCAGATCACGCCGGAGACCTGCAAGCAGGAGGTGATCGCGCGCGTCGATGCCTTCGTCTGCGACATCAAGGAAACCCAGTTCACCGACGGGCTCCACGTCTTCGGCACCCCGGCCCGGGCAGATGGCGAGGACCTCGCCGACACGCTCGATCCGCAAGCTCTCGATCCGCAAGCGCTCGCATCCTGCCCGCAGGGCGAGCGCGCGGCGCTGATCGCGGCGCTCGACGGGCGCTTCGTCGCCCCCGGCCCAGCCGGCTCGCCCTGGCGCGGGCGCCGCGACGTGCTGCCCACCGGGCGCAATCTCTTCGCCGTCGATCCGCGCGCCGTGCCCAGCCGCGCGGCGGTCGAACAGGGCACGCGCATGGCCGAGGCGCTGGTCATGCGACATTTGCAGGATCATGGCGATTACCCGCAAGGCGTCGTGGTCGATCTGTGGGGCTCGGCCACCATGCGCACCGCCGGCGAGGATTTCGCCATGGCGATGCGGCTGATCGGGGCCCAACCCGTCTGGGATCATGGCTCGAGCCGGATCTCCGGCTTCGAGATCCTCGCCCCCGCCATCCTCGGGCGACCGCGCATCGCGGTAACACTGCGCATATCCGGCCTGTTCCGCGACGTCTTTCCCGGCCTTGCCGATCTGTTCGAACAGGCCGTGGCCGCCCTGCGCAAACGCGCCGAGCCCGAGGGCGAGAACCCGTATTACGCGGAAGCTGCCGACACCGCCCATGTCTTCGGCCCGGCACCGGGCAGCTATGGCGCGGGTGTCGATCATCTCACGCAGGACTTTTCGCGCGAGACGATCGACAAGGCCGGGCAGGACTGGCTCGCGGCCTCCGCCTTCGCCTATGGCGGCGACAAGGCCGGGCGTTACGACAAGGCCGGCCTTGAAGCGCGCGTGGCGCAGGCCTCGGCCTATGTGCATGCCCATGATCTGGCTGAAAGCGACCTCCTGAGCGCGCCCGACTACGCCCAGCACCAGGGCGGTTTCGCCGCCGCTGCCCGCAGCCTGCGCGGGGAGGAAGGCGGCGCACCCGCGCTCTATCATCTCGACACCACCCGCCCCGAACAGACGCGTATCCGTGCCACGCATGAGGAGATCGCGCGGCTGGTGCGGGCGCGGGCGAGCAATCCGCGCTGGCTCGCCGGCCAGATGCGCCACGGCTATCGCGGCGCGGCGGAGATCGCCGCCACGCTCGACCAGATGGCCCGCTTCGCCGCCCTCGCCGAGGTGGTGGGAAGCCATCATTTCGATCTCTATTTCGATGCGACGCTCGGCGACGAGAGCGTGCGCGACTTCCTCGCCAACGCCAATCCGGAAGCCTTGCGCCAGATGCGCAACCGGTTCGAGGCGATGCGCGAATACGGCTACTGGAAGCCCCTGCGCAACAGCGTCGTCGCCACGCTGGCACAGGACGTGCCGGAGCTTGAAGGCGACGCGCACGATACGCGGCTTGCCTCATGACCGCGCCTGCACCAGCGACGGGCTTCTCTCGCAAGGGCTGGTGCCCCGGCGCCTGGCGCCCGATGCGCTCCGGAGACGGGCTGATCCTTCGTCTGCGCCCACCCGGTGGCAGGCTCACTGTTACAGATCTGCGCCGCATCGCCGACGGCGCGGTGCGCCACGGCAACGCCGTCATCGAGATCACCCGCCGCGCCGCGCTCCAGCTCCGGGGCATCGCGGATGAGGGTGACGCTGCGGCCCTGCGCGCTGATCTGCAGGTGCACGGCCTCGTCGATGATGATGCGGCGGCGGAAAGCGCGCGGCAGGTCGTGCATGATCCGTTTGCGGATTGCGAATTCGGCCTCGCGCTGGAACATGCCCTCGTCGAAGCCGCGCGCGAGGATGCCGGGCTGGCGGCGCTGCCGGCGAAATTCGGTTTCCTGATCGATCTCGGCAATCCCCGCCGCCTTGCCGCCACACCCGGCGATATCCGCATCGAACGCGCGTTGGATGGCGGGCTGTGTCTGCGGGCAGCGGCATGCGATGAGGCCGTGGCGGTCACGACGGCGGATGCTGTTGCGCACGCGCTGGCCCTGGCCCGCGCCTTCGCGCGCCACCCCGTGGTTATGGCCGGGCGCTTCCACCGCATGCAGGCGCTGATTGAAAGCGGCGAAGGCGGCGATCTGTATCGCGATGCCGGGCTCGCCAATCTGGCCCCGGCGCGCACCGCCGATGCCGGCGCGCCGCCGCGACCCGGCGCTTCGAGCGGCGGCCTCCTCGCCGCCCTGCCTTTTGGCCAGTCCGATGCGCAGGCCCTGCATCGCCTCGCGGACCATCTGGACGGGACCGATATCGCGCCGCGCCTCACCCCCTGGCGCGCGCTCTGGCTCCCCGGCGCCGACCCCGCCCTGGCAAAGACGCTCGCCGCGATCGGTTTCATCACTGATCCGGATGACCCGCTCACCGGCGTCGATACCTGCCCCGGCGCGCCCGCTTGCGCTTCGGGGATGATCGAGACCCATGCGCTCGCCCGCGAAATCGCCGCGGCCCTGCCGCGCGCCATGCGCGATCGGGGGCTCCATGTTTCCGGCTGCGGCAAGGGTTGCGCGCGCTCAGCGCCGGCGGCACTCACGGTGATCGGCACCGCGCAGGGCCATGATCTGGTGCAGGATGGCACGGTGAGCGATAAACCGGTTGCGCAGGCGCTCACGCGCGCGGCGCTGATCGCGCAATGCAAGCATGTCGCGACGCGGCAATGACGGGAACGGGAATGGGCTACGCATACGAAAAGAACGGCGCCGCGATCTACGAGCGCTCCTTCGCCATCATCCGCGCCGAGGCGGATCTCGCGCGCTTCGATGCCGACGAGGAGAAGGTCGCCGTGCGGATGATCCATGCCAGCGGCATGGTCGATCTCGCAGGCGACATCATCTTCGCCCCCGGCTTCGCCAAAGCGGCCAAGGCGGCCCTGCGCGAAGGCGCGCCGATCCTGTGCGATGCGCGCATGGTCTCGGAGGGCGTCACCCGCGCGCGGCTCCCCGCCGACAACCCCGTGATCTGCACCCTGCAGGATCCCCGCGTCCCCGATCTTGCCGCGCAGATGGGCACGACCCGCTCTGCGGCGGCGATGGAGTTGTGGCGCCCGCATCTCGAAGGCGCTGTCATCGCCATCGGCAACGCGCCGACATCGCTTTTCCGGCTGCTCGAAATGCTCGACGATCCCGCGACATCCCGCCCCGCCGCGATCATCGGCATCCCGGTCGGCTTCGTCGGTGCGGTGGAATCGAAGGAAGCGCTGATGGCGGATGGCCGGGTCCCCGGCCTGATCGTGCGCGGACGCCGGGGCGGCTCGGCGGTGACGGTCGCGGCGATCAACGCGCTGGCGAGTGAGCGCGAATGAGCGGGACCGGCACCATATACGGCGTCGGCCTCGGCCCCGGCGATCCGGATCTGATGAGCGTCAAGGCACATCGCCTCGTCAGCAATGCCACGGATATCGCCTACTTTCGCAAGAGCGGGCGCAGGGGCCGCGCACGCACCAGCGTCGACGGGCTGTTGCGGGCGGATATGCGCGAATTCGCGATGGAATACCCCGTCACCACCGAAATCCCCCTCGACGATCCGGCCTACGCGGCAACGCTGAAGGCGTTCTATGAAGATTGCGTCGAAAAGCTTCTCGCCATGGCGCGCGCGGGGCGCAACGTGGTCGTGCTCTGCGAGGGCGATCCTTTCTTCTACGGCTCCTTCATGCATCTGCATTCCCGCCTCCTCGGCCATTGCCCGGTGGAGGTGGTGCCCGGCATTACCGGCATGTCCGCCTGCTGGACGGCGACGGGCCAGCCGATCACCTATGGCGACGACGTGCTCTGCGTCCTCGCGGGCACGCTCGAAGAGGAGAGCCTGGTCGCACGCATGCGCGAGGCCGATGCGCTCGTGGTGATGAAGCTCGGGCGCAACCTCCCCAAGGTGCGCCGCGCCCTCGAGCGCGCGGGGCTCGCTGAACGCGCCTTCTATGTCGCCTATGGGGCGATGCCGCAGCAGCAGGTGATGCCGCTATCGCAAAAGGAAACCGACGACGCGCCATATTTCTCGATGATCATCGTCCACGGCCAGGGGCGGCGGCCATGAAAGGACGGCGACCATGAGCGGGCGTGAGAAAGGTCACGTCAGCATCATCGGCCTCGGCCCCGGCGCGGAGGGGGCGGTGACGCCCGATGCGCAGGCCGCACTGGGCGCGGCGCAGGATATCATCGGCTATGGCCCCTATGTGGCGCGCGTGCAGCTGCGGCCCGATCAGGAGCGCCATGCTTCCGACAACCGCGTCGAGATCGAACGCGCCCGCCATGCGCTCGATCTCGCAGCAGGAGGCCGGCGCGTCGCCGTGGTTTCATCCGGCGATCCCGGCGTCTTTGCCATGGCGGCGGCGATCTTCGAGGCGCTGGAGGCGGATCCGGCGCGCTGGGAGGGCGTCGCGATCACGGTCATACCCGGAATCACCGCCATGCTCGCCGCCGCCGCGCGGCTCGGCGCGCCTCTCGGGCATGATTTCTGCGCCATCAACCTGTCGGATAATCTCAAACCCTGGGAACTCGTCGAGAAACGCCTGCGCCATGCCGCGCGCGGCGATTTCGCCATGGCCTTCTACAACCCCTCCTCCCGCTCGCGCCCCTGGCAATTCGCCCGCACCCTGGAGATCCTGCGCGAGGAATGCGGGCCCGATACCGTCATCGTCTTCGCCCGCAACGTCACCCGCGACGACGAGCGCTTCGCCATCACCACGCTGGCCGAGGCGCGGCCCGAACAGGCGGATATGCGCACTGTGGTGATCGTCGGCTCCTCCCTGACGCGTCTGATCGAGCGCGGCGCAGATCGCCCGATCGTCTACACGCCGCGCTGGGCCGGGATGCCGCCGGAGGGTGCGGCATGATCGAGCCATGCGATCACCTGCGCGACGCTCTCGCAGCGCGCCCGCGCGGGGATATCCGGACGTGCGATCATGATGACAGGCAGGCCGAGGCTGCGCGCCGCCGCGATCTTGGCAAACGCCCCGGCGCCGCCGGAATTCTTGGCGACGATCATTTCGATCCCGCGTTCGCGCATCAGCGCCGCGTCGCCCTCCATCGTGAAGGGCCCGCGCGCGATCAGCACCGCGACCTGCGGAAGCGGCAGCGCCTCCCCCGGCTCGTCGATCAGCCGCACCGTGTAGCGATGCTGCGGCGCGCGCGCGAAATGATGCAGATGCAGCCGGCCGATGGCGAGGAAGACGTTGCGCGGGGAGGCCTCGCTTTGCGCAAGATATTCCGCCGCGCCCTCCAGATCCGCGGCGTCGATCCAGCGATCCGCCTCCGTCGCCTCCCATGCGGGACGTTCCAGCGCGACGAGGGGCACGCCCGCCCCGGCGCAGGCCGTAACCGCGTTGGCGCTCATCTGCGCGGCGAAAGGATGCGTCGCGTCGATCACCGCATCAATCGCCTGCGCTTGCAGATAATCGCGCAAGCCGGCAATACCGCCGAACCCGCCGACGCGGATCGCCACGGGCTGGGCTTTCGGCTGCGCCACGCGCCCGGCATAGGAGAGCGTGACGCTCAGATCAACACGCGCGGCGAGCGCCTGCGCCAGCGCGCTGGCCTCCCCCGTGCCGCCGAGCAGGAGGATATTGCGGGTTTTCGCGGAGCGTCTTTCGGAGGCAATCATGCCTGACCACTTGCCCGACAATCACGCTGCGGATCAAGCGTCATCGTCGCATCCGCGCATCAGCGTGATCGGAATCGGCGAGGACGGGCTCGCCGGGCTCGGCGCTGGCGCTCGCGCCGCGCTCGAAAACGCCGATCTGATCGCCGGCGGCGCCCGCCATCTCGCCTTCCTCGACGCCGATCCGGCGCTTGCCGGCAAGGAGCGCTTCGTCTGGGGTACGCCCTTTGCCGATTCGCTCGAAGAACTGCTTGCGCGCCGCGAGGCCGAGCCCGCGCAGCGCATCGCCATCCTCGCCTCCGGCGATCCCTTCTGGCACGGCGCCGGCGGCAGCCTGATGCAGCATCTGCCGATCGACGCGCTCACGATCCACCCCGCCCCCGCAACCTTCTCCCTCGCCTGCGCCCGTCTCGGCTGGCGGCTCGAAGAATGTGTGACGCTGGGGCTGCATGCCCGCCAAATCCGCCTGATGCGCCCGCAACTGCATCACGGCGCGCGGCTGATCGTGCTGGTGCGCGACGGCGCAGCGATTACCGAGGCCGCCGCACTCCTGCGCGAGACCGGCTGCGGCGACTCGCGACTGACCCTGCTCGAACGCCTCGGCGGCCCGCATGAGCGCATCCGCAGCCTGCACGCGGATGAAACCCTGCCCGACGATATCGCCACCCCAGTCGCCCTCGCCATCACTGTCGAGGCCGGTCCCGATGCAGCCCTGATCCCCCGCGCACCGGGCCTGCCCGATGATTGTTTCGCCAATGACGGCCAGCTCACCAAACGCGAGATCCGCGCGCTGACGCTGTCGGCGCTCGCGCCCCGGCCCGGTGAATTGCTGTGGGATATCGGCGCCGGCGCGGGATCCGTCGCCATCGAATGGTGCCTTGCCCATCCGCATAACCGCGCCATCGGCATCGAGGCGCGCCCGGACCGGCTGGACCGGGCTGTGCAGAACGCGCTGGCGCTCGGCGTGCCGCATGTCGATTTCCGCGCCGGGCGCGCGCCTGACGCGCTTGCAGGTCTCGCGCCGCCCGATGCGATCTTCATCGGCGGCGGCGCCTCGCGCGAAGGCGTGATCGACGCGGCCCTCGCTGCGCTCAAACCCGGCGGGCGGCTCGTGATCAATGCGGTGACGCTGGAGACCGAGGCGCTGCTGATCGATCTGCATGCGCGGCTGGGCGGCGATCTCACCCGCATCGCCATCTCCCGCGTCACGCCGGTGGGCGAGATGCGCGGCTGGCGCGCGGCGATGCCCGTGACGCAATGGTGCTACCGGCGATGACGGACACGCCCTCCCCCTTCATCATCGGCCTCGGCTTTCGCGCAGAAGCGAGCCCTGAGAGCCTCGATGCCGTGCTCGGTGCGGCCATCGCTGCCGCCATGGCGAAAGCGCCCGGCGCGCGCCCGCCACCCGTTCTCGCGAGCGCGACGGACAAGGCCGAGAGCCCTGCCATGCGCACCCTCGCCGCCCGGCACGGCCTCACCATCCTTGCCCTCGACGCGGCGGCACTCGCCGCGCAGGCGCAAAACGTCACCACCCGCGAGACGCGCGTCACCCGCCTGCCCGCCGGCGCGAGCCTGTGCGAAGCGGCAGCACTCGCCGCAGCGGCGCAATACGCGCCATGGGGCGAAGCCCGGCTCATCGTGCCCCGCATGATCGGCGCCGACCGGATGGCCACGGCGGCGGTCGCGCTCGCGCATTCGACGCAGAAGGATTTCCCATGAGCGTCCATTTCATCGGGGCCGGACCGGGCGCGCCGGATCTCATCACCGTGCGCGGGCGCGATCTCGTGGCAAGCTGCCCGGTCTGTCTCTATGCCGGCTCGCTGGTCCCGCCCGGGATCATCGCGTTATGCCCGCCCGAGGCGCGCGTCATCAACACCGCGCCGATGGATCTCGATGCGATCGAGGCCGAATATGTCCGCGCGCATGAGGCCGGGCTCGATGTCGCGCGGCTGCATTCGGGGGATATGTCGGTCTGGAGCGCCATGGGCGAGCAGCTGCGCCGGCTGGAGGCGCGCGGCATTGCCTATACGATCACCCCGGGCGTGCCCGCCTTCTCCGCAGCCGCCGCGGCTCTGGGCCGCGAATTCACCCTCCCGGAAGTCGCCCAGAGCCTTGTCCTCACCCGCACCTCCGGGCGCGCCTCGGCCATGCCGGAGGCCGAGAAGCTGGAGACCTTCGCCGCCACCGGCGCGACGCTTGCCATCCACCTCTCGATCCATGTGCTCGACGATGTGGTCGAACGCCTGATCCCGCATTACGGTGCCGATTGCCCCGTCGCCATCGTCTACCGTGCCTCCTGGCCCGACGAGCGCATCCTGCGCGGCACGCTGGAGACGATCAGCGCGATCCATGCGAAGGATCCGGTGGAGCGCACGGCGCTGATCGTGGTCGGGCGCGTCCTCGGCGCCTCGGATTTCCGCGACAGCGCCCTCTACGATGCCGGCTATCACCGGCGTTATCGCTCAGGCGGTGGCGCCAGCAGCACTGACGACGGGGGTGCGGGCGCGTAGCTTTCCCTCGCGGTCGAAGATCGCGACATCGACGCCGATATCGGTATCGCGCACCAGCCGCGCGGCAGTCTTCACCGCATGCGCGGCGACAGTGCCGGCAATATCCACCCCCTCCGCATCCGCGCGCTGGAGCGCTTCGAGGGCGGAATTCATCTGCGGAATCGCCGCGACGAGTTCATCCGAGGCCCCCGCCTCCCCGGCGAGCCGGGCGAGATGCACGAGATCGACGCTGCCCGAGCGCGAATGCAGATCGATCAGCCCCTGCGAGAGCTTCACCATCTTGGCGAAACCGCCGGCGATGGTGACGCGGGGGATCGGGTGTTTGCGGATATATTTCAGCATGCCGCCGACGAAATCGCCCATATCCATCAGCGCGATCTCGGGCAGATCATCCAGCGCCGCGATGGCGCGCTCCGACGTGTTGCCGGTGGCGCCCGCCACATGGTCGATCCCGGCGGCGCGGGCCACATCGATGCCGCGATGGATCGAATGAATCCAGGCGGCGCAGGAAAACGGGATGACGATGCCGCGCGTACCCAGAATCGAGAGACCGCCGATAATGCCCAGACGCGGATTCATGGTCTTGCGCGCGATCGCCTCGCCATCGGGAATGGCGATCTCGACCACCGCATCGGCGGGCACGCCAAGCACCTGCGCTTCCTCCTCGATCGCCTGCGCGATCATGGCGCGCGGCACCGGGTTGATCGCCGGCTCGCCTGGCGGCAGCGGCAGGCCGGGCAGCGTCACCGTGCCGACACCCTCCCCGGCACGCCAGGCGATTCCCGCACCCGGCGCGTTGCCCGTAACCTTCGCGATGATCAGCGCCCCATGGGTGGCATCCGGATCGTCACCGGCATCCTTGACGATGCCCGCGCGCGCGAATCCCTCGCCGCGATCATGCATGGCGAGCGAGAACGCCACCCGGTCACCGCTCGGCAGCGCAATCGTCACAGGATCGGGGAAATCACCGCAATGCAATGCATGGAAGGCAGCCCGGGCAGCTGCGGTGGCGCAGCTTCCCGTGGTCCATCCACGACGCAATTCGGTCTTCGGGCCTGTTTTCTCCATCAAATGCGTTATAGGACCGTGCGAGGCTTCTGTCAGGAGAAATGCAAATGGGCGATACGCCGAATCCGGCACCGGCACCGACACCGCGCGGCCTGATCATTGCCGCGCCGCGCTCCGGCTCGGGCAAGACCACGGTGACGCTCGGCATCCAGCGCGCGCTCAGCCGGCGCGGCCTCAACGTCCAGCCCTTCAAATGCGGGCCCGACTATATCGACCCCGCCTTCCACAGCGCGGCGGCGCGGCGCCCCTCCTTCAATCTCGACAGCTGGGCCTTCACCCGGGCGCAGCTCGCGGAACTGCTCGCACGCGGGAGCGACGCGGATATCGCTATCGCCGAGGGCTCAATGGGTTTGTTCGACGGCGTGGCGCAGCCCGGCGCTTCCGGCGACGGCTCGAATGCCGATATCGCCGCCGTGACCGGCTGGCCGGTGATTCTCGTGATCGACGCCTCCGGCCAGGCCCAGTCCGCCGCCGCCATCGCGCTCGGCTGCCGGGTCTACCGCGACGATATCACGCTGGCCGGCGTCATCCTCAATCGCGTCGCGAGCCCGCGCCACGACATGCTGCTGCGCAAGGGCATGGAGAAGGCGGGCATCCCGGTGCTCGGTGCCATGCCCAAACGCGCCGATCTCGTCCTGCCCGAGCGCCATCTCGGCCTCGTCCAGGCAGGCGATACCGCCGATCTCGCCGCGCGGCTCGATGCACTGGCGGATTTTGCGCAAGACCATATCGATCTCGACGCGCTCACGGCGCTGGCGGCACCCTCGCGGCTTTCCATATGTGAAACCCGCGCCTTACCCGTCACTCCGCCCGGTCAGCGCATCGCGCTCGCCCGCGACGCAGCCTTCAGCTTCGTCTATCCGCATCTGCTCGATCGCTGGCGCGCGGCAGGAGCCGAGATCATCCCGTTCTCGCCGCTCGCCGACGAGGCGCCCGACCCGGCCTGCGACGTGGTCTGGCTGCCCGGCGGCTATCCGGAACTTCATGCCGGGCGGCTCGCCCAGGCGCAGGACTTCCGCAAGGGCCTGCATGAATGCGCGCGCACGCGCCCGGTCCATGGCGAGTGCGGCGGCTACATGGCGCTGGGTGCGGGGCTGATCGATGCCGATGGCTTGCGCCATGAAATGGCAGGGCTGATCGGGCTCGAAACCTCCTTCGCCAAACGATCCATGCATCTGGGCTACCGCCACGTCACCCTGCATGCGCCGATACCCGGCCATGTGCCGGGAGCGGCTTTGCGCGGGCACGAATTCCACTATACCACCATCCTGGCACAGCCTGACGAGCCGCTCGCGCGAGTCGTCGACGCCAATGGCAAGGACGTACCGGAAACCGGTTCCCGGCGCGGCCATGTCACCGGGTCCTTCTTCCACCTGATCAGCGCCCTCGACGCGGATAGTAACGGAGCCTGAAGCCGATGCCCGAGACACCCGTGAAGGGCGGTCACATCACCATGATCGGCGCCGGCCCAGGCGATCCCGATCTCCTGACCATCCGTGCGGTCAAGCGCATCGAGGCCGCCGATGTGATCCTGTTCGACGATCTCGGCGCCGGGCCGCTGCTCAAGCACGCCAGTGCCCAGACCGAGCTGATCGCGGTGGGCAAGCGCGCGGGGCGGGTCTCGCCCAGGCAGTCCCAGGTAAGCCGGCTGATGGTGGCGCATGCCGGGATGGGGCAGCGGGTGGTGCGGCTGAAATCCGGTGATCCGACAATCTTCGGGCGGCTTGACGAGGAGATCGTGGCCGCCCGAGAAGCCGGCATTCCCTTCGAGATCGTCCCCGGCGTTACCGCAGCGACGGCGGCGGCTGCCGAGCTCGGCTTCTCCCTGACCAGGCGCGGCGTCGCGCGCCGCCTGCAATTCGTCACGGGCCACGATGTCGACGGGCAATTGCCGCGCGATCTCGACATCGCCGCTTTGGCCGATCCCGGCGCCACGACCTGCGTCTTCATGGGCAAGGCCACCTTCGCGCTGCTCGTCGAGGCCCTGATCGCCCGGGGCCTCTCCCCGGACACCCCCTGCATCGTCGCCACACAGGCGAGCCTGCCGGATGCACAGGCGCGCTTCGGCACGCTCACGGAAATCGCAGCGTATCTTGGTGACCGTCCACAACTGGGCGCGAGCGTGATCTTCTATGGCGCGGCAGTGCCAGAGCAGCCGATCTTCGACAATTAGGGCCTGCAGGAAATCATGGCAGGCATGCCATTGCGACCGTGAGCCTCACTGGCAGGCCAAGATTGCGGATCGGCACATATTGTAAAATACGTATTTTCTTGAAATTATGTATAAATAAACCAATGGGGACCGCCATGGCGAAGAAAGTGTTATCCACCGAGCTCCAAAGGATGTTGCAGCCTACACGGACATCGCGATGCGGTAGCCGATGATTATTACAAGTCCCAAGAGAGAGAAGCTCGTCCTTATCGCGGCTGATGACTATCACCGCCTCAAGAGTCGGGATGTAGGAGACACGCGCTCCGTCGATGTCAGAAGCCGCATCGACAGCTTCTTGGAAAAGCGTCACCATACGATTGAAAAGCTCGCACAATAATGGTCGAACCGAGCTGGCTTGATCGCCAGATCGTGGAAAAGATACATCAATGGGGATCCCCCCCCACACGGCGCGTCTTCGCGTGTCTTCTTGACGGCTTGGGGGCCAAGGCCCCCTATACAATCGAAAATTTCGCACTTGCGATGCGCAATGCGTGAACTTCGTGGAAGTCTTGGGTCGTGTGGAGCGTCCACATCATCACATCGCCGCGCAAGTATATCTATGTGATTCTGGCCCGTCTGAGATTAATCATACGATCGGCCATTTCTCTATAGTCTTTATCATATTTTTTTGCCATCCTTTCGAAGTCTACCCTTGAAAAAGCACCGGCATTTATTTCTTCCGGCTCACCATTATTTTTTCTCATATCCTTAACCCATGGCTCAAGATCGCGCCATAATATTACAAAAGAAAGACCCCACATTCTCTTAAAGTGTACCGGTTTTATCAATCCGTGATATGCCATATATCCGAGCCTCTGATATACTGCCGATACGCGAGCTGCAGCTGCCCTGTATTCATCACTCCACTCACCAACTTCGAAAGAGCTTCTTTGAATAATAATTATGTCTGATTTGACCAAATCCATTTGCGCAGCAGCCCAAATTAAGATGTTTGATACATGAGCGGCTTGACCATCACGCACACTGCGAAAGCCAAAATAAACTGTTGCAAGGAGGAGTAAATTAAATCCGAGACCGATTAGCGCTACAACTGCGGAAAATGCCGACCAGTCGAATGGATCCAAAATATAATTAGAAGGCCAATCAATATTTGGGAGCCAATCTTGCTCAACAGCATCAGTCTCTATTTCCACTTAACCTACTCCCATGTTCTCGTTGATAACATTTCGATTCTGATAGCCATTATTGAATGTTATCGTGAGAATATCATGAGCCTAAACCAGTGCCAAGCTCAGCTGATCCGATAAATGTGGCGTCAAAGAAGGATGTTAGGGTCAAAACCCAATCATGCTCTTGAATGACATTAGCAAATCAGATTCTCTGGCGTCGAAGGATGCTGGAGGTA
>Ga0076929_100539_pt1 | contig 29242 bp, 26 predicted proteins | sample HotLakConUCCSL28_FD_87104 | JGI IMG/M metagenome (GOLD analysis project Ga0076929, IMG submission 87104) | Hypersaline microbial mat communities from Hot Lake, Washington, USA - Hot Lake Consortium UCC-SL28 (version 3) (version 3) | ecosystem: Environmental > Aquatic > Thermal springs > Hot...
GTGTTCGCCATCGATATCGTCCTCTCGTCAGAGCGATACCAGCTTATCTCCCTGTCCGAAATCCAGGGGCCACCTCAGACAAGATCAAGATCGATCGCAGCTTCATTCGCGATCTGAACGAGAGCACCGACAGTCTCGCTATCGTGCGGGCCATGGCGAGCCTCGGGGCCAGCCTCGGCATGGCGACCACCGCCGAGGGTGTCGAAACCAAGGCGCAACTGGACCAGATCCGAGAGCAGGGCTGCACCGAGATGCAGGGCTACTATTTCAGTTCACCCCGACCCGCTGGCGAGGTCGCGGGACTATTGTATCTGATGAACCCGCAACCGAAGCGGGAAGCCACGGCCTGAATCGGGAGCGATCCGGGCGCCCGTGATGGCGTGGGCCGGCAAGCTGCCTGCTGGGCGCGCGCTTTATCCGGGCATGAAAAGGCCGCCCTGGGGCGGCCTTCCCGTTCCCGGTCGTGATACGGCGACGAGGCCGGTCAGATCGTGTAGCTCTTCAATGGCGGAAAGCCATTGAAGGCGACCGCAGCATAAGTGCTGGTATAGGCCCCGGTTCCCTCGATCAGGACCTTGTCGCCAATGGCGAGCGAAACAGGCAATTCATATGGGATGCGCTCATAGAGCACATCGGCCGAATCGCAGGTCGGGCCGGCCAGGACGCAGGGTGTCTTCGGTGCCTCGTCGTGCGGGGTGCGGATGGCATAGCGGATCGATTCATCCATGGTTTCGGCGAGGCCACCGAACTTGCCGATATCGAGATAGACCCAGCGGATTTCGTCCTCGGCCCGGCTCTTTTGCGAAACCAGCACCACCTCCGCCTCGATCACGCCGGCATTGCCGACCATGCCGCGACCCGGCTCGATGATCGTCTCCGGGATACGGTTGCCGAAATGCCGCGACAGGGCCTCGAAGATCGACTGGCCATAAGCCTCGACCGCCGGGACGCTCTTGAGGTACTGCGTCGGGAAGCCGCCGCCGAGATTGACCATGGAGAGGCGGATACCGCGCTCGGTGCACTCACGGAAGATCGCCGCAGAGGAGGCGAGCGCCTGGTCCCACGCTTCCGTGTTCGACTGCTGCGAGCCGACATGAAAGGAGACACCGTAGGCCTCAAGCCCGTGCCGATGCGCGTGTTCGAGCACATCCACCGCCATTTCCGGCGCGCAGCCGAACTTGCGCGACAGCGGCCATTCAGCGCCCGCACCGTCGCACAGGATGCGGCAGAACACCTTCACATCCTCGGCGCCCGTCGCCGCGACGGCGCGCACGATCTTGTCGACTTCCGCCTCGCAATCGACGGCGAACAGGCGCACGCCGATCTCGAGGGCGCGCACGATATCACGCTCCTTCTTGATGGTGTTGCCGAAGGAGATTCGGTCAGCCGTGGCGCCGGTCGCGAGTACCATCTCCATCTCTGCGACGGATGCTGTGTCGAAGCAGGAACCGAGGCCCGCCAGAAGCCGCAGCAATTCCGGCGCCGGGTTCGCCTTCACCGCGTAGAAAACGCGGGTATCCGGCAGAGCACGGGAAAACTGCATGTAATTGTCACGCACGACGTCCAGATCGACGACGAGGCACGGCCCGTCATCGCGGCGGCTGCGCAGGAATTCACGGATGCGCGCGGTCATGGCGCCCTCCTCACAAAGGTTCAACGGACGGCGCGACGCCGCCACGGTCAAAATGTCAGGTGGCGCTAACCACCCAGCTCGGAGGGTGCGACGGCTCGGCTGCGAACCATGCTGTGGAGACATGATACGCGTCCAGCGGGTCGAACCCGACGTGCTGCCTTCGATTGGAACGGAAAAATCCGATCCGCACATGCGGCAATGATGAGACAAGCCTCTTCGGTTGCCGACCTTTGGAGGGCCGACGGAGACCAAAAAAGCCCGTAACGTCGTTGCTTTAAGCCGCGCTCCTCCACCATGGGCGGAAAAGGCCGGTTCGCTTCCAGCTGCTGGCCATCAAGGACTGGATGAGGAACCTTGCGGAGCCACATCCAGGCGCCGCTCCCGAATTGGGGGTTGACGCCGACCAGCACGCGACCACAGGCACGTGCGAAATTGGGCAATCGCGATATACGCGCGTTCATTCGTTTTCTCAAGAAAAATCGGACCCGCCGGCCACACTTTTTCGTGTGGTCGATGCCAGCACAGATCTTCCGGCAAAGCTTTGCCGGCCATCGGTTTCCTGCAATACCTGCCGATGCGTCCTCAGAGCTCTTTTGCCATGTCGCGCAGGCGGAATTTCTGGATCTTGCCGGTTGAGGTCTTCGGTACCTCGGTGAAGACCACATGGCGCGGACACTTGTATGACGCGAGATGTTCACGGCACCAGCTGATCACGTCCTTCTCGGCAAGGTCACGCCCCGGCTTGAGCTCGATGAAGGCGCAGGGCGTCTCGCCCCATTTCTCGTCCGGTTTGGCGACAACGGCACATGCGGCGATGTCGGGATGCTTGTAGAGCGCTTCCTCCACCTCGATGGAGGAGATGTTCTCGCCGCCGGAGATGATGATGTCCTTGGAGCGGTCCTTGAGCTGGATATAGCCGTCGGGATACTTGACGCCCAGATCGCCGGAATGGAACCAGCCCCCGGCGAAGGCCTTTTGCGTGGCGTCCGGGTTCTTCAGATAACCCTTCATCACCACATTGCCACGCATCATCACCTCGCCCATGGTCGCACCGTCGGCGGGAACCGGCTCCAGCGTCTGCGGATCGAGCACGTCGAGCCCCTCCAGCGTGACGTAGCGCACGCCCTGACGCGCCTTCTTCGCCGCGTAGGAGGAGGCGTCCAGGCTATTCCAGTCGCGATTCCAGTCATTGACGACGGAGGGGCCGTAGGTCTCGGTCAGCCCGTAGATATGGGTGACGTTGAAACCGCGTTCCTTCATGGCGGCGAGCACCGATTCGGGCGGGGGCGCGGCGGCGGTGAAGAAATCGACGCTCTGCATGAATTCGCGTTGCTCCGCCTCCGGCGCGTTCAGCAGCGTCGACATCACGATTGGCGCGCCGCACAGATGCGTCACGCCGTGATCGGCCAGCGCATCGTACATCGCCTTCGCGCGCACCTGCCGCAGGCAGACATGCGTGCCCGCGACGATCGAGATCGACCAGGGGAAGCACCAGCCGTTGCAGTGGAACATGGGCAGGGTCCACAGATAGATCGGATGCTTGCCCATGCCGCAGGTGACGATATTGCCCATGGCGAGCAGATAGGCGCCGCGATGGTGATAGACGACGCCCTTCGGATCACCGGTCGTGCCCGAGGTATAATTCAGCGTGATCGCGTCCCATTCGTCTTCGGGCATCGCCCAGGCAAAATCCGGATCGCCCGCAGCGAGGAAATCCTCGTAATCGATGGAGCCGAGCCGCTCACCGGGGCCGTCATAGACGGGGTCGTCAACATCGATGACGATGGGCTTGCGCTCTGCGAGCTTGAGCGCCTTGGCGATGGTCGGCGCGAATTCGCGATCGGTCAGCAGGATCTTCGCTTCGCCGTGATCGAGGGAGAAAGCGATCACGGCGGGGTCGAGGCGGGTATTGAGCGTGTTGAGAACGCCGCCCGTCATGGGGACGGCATAATGCGCCTCCAGCATGGCCGGCGTGTTGGGCAGCATCGCCGCAACCGTATCCCCGCGCGCGATCCCGGCCCTGGCGAGCGCTGAGGCGAGGCGGCGAGTGCGGGTGTAGAATTCGCGATAATTGCGCTGGAGCGGACCATGGATGATCGCGGCATGATCTGGAAAGACCGTCGCTGCGCGCTCCAGAAAGGTCAGTGGCGTCAGCGGCTGATGGTTCGCCGGATTGCGTTCGAGATCGATATCGTAGGCATTTGCCATGGTTGCGCCTTTCCCCTCACGTCTGCTCCCGCCGGTTCGCGTGTTTTTCGCTGCCTTGCCGGTCCTGACAGAGTAATCGTGATTGCGCGCCTGTCGAGCCCGGAATCGCCTGCCTTCAGGCGGGTTCGGCGTTGACTTTCCGCCAGCCATCCGCCATAAGCCGCGCCATCGACGACAGTGCTTGCTTGCGAGCGCTGCCGCATCCATTACAGCCATTTAGACGCGTAGAGGACGACCAGGGCCCGTTCGAGGTTCTCCAGTCCCGCGCCTCATGACCGGAGACAGGCCGTGAAGAGGACGTATCAACCCAGCAAGATTGTGCGCAAGCGCCGTCACGGCTTCCGCGCACGCATGGCGACCGTCGGCGGTCGCAAGATCATTGCGGCGCGCCGCGCGCGTGGTCGCAAGCGTCTCTCGGCGTGAGCGAGGCCGGGCGACCGGACGCATCGCGCTGTGACGCGCGGCTCTACCCGTTCGGGCGCCTGACGAAACGCAGGGATTTCCTGGCGGCGGCTTCAGGCCGCCGTTTTCATACCGAGCGCATGACGGTCCAGGGCCGGCTGCGTGAGGATGACGGGGCCGGAGGCTTGCGCATCGGCTTCACGGTAACAAAGCGGGTGGGTAACGCTGTCGTGCGCAACCGGATCAAGCGCCGCTTGCGCGCCGCAGTGAAGCAACTGGGCGCCGCGATGCAGGAAGTCGGGAATACGGACGTTCCGCGGCGCAATGACGCAGAAACGGTTGATGCCGTGATTTTGCCGCGCGCCCCGGCTCAGAAGGGGCCGGCGGTGACATTGTGCAACGGGGTTCCCGCCGCGATGCAGGCTATGGCTGCGGACCTCGTGGTGATTGCCCGGCGCCCCGCGATCGAAGCGCCATTCGTCGCCCTGGTTGCGGATCTCGCGCAGGCGCTGCCGAAGGTGACGAAACCGGGTGATCCTGCTAAGCGGGATCGCGGGCGAGACGGGCAGACCGGTTCGCAGCATCGCCGTCGTGGGCGGAGGGGCGGCGTATCCGGAACGGGGCGTGCCCCGGCACGGAATTCTTGAAGCCAATTCGTGGACGGGTATCGATGAATCGCGAGGACAACAAAAACCTCATTCTGGCCATTCTGCTCTCGGTCCTCGTCTTCGTCGGCTGGACCTATTTCTATGGCGCGCCGCAGATGGAGCGTCAGCGCCAGGAAGCCGAGATGGCGCAGAGCCAGCAGGAAGAGGCGCAGACCCAGCAGCAGAATATACCGGCTCCCGGAGAAGCCCAGGTGCCGCAGCCGGAAGGATCGGCAGAGCCCGCAGCTCCGACGGGAGCATTGCCCGGCGTCGCGGTCGAGCAGACGCGCGAAGCGGCGCTCGGAGCCAATCCACGCGTGACGATTGATACGGTGTCGAAGCGCGGCTCCCTGAACCTGCGCGGCGCGCGCATCGACGACATCGTGCTCAAGGATTACCAGGAGAGTGTCGAGGAGGACAGCGACAATATCGTGTTGTTCTCGCCGACCGGTACAGCGGATCCCTATTATGCCGAATTCGGTTGGGTGGGGACGGTTCCCGGCGGCTTACCCGATTCGCAGACTTTGTGGCAGTCGGATCGCGATGAGCTGACGCCCGGCGCACCTGTCACGCTTACTTGGGAGAACGACGCCGGAATCGTCTTCCGTCGCAGCATAGCGATCGATGACAATGCCATGTTCACGATCGAGGACAGCGTCGAAAACGTTGTCGACGAAGCAGTGACGGTTTTCCCCTACGGCCTGATTTCGCGTCATGGCGAGCCCGAGACGATTGGCTTCTTCATTCTGCATGAGGGTCTCGTCGGCGTTCTGGGTGAAGAGGGGTTGCAGGAATACTCCTATTCCAACGTGCTCGACGAATCGCGCATCACGACGACGGTGCGCGGCACGACATGGGCGGACAATATTGGTGGCTGGCTCGGCATTACCGACAAGTACTGGGCTGCGACGATCATCCCGGATCAGGCGACGCCGTTCCAGGGACGCTTCACCGTCGAGGAAGGCGGCGCACGCCCCATCTTCCAGACCGATGTGCTGGGTGAAGGCATCGTCGTCCAGCCCGGTGAGACCGGTGTCGTCACGACCCGCCTGTTTGCCGGTGCGAAGGAAGTCGATGTGATCGACGGGTATCGCGATAACTACGGCATCTCACGCTTCGACCTGTTGATCGACTGGGGCTGGTTCTACTTCATCACCAAGCCGATGTTCTACGCGCTCGACTTCTTCAACGGGCTACTCGGTAACTTCGGCGTGGCAATCCTCGTTGTGACCGTCTTTCTGAAGATCTTCTTCTTGCCGCTCGCCAACAAGTCATACGCCTCGATGGCGAAGATGAAGGCCGTGCAGCCGGAGATGATGGCGATCCGCGATCGTTACAAGGACGATCGCATGAAGCAGCAGCAGGAACTGATGGACCTGTACAAGCGCGAGAAGATCAATCCGGTTGCCGGTTGCTGGCCTGTGCTGATCCAGATTCCCGTCTTCTTCGCGCTCTACAAGGTGCTTTTCGTCTCGATCGAGATGCGCCACGCCCCGTTCTTTGGCTGGATCCAGGATCTGGCCGCACCGGATCCGACATCGATCTTCAACCTGTTCGGCCTGCTGCCCTTCGCCGTTCCGGCCTTCCTGACCATCGGCGTCTGGCCGATCCTGATGGGGATCACGATGTTCGTGCAGATGAAGATGAATCCCGAGCCGACGGATCCGATCCAGAAGACGGTGTTCACCTGGATGCCGGTGATCTTCACCTTCCTGCTCGCCTCCTTCCCGGCGGGACTGGTGATCTACTGGGCCTGGAACAACTTCCTCTCGGTTCTCCAGCAGGGCTTCATCATGCGCCGCCATGGTGTGAAGATCGAGCTTTGGGACAATCTGCGCAAGCTGGTCACCCGGCAGAAACCGGAGCCCGAGGGCCCGAAGAGCTGATCGCGGCTTCTCGAGTGTAGACTTCGGGCGCGTCCGGCATCGCCGGGCGCGCCTGTTCATATCAGGGGCCCTGACCAGGGGAGAGAGTGGCATGCGCGAGCACGATGGCGACGAGTACCCGGGCGAAGACACCGAGCCCGGCCCGGACTTCGTGGAGGCCGGGCGCAAGCTTTTCGCCCGCGAGGCGCAATTCAGCACGGCAGCCAGTGGCATCGACCACCTTCCGTCGATGCACAAGCTTGAGATCGCCTTTGCCGGGCGCTCGAATGTGGGCAAGTCCAGCCTCGTCAACGCGCTGACGGGCAGAAAGACGCTGGCGCGCACATCGCATACGCCGGGGCGCACACAGCAGCTGAACTTTTTCGATCTCGGCGGCTTCTGCACCCTCGTCGACATGCCCGGCTACGGCTATGCCGCCGTCAGCAAGGAGAAGGTGAAGTCCTGGACGCAGCTGATCCACGACTATCTACGCGGGAGAGCCAATCTCGCGCGCGTCTATGTGCTGATCGATTCACGCCACGGCCTGAAGAAGCTGGATACCGAGGTGCTCGACATGCTCGATACCGCAGCCGTATCCTACCAGATCATCCTCACGAAATCGGACGAGCCCAAGAAGGGCGAACTCGCAGCCATCGTCGAGAAGACGCAGGCGGCCATCGCCAGACGGCCTGCCGCCTTTCCCGACATCATCGTGACGTCGAGCCGTGAAAAGACCGGCGTCGTGGAACTGCGTGCAGCCATCGCCCAATTGCTGCACGAGCGAAACGAGGAGATTCCCCAATGAACACGACGCGCCTTTTCACTCTCTTTGCCGGCATTGCTGGCCTGTGCGGGATCATCCTCGCAGCCATGAGCACGCATGTCCTTGGTGGCGATACGGCCACGATTGCGGCGAATTTCCTGCTTTTTCACGCTCTCGTCCTGATTGGCCTTGCCGCCCTGATTGCCCATGGCGTGGCGATTCATGCGATGACAGCGCGGATTGCCGGTTATGTCCTCGTCATCGGCACCGTGCTGTTTTGTGGCGATCTCGCCCTGCGTGCACTCTATGGGATCCGCCTTGCGCCGTTCATCGCCCCTGCGGGCGGCATCACCCTGATGGCCGGATGGGCACTGATTGCGATAGCGGCCTTGCGCCGACCCTGAAATCGGCCAGCCGCAAAAGGTGCACGCGCACGTATGCCGGTCTTTCGCCCGGCGCAAACATGCTCTAAAAGCGCGCGACATAACAACGCGACGCCGCACGCATAGCCGTATGAGCCGAGAGAAGACCATGACCGAAGAGAATCCCAGCGCCCATACCCGCGCCGAAATCCTCGTCCAGGCCCTGCCACATATGCAGCGCTATGATGAGGAGGTCGTGGTGATCAAGTATGGCGGACATGCCATGGGGGACGAGGCGGCTGCGGAGGATTTCGCCGAGGACGTGGTATTGCTGGAGCAATCCGGTCTCAAGCCCATCGTCGTGCATGGTGGCGGACCGCAGATCGGGCGGATGCTGGAAAAGCTCGGTATCAAGTCCGAGTTTCGTGCCGGCTTGCGTGTGACTGACGCGGCAACGGTCGAGATCGTCGAGATGGTGCTTGCGGGCTCGATCAACAAGCAGATCGTCGGCTGGATCTCGGGCCAGGGCGGCAAGGCGATCGGGCTGTGCGGCAAGGACGGGAACATGGTGCGCGCGAAAAAGGTGTCGCGCACCATCGTCGATCCTGATTCGAAGATCGAGGAGGTCGTCGATCTCGGTTTCGTCGGCGAACCCGACCAGGTTGATCGCAACGTCCTCGATGCCGTGCTCAAGGCCGAGCTGATTCCGGTCCTCGCCCCGGTCGCAGTGGGCGAGAACGCGCAAACCTACAACGTCAACGCCGACACCTTCGCCGGCGCCATCGCCGGAGCCATGCATGCCAAGCGCCTGCTGCTGCTGACCGATGTTCCCGGCGTTCTCGACAAGAACAAGGAGCTCATCCCCGAGCTCAGCATCGATCAATGCCGTCATCTGATCGCAGACGGGACCATTACCGGTGGAATGATCCCCAAGATCGAGACCTGCATCTACGCCCTCGAACAGGGGGTCCAGGGCGTGGTCATTCTCGACGGCAAGGTGCCGCATGCGGCATTGCTTGAGCTCTTCACCGATCACGGCGCGGGGACCCTGATTCGCCGTTGATTCACGTCCTGACATGGAACTTTGACGGAGCTTGGCCGTTAACCTTTCGTAGTGGGAGGTAATTCGGCCATGATCAACGGCAGATTTTCAATCGGCGAACGTGTACGCCTCATCGAGGACAGGAGACAGATCGTACGCGTCCATCCCGATCAACTCGCGACAGTCTATGAGGTTGTGCGGATCGTTCCCGGCGAGCGGGACGGGGAGGCGCAATACCATATCCGCAATGAGGCGGAACCGCATATGCGGGCCGTGCCGGAGGGGCAGCTTCGGGCCGCATGACGTTCCGCGCCTCGCGCAACAGACGGGGACGGCGCGTTTCAAACCGTTTGTGAACATGTTTCAAGGCAACGTGATTTCCGTTGGGCGGTTCGTTTGTCTTAAATGCGCATCATGATGAAACGTGTGTTTGCCGGCCTTAATGCTTCGCTCCTCGCTGCGACCCTGTTGCTGACTTCGACCGTGCATGTGCCGGCCAGCGAAGCTCAGGCGCCTCAGGCGGTCATCGAGCTTTTTACGAGCCAAGGCTGCTCGTCCTGCCCGCCCGCTGATGCGATGGTCGTCGCGCTTGCGCAAGACGATAATGTCATTGCGCTGACCTTGCATGTCGATTACTGGGACTATCTCGGTTGGCACGACACGTTGGCGAAGCCGGCATTTTCCGACCGACAGCGTGATTATGCCCAATTGCGCGGCGATCGTGGCGTATTCACGCCGCAAATGGTCGTGAATGGCCAGGAGGCCTGTATCGGTTCGGACGAGCAGGCCCTTTCCGCTTCCCTCTCGAGGGCGACGCACGAGCACGCGCGGCTGCCGGTTCCGATTCGCGTCACCCGCCACGGGACGGACCTGACGATTGCACTCGAAGGGGATTATTCCGGCGGCGCTGATCTGTACCTCATGATGGTGGAGCCACGGATCAGCGTCACCATAGAGCGCGGCGAGAACAAGGGGCGTGAGGCGCATTACGCCAATGTCGTGCGCGGGATGAGCCACGTCGCGTTTTGGGATGGTGAAGCCGGTACGATCGTCACGGGCATGTCGGAGCCGGGTGATGGGTTCGTCGTCATGCTGCAGCAGGCGCAGGACGGGCGGGCAGGGCGGATCATCGGAGCGGCGCGCGGACCCGCTCTCGCAGTTGACGGGCCATGATCAGGGCTTGCAGCATCCCGGTCGCGCGCTATTTGCGACCGTATGGAAGATAGCAAAAAACTGACGGTGTTTTTCGACGGCTCGTGTCCCTTGTGCACCCGCGAAATCAGCTTCTATCGACGTCGGCGTGGCGCCAATGAAATCCGCTGGGTCGATGTTTCGGAAGGTAAACGGGCGGAGCAAGTCGAGGTGGCGCCGGGTTTGACGCGCCGGGCTGCGATGGCCCGGTTCCACGTGATGGATGCGGATGGCCGCATCATCGCGGGGGGGCGCGCCTTTGCCGAAATCCTCGCCCGCCTCCCGGCCTTCTCGTTGATCGGACGCGTCTTGCGCCGCAGGCCCTTTGCCTGGGGTCTCGATGGAGCGTATGAGGCTTTCCTGCCGCTGCGCCCTCGCTTGCAACGCCTGTTCGGCGCGCCGGCCCGTGCCTGTCCACGCGTTGCCGAGGGGAAGGGCGCGTGCCGGCCCTCGGGGGACGGGCCTCAGGCGCCACCGCGCTGACCGAACGATGAATGCCTCTTGTGCGGGACCCCCTGACTGCGCATGCTGTACTGGTGGCGGGGTGGTTCCTGCCGGATCTTGCCATCAGCCAGGGAGGGAGCAGGTGCCCAGGCAGGACGCATCCCATGCGGAAGGTTTTCGCGCGCGTTTCGTCAGCGCAGCCGACGGACTCATTTTGCATCTGCGCGATTACGGCCCGGTCGACTCAGCCCTGACCCCGGTTGTCTGTCTGCCGGGAATCGCGCGCACGGCCTATGATTTCCACGATCTCGCGCGCGCCCTGTCCAGTGCCGAAACACCGAGACGTGTGCTCGCGCTGGATTATCGCGGACGCGGCCTGTCGCAGCATGATCGCAACTGGCGCAATTACGATATCGGTATCGAGATGGATGATTGCCTCGCCGCGATGACCGCGATGGGCGTGCATCAGGCGATCTTCGTCGGCACCTCGCGCGGCGGGCTCGTCACCATGGCGATCGCGGCGGCGCGTCCGACGGCGATCCGTGCGGCGGTGTTCAACGATATCGGCCCCGTGATCGAGCCGAAGGGATTGATGCGCATACGCGGCTATGTCGGAAAACTGCCCGCGCCGCGCGATTTCACCCAGGCCGTGGAAATCATGCAGACGATTTCCGACAAGCAATTCCCCGGTCTCGACAATGAAGGCTGGATGAAGCTTGCGCGGGGGACATGGCAGGAAAAGGACGGCAAGCTGGTGCCCGTCTATGATCCCGCGCTACTCAAAGGGCTTGCCGGGCTCGATCTGGAAAAGCCGCTGCCGCCGCTCTGGACGCTTTTCGCGGCCCTCTCCCACGCGCCGCTCCTCGTCCTGCGCGGCGAGCATTCCGACATTCTCTCAAAGGAGACGCTGCGCGAAATGGAAAAGCGCCACCCGGTCTGCCAGACGCATAGCGTCCCCGGTCAGGGCCACGCCCCGCTGCTCGACGGCGAGGCGGCTGCGCGCATCGTCGATTTCATCGTGGCGGTTGAGCGTGGGGGCGCGCCGGGCGAAGCGCAAACGACACCACCCGTGACGGGCCCGGAACCGAGCATGCCACGGGCGGGTGGGTTTGTGCCTCCCGCGCAGGAAGAGGGGTGAATACCCTCACTCCGCCGCTTCCGCTGCCGGCGCTTTCTGCGGGTTGCGGAAGCGCTCCATCAGGGCCGCCTCTTCCGCCTTGGCGGCTTCGAGGTGGCGCTCCTTGACATGGCCGAAGCCGCGGATCTTGGCCGGGATCGCGGCGAGGCCGAGGGCGGTGATGTGGTTCTCGGGCGAGAGCTTCGCCACGATCTCCTCCAGCATGGCCTCGTAATCCGTGATCAGCTGCCGCTCGGTGCGGCGCTCCTGCGTGTAGCCGAAGACGTCGAGCTTCGTGCCGCGCAGGCCCTTGAACTTCGCCAGCAGCCCGAAGGCCTTCAGCATCCACGGCCCGAAGGTGATCTTCCGCGGCACGCCGGTATTGGGATCCTTGCGGGCCAGAAGCGGCGGGGCGAGGTGGAATTCAAAGCGCAGATTGCCGCCCTCGAAGGTCTGATCCACCTGGCGCAGGAAGGAGCCGTCGGAATAGAGCCGCGCGACCTCGTATTCGTCCTTGTAGGCCATCAGCTTGAACAGGTTGCGCGCGACGGCCTCGGTGAGCCCCTCCTTGCCGTCAACGGCCTTCGCTTCGGCAGCGCGGACCTTCTCGACCAGCGCCTGATAGCGCGCGGCATAGGCCGCATCCTGATAGGCTGTGAGGAATTCGACGCGCCGCGCGATGGTCTCGTCGAGCGTCTGCGAGATCTCGCGCGCCCTGGTCGGCGCCTTCAGCGAGGCGACCACCTTGGCCAGCCCCTCAGGGCTCGCCGCCGCCTTGCGGCCCAGCCGGAAAGCTTCGATGTTCATCGCCACGGCCTGGCCGTTGAGCTCGATGCCGCGCTCGATCGCATCGGCATGCAACGGCACCGCGCCGCGCTGATAGGCAAAGCCCAGCATGAACATGTTGGCCGCGATGGCATCGCCCAGAAGCGCCGTGGCGATCGCCGTGGCATCGACGAAATCGACCTTCTCGCCATTGGCGATGCGCTTGATCTCGCGCTTGAGGCGCTCCGCCGGCAGCGAGAAATCGGCATCGCGGGTAAAGTCGCCCGGATAGACCTCCGCCGTGTTGACGACCAGTGCCGTGCGCCCGGGTGAAACCGCAGCCAGCACCTTCTTGGTGCCGCTCACCACAAGATCGCAGCCGAGCACCAGATCCGCCGTCCCCGCCGCGACGCGGATGGCGTGGATCTCTTCCGGCGACTTGGCGAGGCGCACATGGCTGTAGACCGAGCCGCCCTTCTGGGCGAGGCCGGCCATGTCGATCATGCCGCAGCCCTTGCCTTCGAGATGCGCGGCCATGCCGATGATGGCGCCGATGGTGACGACGCCGGTACCGCCCACGCCGGTGACGATGCAGTTCCAGGTGGTGTCGATCGCGGGGATCTGCGGATCGGGGATCGTCTCGGGCAACGCTTCGCCGGAGCCCGAAACCTTCGCCTTTTTCGGCTTGGCCCCGTGCACCGTCACGAAGGACGGACAGAAGCCCTTCACGCAGGAGAAATCCTTGTTGCAATTGGACTGGTCGATCTGGCGCTTGCGCCCGTATTCCGTCTCAAGCGGCTGCACCGCGACGCAGTTCGACTGGACCGAGCAATCACCGCAGCCCTCGCAGACGAGCTCGTTGATGATCACGCGCTTGTCGGGATCGGGGAATGTGCCCCGCTTGCGGCGGCGGCGCTTTTCCGAGGCGCAGGTCTGGTCGTAGATCATCACCGAGACGCCGCCGATCTCCGCAAGCTCACGCTGCACGCTCTCGATTTCGTCGCGATGGTTGATCGTCATGCCGGCGGGGAAATCCGCTGTCGACGGGTATTTCTCCGGCTCGTCGGTCACCAGCGCGATGCGCTCGACGCCCTCGGCGCGGACCTGCCGGGCGATCATGTCGACGGTGAGCCCGCCTTCATGCGTCTGCCCGCCGGTCATGGCGACGGCGTCGTTGAACAGGATTTTATAGGTGATGTTGGTCTTCGTATCGACCGCCCAGCGCAGTGCCATCACGCCGGAATGGTTGTAGGTGCCGTCGCCCAGGTTCTGGAAGACGTGGCTGCGCGTGGAGAATGGCGCCTCGCCGATCCAGTTGGCCCCCTCGCCACCCATCTGGGTGAAGCCCGAGGTGTTGCGGTCCATCCACTGGACCATGTAGTGGCAGCCGATTCCCGCATAGGCGCGCATCCCGTCGGGCACCTTGGTCGAGCTGTTATGCGGGCAGCCGGCGCAGAAATGCGGGGTGCGGTTGGAGACGTCGCTGGTCTTTGCGAGGATGTCCTGCGCCTCCTTCAGACGCGCCACGCGCCCGGCGAGATCATCGTTGTTGTGGTAGCGCAGGAGCCGCTCGCCAATGGCGATGGCAATGTCGTTGGAATCGAGCGCGCCCTTGACGGGGAAGAGCCAGTTGCCGTCCTCATCACGCTTGCCGATGCAGACCGGCTGATTGGCGGTGCCGTAGAGCTCCTCGCGCAGCTGCACCTCGATCAGCGAGCGCTTTTCCTCGACCACGATGACGAGATCGAGCCCCTGGGCGAAATCCATCAGCTCGCGCTGCGAGAGCGGCCAGGGGCAGGCGATCTTGTACAGCCGCAGGCCCATATCATTGGCCTTGACCTCGTCGAGGCCGAGCTCGTCCATGGCCTGGCGCACGTCGAGATAGGATTTGCCGACGGTGATCACACCGACCTTCGGATGGCGTCCGCCACTCAGGATGGTGCGGTTGAGGTTGTTAGCGCGGATAAAGGCGAGCATGGCATCGCGCTTGTAATCCTGCAGGCGCGCTTCCTGTTCGAGGATGCTGTCGCCCAGCCGGATGTTGAGCCCGCCCGGCGGCATGGCGAAATCATCCGGGTATTCGATCTTCACCCGGTCGATCGAACCATCCACCGAGGCGGTCGATTCGATGTTGTCCTTGACGCATTTGAATGCGGTCCAGGTCCCGGTATAGCGGCTCATGGCGAAGCCGTAGAGGCCGTAATCGAGGATCTCCTGCACCCCGGCCGGGTTCAGGATCGGGCTCATCACATCGACGAAATGGAATTCCGACTGGTGCGCGACGGTGGAAGATTCGGCGATGTGATCGTCACCCATCAGGGCGAGTACACCGCCATTGGCCGAGGTGCCGGCCATGTTGGCATGGCGGAAGACGTCGCCGGAGCGATCGACGCCCGGGCCCTTGCCGTACCACACGCCGAAAACGCCGTCATACTTGCCTTCGCCGCGCAGTTCCGCCTGCTGCGTACCCCAGATCGCGGTCGCGGCGAGTTCCTCGTTGAGGCCGGGCTGGAAGGTGATGTGGGAGGCGGCGAGATGCTTCTTCGCCCGCGCCAGATTGAGATCGAGCCCGCCCAGCGGAGAGCCGCGATAACCGGAAACGAAACCCGCCGTGTTCAACCCGGCCAGCCGGTCGCGCTCGCGCTGCATCTGGAGCAGACGGATGACGGCCTGTGTGCCGGTGAGGAAGACGCGATCCTTGCCGAGATCATACTTGTCGTCGAGGGAGACGTCGCGCAGCGCGCTGCCCACCGCAGAGGTGGTGACCATCGCGGTCTTCGCTTCCACGGCCTTCTCGTCGATGCCAGCCTTGCTCATACGTCTGTCCTCCTCGGTCGCCTGTCGCAACCCTCAATGCCTGCTCGCTGCCGGCTTTCCGCCGATCTTTCCCGCGTTCCGAGTCTTTGAGCGCGCATCCGTAAAAACGCGCATGATATGTCAGTGATGCTGACATATTGCAGCCGAGTCGTCAATCACGCGCCGCGCCCTGTGCAATTTACCATCATACTGAAGTGGAAGGATTTCGCCACGTCCGCAAGGGTTCATGTCGCGGGAAAACCGGCTTGATCCCTTGCAGCCATGCGGCATCGTGAGACCGGACGGCCGGGCTGCGCTTCAGTCTGACGGGCCGGCACGGATATCTCCTTCGGGGCGCTGCAGTGGCTCGCGGCGTCACGCTTTTGCCCCACTCGCACGGCACCAGTGCAGATTACTTCGCTATCGCGGCGCTGGCAGTTGCGATATTAACGCCTGGTTAACCATAGGGGAGCAGCCTTGTTTCCCGATACCCAGAGCGGGATTTCAAGGCGGGCACGGGACGAGCCGGATCGGTATGATAGAGGGCCTCCACCAGAGAGAGATCGCAGTGCCGCGCTGGCGGCATACGCTCGGGCTCTGTCTGCGCATGCTCGGCGTATTCGCCCTTCTCGTCAGCCTCGTCGCCCTTGCGACGAAAACCGCGCGGGCGCATCCGCATGTCTGGGTCACGGCACATGCCGAAATTCTCTACGACGAATCCCAGCGTGTCACGGGGCTGCGTCATATCTGGACCTTCGACGAGTTCTATTCCGCCTGGGCGGTTCAGGGGCTTGAGGAGGATTACGGCGAAGTCGGCCCTGCGCAATTGCGCGAACTGGCCGAACTCAACGCCACCTCCCTCGTCGAATTCGGGTATTTCACCGAAGCGAGAATCGATGGCGATGACCGTGATTTCGCGCCACCTGTCGATTACGACATGGTCTATGAAGACGGGCAACTCACCCTGACCTTCACCCTGCCGCTCAGCGAGCCCGTCCGCCCGCGTACCGCCTTCGTGATGGATATCTACGACCCCACTTTCTTCGTCTCCTTCACCATTGACGAGGGTGATGAGGCTGTGCGCCTCGTCGGTGGGCCGTCGGGCTGTGCCAAGACCATCACCCGACCGCGTTCCGCAGAAATCGAGGCAACGGCAAATCTGTCGGAGGCTTTCTTCGAAACCCTTATGGCGTCATCCGAATTCGGCGAGCAATTCGCCAACCGCGCGTTGATTGCTTGTCCTTGACAACGGCGCCGGGGAAGGAACAGCAGAGGCCATGACAGCAGATACGGCCATTTCATGACCGGAATTTTGACACCTGACGAAACGGCTCGCGACACCATGCAGGCACCGTTCGGAGGCAGATCCGGGTGGAGCTGGCGCGTGATCGCCCTGCGGCTTGCAATCGCCGCATGCGCTGTCGCGCTCGTTGGCGGCGCCTTCGGCCTGCTTCTGCAGATCATCTTTCCCGCCCCGCCGGAACCTGCTCGCGCGCCGTTCGGCATGAGTGCGCGCGAGATGCCATCACAGGGCAATGTCCTGGCGAACAGCATCCTGGCCTTGCAGGGCCTGTTCTACCAACACATGCAGGGCGCCATGCGGGACCTGCGCGAGACGGGCGCTGCCTTCTGGACGCTGATGGGGGTCGGTTTTGCCTATGGCGTCTTCCACGCCGCCGGTCCCGGCCACGGCAAGGCTGTGATCTCGGCCTATCTCGTCGCCGATGAGCGCGCCCTGCGCCGTGGCGTCGGCCTGTGTTTCGCTGCGGCTTTGTTGCAGGCCATTGTGGCGATCGTCATGATCGCGGTTGCGATCTTCCTGCTCAGCATGACCGCGCCGGGTATCGAACGGCTGACGGGGCGGATCGAGATGGCGAGTTTCGCGATCGTGGCCGCGCTCGGGCTGTTCCTCACCTGGCGCAAGGCCGGCCATTTTCTGGATCTCGTGGCGGCGCGTCGCGGCGCCAATCCGGTGGTCGGGGTATCGTGTGATCACGTGCATCTGCCTCCACCCGAGCAATTCATGCGTCTGCGGCGCTGGCGCGAATATGCTGGTGTCGTCTTCGCGGCGGGGCTGCGCCCCTGCGCAGGCGCGCTGATTCTGCTCGTCTTTGCCGCATCGCAGGGGCTGATCGGAGCCGGGATCGGGGCCGTCTTTGCCATGGCGCTGGGCACGGCGCTCACGACCAGCATCATCGCGCTCTCCGCCGTCTTCATGAAGGAGGTCGCCTTGCGTGCCGCCGGCGGGCGGGCCCGTTATGCACCACTCGCGGGAGGCGTTGTGGAATTGCTGGCGGCCGCCTTCGTCCTAGTCGTGGGCTTTGCGCTGCTCACCGGTTATCTGGGTGTCGGCGGTTTCTGACGCGGCCTCGTCGGTTTTATGGCGACCGCCCCAGAGCCTTTGATACAAATCACGCAGTTTGGCCTTGAGGGCCGGATCATGGCGGTTGCGCGCCTCGCGCCGCGCCTCGCGAATTGCCCGCGCAAGGGCCTTGCGCCAGAGGATGCGCTGGAATTCGTCGCTCTGCTCCGGCATTTCGAATTCGAGACCCTGCCCGACGCTGGGCGGCGGACGTGGAGGCCGGATGCGGGTCGAGTACTCACGCGGATAGTATGTCATTGTGTATTGATAGCATAAACGTGCGAGGATTGCATCAATATTTGGATATTTTACATGAATTTTTTGTTTTATGCTGACCAGATGTTCAGCTTTTGCAATTGCAAAGATATGATAGTCCAGCACTCCTGCACGCATCAGGAGGCGATACAGCTTGTTGCAATATTGGTCTGCCACATCACGACGCGCGAATGATATCAGTGCGGAAAACATGCGCCGGATTTGAAAATTACAAGTCGGATTTTATGTCGGATGCGGCTTTATGACTTGTGAGGAAAGTCTTCAACGCTTCAACCTCCGCTCCGCCCGCAGCGACATCTGAGGCGAGTAGCGCGTAGAACCCTGCCATTCCGCGATAAATCTCGCTCTCCGGGCGGTTCGTCCCGAGGAAGCTGGAGATTTCCTCCATTTCGGCAACCCAGCGATAAGCCTTGGGGAACATGTCGGGGATGCTGCCGTCGAGCCGGTTGAGAAGCGTCTTCTGGCTGCGCTCCATCTCGGCGCGCAAGGCTTCACCAGCCCCGGCACGCTCGGCTGCGAGGATCATCGCGGATGCGAGGGCCGTGAGCCCCTTGCCAATTCCGGCATAGCACATCTTCAGCGTCGAGGCGGCCCCGATGGGCCCGTCGAGGACGCGGATGTCGAGGCCGCCTTCATTCAGGCGCGCGACACGCCCGGCATGCGCGCCGCTGACGTAGATCACGGGCAGGGGGCCGTCACTGCGCGGCGGCAGGCCGATAATGCCCGCATCCGCGAAATCTGCTCCGGTTTCGTTGATGATCGCGCCGATCTCCTTTACGGTATCGGGTGAGACCGCGTTGCAATCGACAAAGAGCGGCTTGCTTGTCGATGCCGAAAGGGCCGGGGCAAGTTCCTCGGCGAGCGCCCGGGCGCGTCCGGGCGGCACGACAGACAGGATGAGCGGGCAGGCGGCTATTTCCGCAGCCGATGCATCCTCCATCCCGGCCGCCTCGGCGCGCGAACGCGTCGCCTCGCTGCGTCCTGCGAGGAGGGTACGGACCCGCAACCCTGCGGTCCGGGCCCTGGCGGCGAGGCCCGCACCCATGTTTCCGGGGGCGACGATGGCGATCTGGTCGAGATCCACCGTCTTGCCTTGCGCGCTGGTCATGCGACTGTCCCTGCTGCCGTGCTCTCATTGCTATTCTGAGCTTACGCGCAGGCGCAACGATACGACAGGGCGGCGGGGCCAAGACGCATCTGGCGCGATACGCGTCCCGGCGACGTCAAGGCGTGTCCGGTCAATATGCGAGCGGACGCGTAGCGCCTTCGAGCCAGAGCCGTGTGGCATCATCCACGATCAGGGCGAGCTTTTCGAAAACGTGCGCGTGATAGGCGTCGATCCAGTCGCGCTCCGTGCGGCTGAGCAGGGCCGGCTCGATCAGCCTGCGCTCGTAGGGCGCGAGGGTCAGCGTTTCGAAACCGAGCATCTCGCGCTCGCCACCGGCAATCTCGCGCTCTTCCACGAGGAGCAGGTTCTCGATACGGATGCCGTAGGCCTGCGGTTTGTAATATCCCGGTTCATTGGAGAGGATCATGCCTGCTTCCAGCGCCACCGTGCCCGTTTTGCTGATGCGCTGGGGGCCTTCATGGACGGAGAGGAAGCTGCCGATGCCGTGCCCGGTGCCGTGGTCGAAATCGAGCCCGGCTTCCCAGAGCGGCAGCCGCGCCAGCGCATCGAGTTGTGCGCCCGTCGTGCCCCCGGGAAACACCGCCCGCGAAATCGCGATATGGCCCTTGAGGACGCGGGTGTAATGCGCGCGCATCTCCGGCGTCGGCTCGCCCACGAAGAGCGTGCGGGTGATGTCGGTGGTGCCGTCGCGATATTGCGCTCCGGAATCGATCAGGAACATGTCTCCGACATTGATCCGCCTGTTGCTTTCTTGGCTGACGCGATAATGCACGATCGCTCCGTGTTCGCCTGCCCCGGCAATGCTGGGGAAGGAGATGTCCATCAGCGCATTGCTCTCGGCGCGAAAAGCCTCGAGCCGTTGAGCGGCGTCGATTTCGGTGAGTTCGCCTGCTGGTGCGACATCGGCGAACCAGGCCAGGAAGCGGGACATTGCGGCCCCATCACGCAGATGCGCCTCGCGTGATCCGCCGATCTCGACACGATTCTTCTGCGCCTTCATCAGCGTTACGGGGTCAGCGCCGATATCCGCGATGCCTCCGGCGGCCTCGATGCGCGCGCGCAGGGCATCGGCACCGGTTTCGGCATCGATCCGTAGCCGCGTTCCCTGTGCCGACAGCCGGTCCAGCATCACCAGAAGGTCATCCGGATCAGCGATCTCGGCCAGTTCCGCAAGCGCACCACGCGTTGCGGCATCGAGCTTCTGCGGGGCGATGAAGACATGCGGGCGGCCCTCGCCAAGGATGATCGCATAGCCGTGGACGATGGGTGTGTGGGGAACATCACCGCCGCGCAGGTTGAAGATCCAGCACAGATTATGCGGATCCGAGACCACGAGGCCGCCGATGCGCTCCTTCTCCAATGCCGTGCGAATCCGGGCGAGTTTCGCCACGGTTTCCTCGCCGGCAAAATCGAGCGGATGCAGGTAGGCCGGTGCGGCGGGCGGCGCGGGCTGGTCATGCCAGATCAGATCGACGGGATTCTCCGGCTGTGGCACCAGGCGCGCGCCGAGGCTCTCGAGCTTGTTGCCCAGGCGCGCGATGGACGCAGCGGTATGCAGCCAGGGATCGAAGCCGATCACGTCGCCCGGGCGCAGCCGTTGCGATAACCATTGCGCCATGCTTACGCGAGTGCCGTTGACCACGGCGATGCGGGACGTATCGATCTGTTCGGGCGCCTGCAGCATGTAGCGGCCATCAGTGAACAGGGCCGCCTCGTCGTCGAGGATGATCGCACTGCCGGCCGAACCCGTAAAGCCGGTGAGCCAGGCGAGCCGCTCGGCATGGGCAGGCGTGTATTCGGATTGATGCTCATCCGCGCGCGGAACGATGAAGCCTCTCATGCCGCGCCGGGCAATCTCTCTGCGGAGGGTCTCGATCCTCCGTGGATCGCGTCCACCGGCGACCGGGTCGTCGAAATGCTGAAAAGATGCTGTCACGTGCATGCCTGTCGGTTGAAGGGGCCGGCTTTCGTGTTTTGGGTCGCCCGGCGCCTGCATGCAAGCCCCGGGAATGCAGGTTCTTCTTAAGGGGGCGAAAACAGGCGCTGCCCGCGTTGATTTCATGCTGCATTGCAACAAGGCAAGATCTGCGATGAGCGTGCCGCTTGCCTGTGCAGACTGCCCCGTCATGCATCAAACGGGATTGTTTGAGCCTTCAAGCAAATCAGCATGCGTCAGACGCATGGCAATTATGCTGGGAACGGTATGGCTAGGGCAGGCATGCTGACCTATGTTGCATCGCAACGACAACGGAAACGCTCAGGCCCTAACGGAGTGCTTCCCAACCCAGGAGATGTTTCCATGGCCTATGCTCTCAATTATCCGAATGCCCCCACGACCGAAGCCGCTGAACAGGCTCCCGCGCCGAAGGGCTTCTTCCAGCGTCTGCTGGCCGGCATCGAACGCGTCCAGATGCGTCGTTTCGAGCGCGAGCTGATGCTCTACGCGCCGCACCTCTACGAATCCATCGTCACCAGCGAAGAATACCGCAACATGCGCCTCTCGCAGGACGAGCGTCTTCCCTTCGTGAAGTGATCCGAGGCGAAGAGAACAGCGGCGCGTCGCTCGCAGCCGCCGATGAAGGCCCCGCCGTTTCCTCCCGGCGGGGCCTTCGCTTTTGATACGGGCGCTTGCCATGGGCGGGGCGCTTTGCGAAAACGATGGCCGGGTCGTGCGTCGGCGGATGCCCATAGGCGGCGCGAGCACTTTCCATGACGAAATTTGCGAGGACGGGATTCGCAGTGAGTGCAGAGCGCCATTATCCGGCACGGCCCTATCTGGCGGCGAGCATCTGTGTTCTGCGCGAAGGCCGGGTGCTGCTGGCCACCCGCACCAATCCGCCGATGAACGCGCTCTACACCTTGCCCGGCGGCCTGGTGGAAACCGGTGAGACACTCGCCGAGGCCGCCATGCGCGAATTGCGCGAGGAGGTCGGGGTCGAGGCGCGCGTGATCGGTTTCGTGGAACCCGTTGAGGTCATCCAGCATGATGATGGCGGGCGGGTACGGGCCCATTACGTGATCTGCGCCCATGTGGCGCGCTGGGTTGCGGGCGAACCGCAGCCGGGGCCCGAGGCCGGGGCCGTGCTCTGGGCCGATCCGCATCAACTCGATGATCTTCCCACGACCCCGCATCTGGCGCAGATCGTCGCGCGCGCGTTGAAAATCGCCGAAAACCGTGCGTCAACAGGGCAAGAGGCGTGATGACGGCGCCCCGGCTTCGCTTCGGCATCTTGGTGGGCGGGGCCTGCCTCGCGACCGCGCTTGCCATTTTCCCGCTCGCTTCCGCCGGCTTTGCCCAGGAGAACGATGCTCCGGTCGAGCGCCATTCACCGGGATACGAAGCCGATCTGATGCGCCTTGCGGAGGTCATGGGCACGCTGGCCTTCCTGCGTGATCTGTGCGGAGCGGATGATGCTGAGGAGTGGCCGGCCCGCATGCAGCAATTGCTCGAGGCGGAAGGGCCTGAGCGCGCACCGCGCCTTGCGGGTGCCTATAATCGCGGTTTCTCGAGCTTCGCCCTCACCTATACGAGATGCACGCCCGCCGCTGAGCGCGCCATCGCGCGCTTCCTCGCCGAGGGCGATGCCCTGTCGCGGATGATCGCGACGCGCTATGGCAGCTGAGGCATGATTGCCTCAGCTACTGTCGGCGCAGGTTTTCCACAAATCGGTACGGTCGGATTAACCTTTTCGTAACACGGCACTGGCGGGCGCGCGGGGTTGGCCGTAAGTTGCCGATACCAGCGAAAGAAAAGAAGTCTGATATCCATGATCCAGGATTACGAATACGCCGAGGCGCCCTTCGACGATGTGGCCGAAGAAAAGCGGGCCGCGCTCGGCTATGTGACGGAAGCTTTCGCGGAAGCCCAGCTTGATGGTCTTGATGCCGATTGCATGGCTCAGGCCGCAATCTTTGCCGCGTTCCAGGAGCTCGTCGCCACGTATGGGGAAGATGCAGCTGCGGAATTTGCGCAGAGCCTGCCAGACAGAATTCGCGCCGGTGGATTCTCGACGGCGCCGCGCCACTGAGCGACGGTTGACCCATCGTATCCGGTCCATCCGGCGCCGCGTGCTGCCCGCCTTTCCCGAGAACCTTCAACATCGGCTTGCCTCGGATGTATCGCCGGTGCAAAACCGCCGGGCGCATTCTGTGGCGACGCATTGATGATGGCCCGGCTGCAGCGGCGCGAGGCACTTGGAGCTGGCTGAATGACCATCGCAAGCATGACGGGGTTTGCCCGAGTGACGGGCACGAGCGGTCCTTACAACATTGTCTGGGAAGCCAAATCCGTGAACGGTCGCGGCCTCGATATCCGGCTGCGCACGCCCTCGGGATGGGATGCGCTGGGTGAAGAGGCCCGCAAACGCCTCGGCAAGGTTCTCTCGCGTGGCCAGTGCCAGGTCGGTCTCATTCTGACGAGGTCGGAAAGTGCGCCGCGCCTTCGCGTCAATCACGATATGCTCGCGGCACTGGTCGAAGCCGCCGAACGCGCTCCGCGTTCGCAGGCCGTGGGTCCCGCCAGTCTCGACGGGCTGCTCGCCATGCGCGGTGTCATCGAGATCGAGGAGACCGATGATGAAAGCATCACGCAGGCGCTGCAAGCCGATCTCGGGAAGGCGCTCGATGAACTGGCAGAAAACCTTGCCGCTGCCCGCCGCAGCGAGGGCGAGGCACTGATGGAGGTTATCGCCGCGCAGCTCGATGCCATGGAAAGGCTCGTCGCCGCGGCGCGTGACAACCCGGCCCGCACGCCGGAGGCCATCCGCGCCCGCATTGCCGGGCAGATCGCCCGCATCATGGAGGCGGGGACCGGTTTCGATGCCGACCGCCTGCACCAGGAAGCGGTGCTGATCGCCACCCGCGCCGATATACAGGAAGAGATCGACCGGCTTGATGCCCATATTGCCGCCGCGCGGGCGCTTCTGGCCGAGGGCGGCGCCGTGGGCCGGCGGCTCGATTTTCTCGCCCAGGAATTCGGACGCGAGGCCAATACGCTGTGCTCCAAGGCCTCGGATGTGACCTTGTCGCGGGTCGGGCTGGAACTGAAGAGCGTGGTGGACCAGTTTCGCGAGCAGGTTCAGAACGTGGAGTGACGCCGATGCCCGATACCGCCCTCATCCCCCGCCGCGGCGTGCTCCTGATTCTCTCCTCGCCTTCCGGCGCCGGCAAGAGCACGCTCACGCGCAACCTGATCGAGCAGGATCACGGCATCCGGCTGTCGGTCTCGGTGACGACCCGCGCCCGGCGTGGTTCGGAAATCGACGGCGTGCACTACAGCTTCATCGCCCGCGACGACTTCCTGGAGATGCGCGAGCGCGGCGATCTCCTCGAATGGGCGGAGGTGCACGGCAATTTCTACGGCACGCCCCGCAAACCGGTCGAGCAGGCGCTCACGGCTGGCGAAGACATGATGTTCGATATCGACTGGCAGGGCACGAAGCAGATCGTCGAAAAGATGCCCGATGACGTTTCCAGCGTCTTCATCCTGCCACCCTCCATGGCCGAACTGCGCAACCGGCTGGAGCGACGCGCCGAGGATTCGCCGGAGGTGATTGCCCGGCGCCTGGCCAATGCCCGCGAGGAAATCGCGCAATGGCAGACCTATGATTACGTTCTGATCAACGACGATCTGCAGCGTACCTTCGGCGAATTGCGCGCCATCCTCGATTCGGAGCGGCTGCGGCGCGAGCGCCATCCCGCCCTTGCCGGCTTTGTCGAAAACCTGCTCTCGGAAGAGACCTGAATTCAGCGCGTCCCGGCCAGCGCGTTGGCGATCGCCAGAAAATCGGCCACGCCGAGCTCCTCGGCGCGTGCCGTCGGCGCGATCCCGAGCGGGGTCAGCAGAGCGACGGGATCGGGGTGGATCCCCTTCAGGCTCTGGCGCAACATCTTGCGGCGCTGGCCGAACGCGGCCTGTGTAACCTTCTCCAGCATGGCGAGATCGCAAGGCGCGGGTGCCTCGCGCGGGGTGATATGCACCACGCTGGAAGTGACCTTGGGCGGGGGCACGAAGGCAGAAGGCGCGACGTCGAACAGGATCGTCGCATGCGTGCGCCAGCCGCATAGCACGCCGAGGCGTCCGTAATCGGCGCGATCATCTTCATCGGCAACGATGCGTCTGGCCACCTCGCGCTGGAACATCAGCGTAGCGGATTCCCAGAAAGGCGGCCATTCCGGCGCCGTCACCCAGTCGAGCAGAAGCTGCGTGCCCACATTATAGGGCAGGTTGGCGACGATCTTCGCCCGCGCATCCCCCAGAAGCGGGCGCGGATCGAAGCGCATGGCATCGGCCTCGATGATCTCCAGCCGCCCCGGATAATGCGCCGCGATCTCCTGCAAAGCCGCGATACAGCGGGAATCACGCTCGATGGCGATGACGCGCTTCGCGCCAGCTGCGAGCAGCGCCCGCGTCAGCCCGCCCGGCCCCGGGCCGACCTCGATCACCGTGTCGAGCGTCCCTGCCGAGCGGGCGATGCGGCTGGTTAGATTGAGATCGAAGAGGAAATTCTGCCCCAGCGCCTTCTTCGGCGCGAGATCGAAACGCTGGACCACATCACGCAGGGGAGGCAGATCGTCGATGGTAGCCATGGCGCTCTCAGGCCTTGCCGGTGGCGAGGCGCGCGCCGAGGCGCAGGGCCGCGATCAGGCTGTCGGGCCGCGCCACGCCCTTGCCGGCAATGTCGAAGGCCGTGCCGTGATCCGGCGAGACGCGCAGGAAAGGCAGGCCGAGCGTGACGTTCACCGCCTCGTCGAAGGCGATGGTCTTGATCGGGATCAGGGCCTGGTCGTGATACATGCACAAGGCGGCATCGAAACCGGCGCGGGCGCGGGCATGAAACAGCGTATCGCCGGGATAGGGCCCGCGCGCATCGATCCCCTCGCCTTGCAATTGCGCGATGGCCGGCGCGATGACATCGACCTCCTCGCGCCCCATCGTGCCGTTCTCGCCCGCATGCGGGTTGAGCCCGGCAATGGCGAGTCGCGGCGCATCGATGCGAAAACGCCTGCGCAGATCACGGTCCACGATCCGCCCGGTCTCGACGATCAGATCGCGGGTGAGCTGCGCCGGCACCTCCGCCAGCGGGATATGCACCGTGACCGGCACCACGGCGAGCCCCTCGCTCCACAGCATCATCACCGAACGCGGCGGTTTCGTCGCACCATCCGCGCCCGCATCCGCACAGAGCGCGGCGAGGAATTCCGTATGGCCGGGATGGCGGAAACCGGCTTCGTAGAGCACATGCTTGGCGATCGGATTGGTCGCCACGCAGGAGACCTCACCCGCGCGCGCAAGTGAGACCGCCCGTTCGATCGACTCGATCACGGCAGCCGCATTGGCCGGATCGGGCTTGCCGGGCACAGCCTGCACCGGGTTTTGCAAGGACATCACCGGAAGGGCGCGCGCGAAAACGGCTGCCGCTTCATCCGCCCGGTTGATGGTTGCGAGCGGGATATCCGCAGCCTGCGCTTCGATGCTGCGCGCCAGATGCTGCGGATCGGCGAGCATGAAGAAGCAAAGGCCCGGATCGTGGTGCAGGATCCGCCAGGCGCGCCAGGCGATCTCCGGGCCGATACCTGCGGGATCGCCAAGGGTCAGGGCGATCGGCGCGGCCCGCGTCACGGCTCGATACCCTGCTGATCCCCTTCGAGGCTGCGCGTGACGCCAACCCCGCCCAATGAGCGCAATTCGAGCTGCAGCATGATGGTACGATTCTGATCGCGCGTACTGAGTGAGCCGTCTTGCGGGCGGGCGCTGTAGGTCACGGTGAAAGTCGTGCATTCATCCGCATAACCGAGACCGAGCGACATGGAAGCGACGGAGAAGCGGTCGGATTCCGGCGCGCCACTGCGCCGGTCATCGAGATAGCGCGACAGATCGAACATCACCGAACCCGTCGCGAACCAGTGCGGCGAGAGCTCGACCCGGCTCGACAAGCGCAAGCCCTCGCGGCGATCCGGATAGCCCAGTTCCGGCTGCGGCGCGAAACGCGCATAAGTCACCGCACCCTGGAAACGGTCGAAATTGACGCGTGCACCCGCTTCCAGGCGCTTCATATCGAAAGTGCTGCGATCAAAGCGCCCGCGCGCATCGATCGAGAACATCTCGTTGGGGCTCAGGCTGACCCGCCCGACATAATCCGAAAAGCGTGATTCGAGACCGGAATCGCGTCCGGTATTGACGAGATCGCCTGACCGGAACGAGTTGCGTCCGGCCAGTTGTACGGATTGTCCGAGTTGGGCTTCCGCCCTGAAGCCGTCGCGCCCGGTCAGCCCGTAACGCAGCGCATAACTGCCACGCACCCCGCCCTCGACGCGGTCGTAGCCGGAAAAACGGTCCCAGCTGAACAGATTGCTTTCATCGAAGACGAGGCTCTGCGCATCCTCGTTGGGCAACCGCCCGATCCGGCTCTCATTCGGCCGCGCCACGATCTGCGCAATCGGCTCCAGCGCGTGAACACCGAAATTGCCCGCGCGCGCGATCATCGGCAACCGGTATTCGAGACCCACGCCCGGAGTCATGCGCCCGTGGAAACGGTCGCTCGAGCCCATCAGATTGGCGGTTTCGGCGTTCTGGAAGCCGGAAGTGCGCGGCGATGACCAGATTCCGTCAGCGCGCAGATAGGCAAACGGCGTCCAGCTCTGGCCGAGCCCGTCGATGATCTGGCGGCGCCACGAGACCTGGCTGGTCAGGCGAGAATATGAACCGGCGACGCCGGGCAGCAGGCATTGGTCACGGTTGAAGGCGCCGGATGCGCAGGTGTCGAAAATGCCACCGAAACGACCGCGCGCATTCGGATCTCGCGGGTCGGCGGCACGAAACTGGGATGTTTCACGCGACAGGCTGACGAAATTCACGTCGAGCGCCAGTTCACCCCCGATGGCAGGCGGCGCGTCGATCCGTTTGTTGTAATCCAGGACCGGATGGACCACCGGCTGATGCTGCTGGAAATCGCGCGTCGCGAGCGCCTTGAAGTAATAGCCGCGCAGATCGAAGAAGGAACGCTCGCCGCGACCGGTCAGGTAGACCTGCGAGACGGCCTCGCGGTCATAGTGATTGGTCAGCGTTGCGGCATTGATGCCGTAATTGTCGAGATACCACTTGTCGGTGACGCCGGTAATGTCCCAGCCCCAATGCCAGCGCCGGTTGATCCCGAACCGCCCGGTGGTCTGGATCGAGCCCCGAAAATTCCGATCGCCGGGGCCGGATGGCGGCGCCTTGAACTGCGTGCGGTCCTGCTGGAAGATACCGGTCGCGCGGATGCCGTAAGACCCGGTCAGGAGCCGGTGGCGCCATTCCACGTCGCCCAATACGCCTTGCCGGGAGAGGAATTGCGGACGGAAGGTGAGATCGTGATTGGGGCCCGTCTCCCAGAAGAACGGGACCGTCACACCAGGGCCCAGCGACTCGTTCAAGGAAATCGTCGGGGTGAGAAAGCCGGTCTTGCGCTTGACCGTCGGATCCGGCGACCAGAAATACGGCAGATAGGCCACGGGAACGCCGAGGAATTCCAGCGCGGCGTTCTCGTAATAGATCGTCTTCGTTTCCTTGTCGTGGATCACCCGCGCAGCGCGCACCTGCCAGAAGGGCGGCCTGCCGGGATTCTCTTCGCAAGTATCACACGCCGTGTAGGTGCCGCGATGAAAGATGGTCTGCTCGCCCTCGATCCGCTCGGCCCGGCGCGCGCTGAAGCGCCCCGTTCCCGGGCGCCCGAAACCGTCATCGCTGATATCCTGCTCGACCTGCAGCGAATCGATGAAGCCGCTGCGGAAATCATCGGTGAGTTCGAAGAAGGAGGCGGTGCCGACAGTGCCATCGGCATCGACGAGACGGGCATTGCCTTCGGCGAAGACGCGGCTGGTATTGCGGTCATAGGTGACACGATCCGCCTGCAGTGAACGACCGCCGTAATACAATTCGACATTGCCGGCGGCGATGACGCGATTCCGGTCGTTGTCATAGATGAGTTCATCGGCCTCGAGCAGCAGACGCTGCGGGCCTTCACCGGCTGCGCGTGCGGCGACGACATCGTCGAGCCCGCCCTGCGCCTGCGCGGGGAGCGACACGATTCCCGTACTCAACGCCGTCACGAGCGCCAGCGTGGCGATCGCGCTACCGACCCGTCTCATTCCCGCTCCCTGCCTCGAACCTGCCCGGAGGATCATCAACCATCCTCCTGATAAAGCAAGGCCAGCACGCCGAGCAAACTGCCCACCACAGCGGGGAACCACGCGGCGAGGG
>Ga0076929_100543_pt1 | contig 28877 bp, 23 predicted proteins | sample HotLakConUCCSL28_FD_87104 | JGI IMG/M metagenome (GOLD analysis project Ga0076929, IMG submission 87104) | Hypersaline microbial mat communities from Hot Lake, Washington, USA - Hot Lake Consortium UCC-SL28 (version 3) (version 3) | ecosystem: Environmental > Aquatic > Thermal springs > Hot...
CCGCAATACACGCCCGGCATTCTCGGCGGTGCGCCCGGTTCACGGCCCGGCGTCTCGAGTGCGACGATCAACGCGTTGCGCAATCTCGATCCGCGTGCCGCAGCCGATCTGGTCAATGAGCAACTCGCCGACACGATCCGGAACGTACCGCCGAATTATCGCGATGCCATCACCGAGGCGCTGCAAAAGGGCGACGCGCAGGATCCCGACATCGCTCAGGCGCTCGCGCGTCTCGACGCACTGCGCAAGGCGGCAGGCCCCGATGCCGCCGACGGGCCGCCGGTGGTCACCAATGTTCCTGACGCCATACGGCTGCTGCAGGATCGTTACGGCATGAACGTCACCGATGATCTCGCGAATGTCGGCTCGGACCGCACCTATCACACCGAACAGACATTTCTGGAGGTCGTGAACCATGCCGTCCCGATCCTTGATCGCATCAATGAGCAATTTCCCGGTTCTCTGGCGGGGCTGGGACTCGCCGTCAAGAGCCCGAACACACGTGACGCGGAGCGTGGAGGCTACCTGCCGCTGGGCGTTTCATCGGGGCAGACCGGTGTGATCTCGTTGACGGCACCGTCTGAAATCGCAGGACACAACATCGCACAGGATCCGCATCTGGTCTTCCAGGGCACCGTCGCCCATGAGGTAATGCATGCCCTGATCGCCAAGGCCGACCCCATGCTCGTCAGGCGGTTCATGGAGAATTACCAGCCGGTCGCCACTGCATACGGACCCGGTACCGAAAACCCGTCTCCGGGCGCAATGAGCCGTCAGGATATGATCGATGAAATGTATTTCCCGGGGGCAAGCTGGGAACAGTTCCTGGACTGGGCACAGAGTCAGGGATACGTTGTTCAACCAAGCGGTCGGGAAATTCTCGAAAGTCGGGAAGAGACCGGCTACTCACCATACTTCGTTCCAGCCCGTTACGAAGGTGAAATAACGGTTCTGGAGGATGCGGGAGAGGCGATTGAAGAGATCATCGGCGAAACCGTGTCGCGATACGGTGGTTACGATGAGCACGAGGCTCTGTCCGAGACTTTCGCGGCAATGATTCTGGGTACGGTCGAACAGGGCGCTGCCGACGGAGCGATTCCCTACAATACAACCGGCATCAACCCCGACAACCCGCCACCGCGCTATCTGCTGGAGCATGTAAGGCATATCGCGCAATCCGCGATGCACGCACCCGCGCCCGACAGCTACTACATGCCGGAGGTGATTGATCCCGACACCTACGGGCGGGAGGAGTGACAAAGCACCACCGGGCTTATCGCTTGGCTTGTCGCCTGACCCCTGCTATGCCCGATGCATGATCAGAGAGGATCCCGCAGCCATGCGGGATCCCGTTCGTGCTCCGGGACACCATGACCGCCGAAACCCTCGACAACATCCGCAATTTCTCGATCGTCGCCCATATCGATCATGGCAAGTCGACGCTGGCCGATCGCCTGATCCAGCTGACGGGCGCGCTGACCAGCCGGGAGATGCAGGAGCAGATCCTCGATTCGATGGATATCGAGCGCGAGCGCGGCATCACCATCAAGGCGCAGACCGTGCGGCTGGAATATCCGGCCAAAGACGGCAAGACCTATATCCTCAATCTGATGGACACGCCCGGCCATGTGGACTTCTCCTACGAGGTCTCGCGCTCGCTCCAGGCCTGCGAGGGCTCGCTGCTCGTGGTCGATGCCAGCCAGGGCGTCGAGGCGCAGACGCTGGCCAATGTCTACCAGGCGCTCGACCAGGATCACGAGATCATCCCGATCCTCAACAAGGTCGATCTCCCCGCCGCCGAGCCTGCCCGGGTCCGCGAGCAGATCGAGGAAGTGATCGGCCTCGACGCCTCGGATGCCGTCGAGATCTCGGCCAAGACCGGGCTGAATATCGAGGGGGTGCTCGAAGCCATTGTCACTCGTCTGCCTCCGCCGAAGGGCGATCGCAAGGCGCCGCTGAAGGCGATGCTGGTCGATAGCTGGTACGACCCCTATCTCGGCGTGGTCGTGCTGGTGCGCGTCATGGACGGCGTGCTCAGGAAAGGCATGGGGATCACCATGATGGGCACCGATGCCAGCTACACGGTAGACAAGGTCGGCGTGTTCCGCCCCAAGAAATTCGACGTCGCGGAACTCGCTCCGGGCGAGGTCGGCTTCATCACCGCCTCGATCAAGGAAGTGGCCGATACCCGCGTCGGCGATACCATCACGGAAGAAAAGCGCCCCTGCGCGGATATGCTGCCGGGCTTCAAGCCGGTCCAGCCGGTGGTGTTCTGCGGCCTGTTCCCGGTCGATGCCGGCGAGTTCGACGATCTGCGCAACGCCATGGGCCGCCTGCGCCTCAACGATGCCAGCTTCTCCTTCGAGATGGAGAGCTCCGCCGCGCTCGGCTTCGGCTTCCGCTGCGGCTTCCTCGGATTGCTGCATCTGGAGATCGTGCAGGAGCGGCTCTCGCGCGAATTCGATCTCGACCTGATCTCGACCGCGCCGTCGGTTGTCTACAAGCTGATCATGCGCGACGGCACCGAGCAGGAATTGCACAACCCCGCCGACATGCCCGACGTGATGAAGATCGAGCATGTCGAGGAACCCTGGATCCGCGCCACGATCCTGACGCCCGACGAATATCTCGGCGCCGTGCTCAAGCTCTGCCAGGAGCGGCGCGGGCTGCAGATCGATCTCAATTACGTCGGCAAGCGCGCCATGGTCGTCTATGACCTGCCGCTGAACGAGGTCGTGTTCGACTTCTATGACCGGCTGAAATCGATTTCCAAGGGCTATGCCTCCTTCGATTACCAGATCACGGATTACCGGCAGGAGGATCTCGTCAAGATGTCGATCCTCGTCAATGGCGAGCCGGTCGATGCGCTCTCCATGCTGGTCCACCGCACGCGGGCGGAGAGCCGCGGGCGGGCCATGTGCGAGAAGCTCAAGGAGCTGATCCCGCCGCACATGTTCCAGATCCCCGTCCAGGCGGCGATCGGCGGCAAGGTCATCGCCCGCGAGACCATTCGCGCCTTGCGCAAGGACGTGACCGCCAAATGCTATGGCGGCGACGCCACCCGCAAGCGCAAGCTGCTTGAGAAGCAGAAGGCGGGCAAGAAGCGCATGCGCCAGTTCGGCAAGGTGGAGATCCCGCAGGAAGCCTTCATCGCCGCGCTCAAGATGGACAGCTGAGGCCGGCCATGGCTATCCCCGGCGCTCCGCAGATCGGCGTCGAGACGGTCGCTGCAGGCTTCGCTGCCGACTTCCACACCGGCATGGTGATCGTCGGCGCTGGCGCCTGCGGCATGGTTGCGGCGCTGGCCGCCCGTGAGCGGGGCGCAGATATCCTCGTGGTCGAACGCGATGCCGCGCCATCCGGCTCGACGGCGCTCTCGGCCGGGCTTATCCCCGCCGCCGGCACACGCTTTCAGCGCGCAATCGGCATCGACGACGACCCGGAAACCTTCGCCGCCGATATCCAGCGCAAGGCCCATGGCGAGAATGATCCCGCGCTGGTCGAGAGTCTGGCACGCGGGTCTGCGTCGCTGATCGAATGGCTGTCGGATCGCTACGATCTGCCCTTCAGCCTCGTCGCCGATTTCGATTACCCTGGCCATTCACACCGGCGCATGCACGGCCTGCCGAGCCGCTCGGGCCGGGAGCTCGTCGACCGGCTGCGCACGGCCTGCGAGGATACGGGAATCGACATCATCACCGAACGGCGTGTCACGCATCTGCATGCGGATGTGTCCGGACGCGTCGCGGGCGTCACGATGCGGCGCCCCGACGGTGTGATCGAACGTGTCGGCTGCGACAAGCTCGTGCTCGCCTGCAACGGTTTCGGCGGTAATTCCGACATGGTGCGCGCATATCTGCCCGATATCGCCGATGCGCTGTATTTCGGTCATGGCGGCAACCAGGGCGAGGCGATGCTCTGGGGTGAGGCACTTGGCGCACGGATCCGCCATCCGGGCGCCTATCAGGGACACGGAAATGTCGCGCATCCCCACGGGATCCTGATCACCTGGGCGGTGATCGGCGCAGGCGGGTTTCAGATCGATCGCACGGGAAGGCGTTTCTGGAATGAGGCGCAGGGCTATTCGGAAGCCGCGCGCGCCGTGCTCGCCCGCCCCGGCGGCGAGGCTTTCAGCATCTTCGACGAACGCATCGCCGGCATCGCCGCACAATTCGCCGATTTCCGCGATGCTCAGAGCCAGGGCGCCATCCGCGAGGCCGCGACGATCGCGGAGCTCGCGCAGATCATCGGCGTGCCACGGGATGCTCTGGAGCAAACCTTCGACGAGGTCACACGGGCCCGCGAGGGTGGCAGCGATGTTTTCGGGCGCGATTTAAGCCACGTGCCGCCACTCGCGCCGCCCTATCGGGCCGTAAGGGTGACGGGGGCCCTGTTTCACACGCAGGGCGGGCTGGAGACCGATGGTGAGGGCCGCGTCCGCCATCGCGACGGCGGCTTCCTGCCCAATCTGCGCGCCGCAGGCGGCGCTGCCTGCGGGGTCTCGGGTACCGGTGATGCGGGATATCTCTCCGGCAACGGGCTACTCGCAGCCACCGTGCTCGGGCGCGCAGCCGGGACATGGCGGGATGCCTGAATCCGGAACCGGTGCCCGGAATCGCACGCGCCTTCGTGATAATCGCCATTGAATGCGCGCGCGAGCCGGGTACCCTTCATGTGTTCCGTCGAAGGAGGTTCCCGTGCTGTCCAATCTCGCCACCCGCGATGTCGAAACCCTGATCCATCCCTATACACAGCTCGCCGCCTTCCGCGAGACCGGGCCGCTCATCCTGGAGCGCGGCGAGGGTGTCTGGGTCTACGATACCGAGGGCAAGCCCTATCTCGAGGGCATGGCCGGGCTGTGGTGCACCTCGCTCGGCTATTCGAACCGGGAACTGGCCGAAGCGGCCTACGAGCAGATGCTCAAGCTGCCCTTCCAGCATCTGTTTTCCGGGCGCAGCCATGATCCTGCGATCGAGCTCGCGGAGAAGCTGAAGGAGATCGCGCCGGTGCCGGTCTCGAAGGTGTTCTTCACCTCGTCCGGCTCGGAGGCCAATGACAGCCAGGTCAAGCTGGTCTGGTACTACAACAACGCGCGCGGGCGCCCGCAGAAGAAGAAGATCATCGCCCGGCTCAAGGGCTATCACGGCGTTACCGTCGCCTCCGCCTCGCTGACGGGGCTGCCGGCCAACCATACCGATTTCGATCTGCCCATCGCCAATATCCTGCATACTTCCTGCCCGCACCATTACCGCTTCGCACATGAGGGCGAGAGCGAGGAGGAATTCTCCACCCGTCTCGCCGCCGAGCTCGAGGAGCAGATCCTGCGCGAAGGCCCCGACACCGTCGCCGCCTTCATTGCCGAGCCGGTGATGGGTGCGGGCGGGGCCGTGGTGCCACCGGCGGGGTATTTCCCCAGGATCCAGGCAGTGCTTGATCGCTACGATGTGCTGATGATCGCCGACGAGGTGATCTGCGGCTTCGGGCGTCTGGGCGAGATGTTCGGTTCCACCGCCCTCGATATCCGCCCCGACAGCATTTCCGCCGCCAAGGCGATCACCTCGGCCTATGCGCCGCTGGGCGCGGTGATGCTCAACGAGGACATCTACCAGGCCATGCTGGACGAGAGCCGCAAGATCGGCGTGTTCGGCCACGGCTTCACCTATTCCGGCCACCCGGTCTCCTGCGCCGTGGCGATCAAGACGCTGGAGATCTACCAGCGCGAGGATATCGTCGGGAAGGTGCGTGCCCGCGCGCCGCATTTCCAGAAACGCGTCACGGCGCTGGAGCAGCATCCGCTGATCGGCGAATCGCGCGGCATGGGCCTGATCGCCGGGATGGAGATCGTGGCCGACAAGACGACGAAGCGGCAATACGATCCCGGGAAGGGCGTCGCGGCGAAGACGGTGACCTTCGCCCAGGAGGAAGGCCTGATCGTGCGCTCGCTGGCCGGTGACCGCATCGCGCTTTGTCCGCCGCTGATCATCACCGGGGAGGAGATCGACGCCCTGTTCGACCGGCTCGAACGCGCCCTCGACAAGACCCTCGACTGGGCGACGCGGGAAGGGCTGGCGTAGGGGATCGGCGCAGCGCCTTCATGAAGCAGGCGATTTCCCTCCCCTTAGGGGAGGGATTGAGGTTGGGCGCTTCATGCAGGGCACCGCTTCACTCCACGCCGGAAAGGGATCAAGGGCGCTCTAAACGACCATTAACCGAAATCCGCAAATTCGCCATAATCGCGCCGCGCGGGGGTCGTGATCCGGGGCAAATCTCGCGCCTGTCGCACGAACGCGATGCCACACGAGAACAGCCATGCAAGCCCCCCGTATCAGTACCCCCGAAATGATCACCTCCGAGACGAATCCCTCCCGGGTGCCCGCCCCCGACACGACCACCGTGCATGCGAATGCTCCGGCATTCATCGATTCCGCGCCCGCAACGGCGCGCGGGATGGTGGGAACGCAGCCGCTGCATCCCGCCTTCCGCCCCCTCGCCATTCCCGCACTGGTCGCAGCGACGCAGATCATGCGTGGCGGGATGCTCAAACGGGTCGGCTGAGCGCAGCGTCCGGGCGGGGTGCAAAGCCCCGCGCATGCGGTTGAAAGCCCCGCCAATCCCCGCTCTGGCGCGATCCAAGTCATTGTTTGACGCATCATTTTTCCGTCAGCCGGTATCCACCTGACGGAATGATGCTCTAGCAGGCTGTTGAACAAGTCATGTTGGTTCGCAGATGAAGCCGGAATCGTCGCCGTTGTGGATGTAGATGTGCCCGACGAGGCGCCCGGCGGTTCCGAGACTGGCCCAACCACGTCCGCAGATCGGATCTTCCTCGTCGAAACCCTCGACGGTGAATTCTGCAGTCGCTTGCCCGTCTCTCGTGCCGTATCGGACATCGAGTAATGCCTTGACGGCGACGAAGGCGATCGCGCCGTCTTCAGCCCCCGCGAACGAGAGGTGCGCCTCACCGCCGACGTCGAGGACATCGTCGGACCAGGTGTCCATCTCGACGATGCGCCAACGCCCTGCAAAGGCCTTCGCGAATGCCGGGCGACGCGCCATCAACGCGTCTCCGCGAGCAGCTTGGGGAGGCGCACGAGATTGTAGGCAGCCGCAGCGAAGGTGAACGCCCAGCCGACCCGGTCGATACCGCGCACCATCGGGCGGTCGAGGCCGGCAACCGTCTTCATCCAGCCGAAACCTTCCTCGATGCGTTTCCGGATGCGCTGGCTCGCGGCATATCCACGGTGGCGGGTCGTGCGTCCATCGATTGCCGATCCGCCACGCCGGGTCAGGTTCTGAGCGACATGGGGCCTGACATTCATCGCCCGAAGCTCGTTCACGAAGTCCTCGGCGTCGTAGCCGCGATCGGCGCCGAGGGTGATTGCGCCGGGACGGTCGGCCCTGGCCTCGATCATCGCCAGCGCTGCGACCCGTTCCGCATGGCCCGAAACCCGCGTGAGACGCGCGTCGACCAGCAGGCCCGAGCGGTTCTCCATGAGCGTGTGGCCCATAAAGGCGAGGCGTGTCTCCATACCCGGCCCCTTGCGATAGAGCCGCGCATCGGGATCCGTGGTCGAGGCATGTGTTTCGTTGGAACGCTTCTCGCCCCTGAAGTCCACTTCGGCGTTGCGGCCACCGTCGTTTGGCGGTCGATGGCTCAGATCACTCCCGCCGGAGCTGGCTTCCTTCGGCTTGACGCTCTTCATTGATGCCCAGGCCTCGATGAGCGTGCCGTCGACGCTGAAATGATCGCTCGATAGGAGCCGCTTCACCCGCGGCTGGGCGAGCACCACGGCCAGGAACCGCGCTGCCACATCGCCATCGAGAAGCCGGTCGCGGTTCTTCGAAAACGTCGAGTGATCCCAGACCACATCATCGATCCCCAAGCCGACGAACCAGCGAAACAGGAGGTCGAACTCGAGCCGTTCCATCAGCTGGCGCTCTGATCGGATCGAATAGAAGGCCTGCAACAACATCGCCCGCAGGAGCTTCTCAGGTGCGATCGAAGGACGCCCAAGCCCCGAATACATCCCTGCAAACTCTCTCGCCATCGCCGCGAGCGCCTCGTCCACCAACGCCCGGATCGGTCGCAGCGGATGGTCCTTGCGAACCCGCGCCTCCAGATCCACGTAGCTGAACAACGACCCCGATCTCTCGTCCGATCCCCGCAAATCCGCCTCCCCGAAACGACCAAAGAGATTGAATCACGATAGCGTCGGCGAGGCGAGCGACTTCTTCAACATCCTGCTAGAGCAGAACGCGAATCAGGAAGGTGTTGGGCGAGACCGCGCCCAGCAGCACGACGCTGAGCATTGATGCGGCGATCCAGGCGATGAACACCGCGATCATTCCGTGACCTGCCCCTTCCCGCATCGTGCTGACGAGCGCGGCGAAATTCCCGCTCAGAACGAGCACATGCGGCGCCATCGCCACCGCCAGCAGCGCCCATGGCGCCATGCCGGCACCGAATTGCGCCAGCCAGAACTGTGCCAGCGCCACCAGCACGATCGCCGCTGCCACGTTCCACATCAGAAAGAACCCTGCATACCACGCGTCCTGCGCCCCGCGTTTCCAGGCGAAGAGCGCATAGCCATGCGTCACGGCGACAAAGACGGCGAGAAGTGCGGTAATGGCATACATGGATTTGGCCTCAACGGCCCTCGGTACACGGGAAGCGTCAGTGCGACATTGTGGGGAACCGGGTCGGGGGTCAAATGCGATACGCGGCCCCGCAAGCCGCAACACCCGGCAACGCCCCCCCCTGCCACTCAGACAGCGACGCTGCCGATCCCGCGCGCAGCCGTGATCCGTGCAAGCACATGCTCCCGATCCGCGCTGATCAGCCGCCCCATCTGCGCGCTCTCGTGCAGCTTTGCGAGCTGTCCGAGCACGGCACGCAGGGCTTCGCCGGGCGTCAGCAGGCGCGCGAGAGCGCCGAGGCTGTCGGCGATGCGTATCAGTATGGCCGGGTTGTCGGCTCCCGCCTGGCGAATCGCGTCGAATGCGATATCGACGATCCCCGCGACCTCGCTGCGATCAGCTATCACACGCACGCGGCCCTGCGCATCCGTGATCAGCTTCGGCTGAAGACGGCCCTGCAGAACCTCCTCGAGCGCCGCGGTCAGGCGGTCGATGACGGCGATCGCGGTGAACGGGTCGTTGATGCCCGGCGACAAGGCCCGCACGGCGATCTCGACGAGGTGCCGGATACCGTGTTCGAGATCCTGCGCTGCCGTTCGGTTGCGACCGATGACGAAGGCCTTGCGGATCGCCTTGTCGCAATCGGCGGGAATTCCCGGCGACAGCCGAACATGATCGCCGTGACGGATGACATGGTGGCCCGCACGTACATTCACCACGATGACCGCGTCGTTCTCGCAGGCGATCTCGACGAGGCGGCTGTAATTGACGACCTGGATATAGCCCTGCTGTTCGAGGGCGATGCTGCGAAAGGCAATCCCGGCCTCGTCGAAATCGGGGGGCTCGGAGGTCGATAACTCCGGTGCGCTGCCGGAATGCAGGATGTCCCGCACATCCTTTCGCAAGCCCTGCGACACCGCCTCGACGACGTTATCGGCGATGATCGAGCGGGCGATCTTGTGGATGTAGAACAGCAGGGCGAACAGGCAGACCAGCGTCAGCAGGCTGGCCAGCGTCACCGCCGCATGGGGCACGCCATCCCCGCCGAGATTCTCGTCGACCGAGCGCAGGATGGCGATGATGTAGACGATCGTGCCGATGAACAGCCCGAGCACCGCCTGGATCTGCCGGTCGCTGATGAACATCGAGATCAGCCGCGGGCCAAGCTGGCTCGCGGCCAGCGTCAGGATCACGAAGGTCATGGAGATGACGAGCGAGGTCATCGTCATCAAGCCGGAGAGCAGGCTCGACAGCAAGGTCCGCGCACTCTCCGGGCTCCCGTTATAAAGCCACCAGACCTCCCCCTCGCCATTGAAAACCCGCGAACCGAAACTCAGCATGAACACCGCAACCAGCATCGCGCCCACGGTCAACGCGACGGGAACCAGCCAGAGCTGTTCGCGCAGATGCGAGAGAAAATTGCGAATGCGATCCATGCAGGCAGAACGCGCGACGGCGGTGATCGATCCATATGGGCGGGGTGTATCCGGGCGGGGGAAGCAGCTGTAATCTCGAGAATGCTCATACGCTCGTGTTCTCCTTGAGATTCCGCAGGTTCCGCTCCTCTGAGCACCAAGACGCAGACAGACATGAAGAAGCCTACCCCACGAATGAACTTTCGTTGGAAACTTGCCTGTGGACGCCCGCTTTTCGGCAACCTCCCCCGGTTGCAGGTGCAAAAAAGTTTGCTATTTTCTATTGGGCACTGCGATTCGATCAAAAAATGAGTGCATCGGGGTTGCAATGAGTCAAGGAACGGCGTTTTTTGCGTACCCTGCCGAAAACCCAACTGTGCGGGCAGCAATAAAAGGCGCAGCCGAGCTTGAATGCTCAGCAGCACCAAAGCTTTTACTTTGGGAAAAAATAAATATACTCGGCTTTCAAATCGATAAACTAATCCGTACTAAGATTTATGAAGCAGATTTTTTGGCTGCAGATATTACTAAACAGAATCAAAATGTCTTTTACGAGATTGGCTATGCACTGGCTTGTGGAAAGCCGGTTCTTCCAACAATTCATGCTGCTATCGCAAACGCGAGAGAGAACGTACAACGGTTAGGTCTTTTTGATACGACTGGCTATGCAGACTACAATAACGCTGAAGAACTATGCTATCACTTACAAAGATGGGAAAAAATTTCATGGAGAAATATGCAGCCGATAAGGCGCAATTTTGCCCAGCCGCTCTTTGTGTTAGACTCCTTCATCAAGACTGATTTTCGAAATTGGATATTTCATGCAATCGATGAATCGTTGTTGAGATATAGAGTGTTTGATCCTGCTGAGATACCACGTCTCACAGCATCCCAAGCACTTGATGAGATATCTGCTTCGGCAGGAGTAATTATACCACTTGTTTCGACCGAAATTGTTGATGCACATATTCATAACCTTCGTGCGGGCTTTGTCCTTGGGCTTGCTCACGGCTGCGGAATCGACGCGCTCGTCATACAGTATGAGAGCTCCCCGATACCAATAGATTATAGAGACTTTGTCAAGAATTCTACCAGCAGGATCGAAACTATACGACACGTTTTAGATTACTGCCAACAAACACTAATTAACAATCAGAGACCTTCAAATACAATTAACCCAGAACAATCAAGTATACTTACAGAAATATACCTTGGATCCCCTTCAGCTGAAAATGAATCAAGCTATTTGCATCAATATTTTGTCGAAACAGCAGAATATGCTAAAGCAGCACGAGCAGAGAGCGCAATCGTAACAGGCAGAAAGGGCTCCGGAAAGTCTGCAATATACTATCAGGTGGCAGAGCAACACAGGCGAACAAGCCCAAGAAACTGTGTTATTGATTTGCGACCAGCCTCACATGATTTAAGCGGGATGCGCGAATCGCTACTCAGCGTAATGTCCGCCGGTGTGTTCGATCATACTATTGCTGCATTTTGGCAATATATATTTTATTTTGAAATACTTTTGAAAATTCGTGAGCTTGTTCTACCAAAGTCAAAAAATGATTTTTCTTTGCAGGAAAAAATAGCATCCGTTGAAACTCAATTCGGTCTAAATGAGCAGATTGTTTCTGGCGATTTTACATCAAGACTAAAGACGGCAGTTGATTTAGTAGTTTCTTACACTCAAGATCGTGAAAAAAGGGATAAATTGCGCCAAGAATTGACTAATATGATGTTTGAAAAGCCTATTCCAGAATTGCGAAAAGCGATTATTGAATTTTCTCCCCATTATGAGGAAATACATCTATTAATTGATGATCTTGATAAAGGATGGCCCCCGCGGCGTGTTGAAGATAGTGATATCACAATGGTTAGGCATCTTATTGAGACACTAAATCGCATTCGACGAGATTTATCTAAGAAAAATGTCGAAATGTCACACCTTATATTTTTGCGTAGCGATATTTACGAAAAGCTTGTAGAGATAACCTCAGATAGGGGTAAGTATAATGTAATTAATGTCGACTGGTCAGATGAACTACAGCTCGAAAATATGATTAAGGTGCGTGTTTTTAGTTCTGTATCCAGTGGAAAACAAGAAGATGCCTGGAATTCTCTTAATTCACCCATGAAAGAGGGGGATACAATACTAAAATTAATCTCTTCATCTTTAATGCGGCCTCGGTTTTTGATTGATCTTTGTGGAAGGGTCCTGTCATTCGCTATAAACAGAGGCCACAGTAAAGTTAAAGATATTGATGTTGAAGATGCAATAAAACAAATGTCACTTTATCTTGTGTCCGATTTTGGTTACGAAATGAGAGATGTATCCGGAACATCGGAAGACATATTTTATTTTTTTATTGGAGCACCTGAAAGAATGTCTCGTCAAAATATTAACGAAATTTTACAAAATCACGATTCAAACATAAACACGACAGAAACAATTGACCTACTACTTTGGTATGGCTTCTTGGGGATTATAAGCGCTAATGGATCTGAAACATTCATTTATGATCGGGCCTACGATTTTCGTCGACTGGAGGCGGAAATTAGATCGAGAGGCGATAAGGTGGAGTATATAATGAATCCAGCTTTCATTAGCGGCCTAAAGTGAGAGCAATAATAGATTTAGCACGCGCCTAGGGTCGAATTTGCTTCACGCTCACCCTCCCACCTACCCACAAAACGCCCTTGCATTCGCCGTCCATTCCCCGAAGCCCGTCGCGACCATGTGGCGGATGACGGCGCAGACGTAGCGTTTCTGGGCGGGGGTGTTGGCGCGGCCGGCGTGGTAGCGGGCGACGGCGCGGGTCCAGTCGCCTTCGCGGTCGCGCAATTCGCGCAGGAAGCGGGCGGCGTATTCGACGTTGAGCGCCGGGTCGAGCATATGGGCGGGGCTTTCAAATTCCTGCTTGTGATAATGGTGGTTGATCTGCATGCAGCCGAGGTCGATCAGCTTGATGCCGCGCCGGCGCTCGCGCTCGAATTCGCGCAGTGCATCCGCCGCGCTCTCGCCGAAGAAGCTGCGCCCGGCAATGTTGAGCGCATAGGGGTGCAGCGCGCCGCGCCGTCCCGTCTCGGTGAGGCCGATGGCGAAGAGCACGGCGAGCGGCACGTCGTATTTGGCCGCAGCGCGGGTCATCTCCGCTTCGCAGACGGGATCGGCCTCGGCGCGCGCGGGCGCCTTTGCGTCAAAGATAAATATCGCCGCCGTCAGACAGGCGAGGGCCGTGAGAATTCTCATGTTGCCTGCTCCCTTCGTGATCAGAGCGTTCGCTCCCTTCACCACCTTGCCGCGAACCACGGTTCGAGCCGGCTTCACCGTCCCCGTGGCCGCCCGGCCCCGCGCCGTTCTGTCCGGCCCCGTTGCCGCCGACATTCCCGCGCCCGGCCTGGGCGGGATCGCCGCTCTGGATGGTGATGCTTTCCGGACTGAGCCCGCTCTTGCGGATGAGATTGCCGATCAGTTCCTTGTCGGCGCGCACCAACTCCAGCGCGCGCGGCTCGGAGACGGTGATTTCCATGCGCATGGCGCCGTCGGAGAGATGCATCGCCACGCTGATCTTGCCGAGCGAGACCGGCGTGAGCTGGATGGTGAGCATCTTCACAGGCCCTGCAGGCCGGGCCCCCTCGCCGCGCGGGCTGCCCGCGAGCGCCTGGTCGAAGCCGCCCCCGCGCATATCCGCGCCGCGCGTCTCGCCGCCGCGCATCTCGCCTGCCTGCGCCGCGAGATTCGGCCCCGCCTCGCGCATGAAGGCAGCGCCCTCGTCGAAAGCTCTGGCGAGCGCGTCCAGATTGCCCGCTCCCAGCGCGGCCTGCGGGACCGGCGCGAAATGCGTTGCCTGCGAGACGATCCGCGCCTCGCCGATCCCCGAAGCCTGGCGTGCGCCGAGCCCGGAATGGCCCGGATTATCGCGCAGGGACAGATGCAGGCTCTCATCCGATTGCATCGCCGCCCCGGCAGCGGCCTGCTGACCGGCCTGCATCCGGGCCGCGTTCTGTGCGGATGCGGGATCGCCGGCGGCAGATGGCCCGGCGATATGCCCGGGAACGGGTTGCCCGGCAAGGGTTTGCTCCGCAAGGGTCTGCCCTGCAAGGGCTTGCGGATTGGGCGCTTCGCCGGTTGGCGCACCGCCAGCGCCTTCAAGCTGACCGGCGAGGGCACGCAGACGCTCCAGCGAGGCAAAGAAGCGCGCCGCCGGATCCTGCGCCTGTGAAACGGCGTCGCCCTCACCCTCCGGCGCGAGGCGCGCGAGCGCATCCGCGACGGCCTTCGCGGCAATATCGCGCGTCGGGCGCGCGCCCGCTTGCCCATCAGCGGTCGCAGCGAAATCAGCGAGCGCGCGCCCGGCCTGCGCGGCGAGATCCGCCATTCGCGCCATGACGGCAGCATCATCGGGACGCGCGCTCGCCTGATCGAGACCTGCGGCGCCCGCTTCCCGGCGCCCCTCACCCGCACCCTCGCGCCGCGCCCGTTCGGCGGCGATCGCCTCCGGGCCGCGCCACGCATCCGTGCCACCGCCCTTCTCGCCGGCCTTGTCACCGGCCTTGTCCAACGCGCGCCCCTGCGACTGGCCGCTGCGGCCACCTTGACGGGCGGCGTGATCCGCCGGAGGCGGGTCGAAACGGGTCAATGCGGCGCTCATCGTGTTTGCCCTTCGAGCAGGAGATCGATCTCTTCGAGCGCGGCCATGGCGCGCTGCATGATCGCGGTTTTCGGATACAGAGCGGCTTCGAGCGCGGTCTCGGGCGGCGTCTCCCCGGGAGCATCCGCATCAGCGATATCGACTTCGACGTCATCGGCATCGGCCTCGGCATCGGCGTCTTCTCCGGCACTCGGGATATCGCCTTCCACCTCTGCATCGGCTTCAGCCTGGGCCTCGGAATCGGTCGCGTCGGCAGCATCCGCGCGGTCAGCCTCGTCCAGCTCCGCCTCGTCCTCCACACCCACCGCCGCGCGCAGAGGCTCGCCGATGGCGGCGGCGGTGGCCATGGCCGCTTCGAGGACGGGCAGATCCGCTTCGGGCAACCTGTCGGGATCGAGCGCGAGCAGCATTTCCGTAGCCGGCTCGTAGGCGGGCGTCACGATCTGCGCTGCGGCGAAGTAGAAGCGTGCGCGCTCTTCCTCGTCACTGTCACCGGCGGAGAAGCCGATGGCGCGCTCGGCAGCCAGACGGGCCAGGTCGAGCGCGCCCGAAAGCAGCGCGTGGCGGGCGAAGAAGAGATAGAGATCCCGCTTGCCCTCGCCGTCCATCTGCGCGAGCACGGCTTCGAGCCGCAGGAAATCCTCGACGCTCTGCGCGAAATCGAGCGTCGCCAGCAGCGAGATGAAACGCTGGCGGAAATTGCCGGCATAGACCGAGTTGCGGTAGCGGCGCAGATACTGCACGGCGAGAAATTCCAGCCGCTCCAATTCGCCGCGCTGGCCCTCGACGAAGATCTCGCGGCGCAACGCCGCCTCCTCGGCCAGCGTGCCCGGCGCGAGCAGGCGGGCGAGCGAAAGCAGACGCACCGCCTCCTGCGGATCCTCACGAACGATCAGCGCCGAGCGGGCAATGGCGATCTGCGCCCCGAGATAGCCCGGCAGCGCCTGCGGATCGAAGCCCGCGAGCCGCTCGCGGGCATCCTCCTCGCGGCCATGCACATAGGCGAGCGCACCGGCCAGAAGGTCGGGATCGATCGCAGGCGCGGGATCGAGGGCGAGCATGCGCTCCAGCACGATCGGCGGACCGCCGCCCAGAACGAAACTCACCGCCGCATTGGCGTTGCGCTTGTCGGCGAATTCCGCCGGATCGGCGCGCAGGAAGGTCTCGGCGACGCGGGTGATCAGCGCCCGCTGGCCCTCATGGGCGCGGATATCGCCATGGGCAATGCGCTCCTGCAGGGATTGCAGCGTGCGCAGCATGGCATAGGGCTGGCGCGCTTCCTCGCGCCGCTCCTGCGCGATCTGCGCTTCGCGCGTCGCTTCACGCGCGGCGATACGCACCTCGGATTCACCGACAGCCGGAGCGGGAGCGAAAAGGAGTGTGGCAAGCCCCGCACCGGCGAGCAGGATAAGACGCAGGAGGTCGCGCAGGCAGGGAGCAATGCGGGCCGTCATGCCGGGCGCTCCAGCAGCAGGATCTCGATGCGCCGGTTTTCCGCCGCATCGGGGTCGGCGGGAACCTTGAGCATGCGATCCGCATGGCCCTCGACGCGGGCGATGCGCCCCTCGTCGAAACCGCCATGCACAAGCATGTGATAGGCCATATGCGCGCGCGCGGTGGACAGGCGCCAATTGTCGTATTCTTCGGAACGGAAGGGCCGGCCATCGGTATGCCCCCGGATCACCAGTGGCTCCGGACGCTGGCCCAGCACCCGGGCGAGGGTGCGCAGCACACCGACGACTTCCGGCCTGGGCTCGGCGGAGCCGATCGCGAACATACCGAAATCCGCCGCATCGGTCAGGCTGATCAGCATGCCTTCCGGCGTGGCGCGCACTTCCAGAAGCGGTTGATCGGCGAGCTGCGGCAATTCTGTATCGATCTGTCGGGCGATCTCGGCACGCAACGCGGCGGCTGCCACTTCGGCCTCGCTCGGCGCTTCCTCGGTGAGCACTTCCTCCACGGTCTTTGCCAGCTCGATCTCACCCTCGACGCTCGATTCCTCCAGCAGGCCGGGCTCGGCATCGGCGAAGGTGTCGAGCGCGGGCAGAGGCTCCTGCGCGATCTCGGCGATCGCGAGCGCCTCGACATCGGCGGCGGGCTCCTCGACCACCTCGATCGCGATCATGCCCTGGCCGGCAAAACCGGTTTCATCATCCGGCACCACCGTCTCGGTCTCATCGCTCTCGACGAAAAGCGGAAACGGCAGCTGCGCTTCGTCGGTGGCGGGTTCGCCCTCGCCGGGGCCGAGTTCGGGAAAGGCGGCGCCGGCATCGGTGAGGCCGCGCGGGCCGGTCGAGCCATCGCCATCGGCGCGGGCGATGCGCGGCTGTGGCGCGGTCTGCCAGTAGACCGGGTCGAAGGGATCGCGGAACGCATCGCCACCGGGCAGGCCGGGCTCGCCGCTCTCGCCGGGAGAGACGTCGATCGCGGCACTCGGCGGCTGGCGCTCGTCGAGCTCGGCGGCGAGCTCGGCCAGGACCGCATAGGGATCGTGGAAGAGCTCGCTTTCGGAGAAGCGCGGGCGCTCGCCGCCGGCGACATCGGACCCTTCCCCGCCCTCGCCCGGATCACCGCGCGGGGGCACGATAGTGGAATGCTCGTCGCCATCAACGCCGCTCGACGAGGATTCGGGATCGCGCAGGCCTTTGCGGTCGCTCGTCGCCTCGGCCAGATTGATCGGGTTGAAATAGTTCGCCACCATCTCCTTGGCGTCGTCATCAGTGACGTTGATGAGCCACATCACCAGAAAGAAGGCCATCATTGCGGTCATGAAATCGGCGAAGGCGATCTTCCAGACGCTGTTCTTGGCTTCACCTGCGTCAGGGTCGCGCTTGCGGCGCACGATGATGATTTCCTGGGGTTGCTTGTCGTCCATGACCGGGATTCCTCAGGGCTGGCTCACATCGCCGGACAGGATCCGGGACCATTGCGCGATCTGGGTTTCGAGGGTGGTATCGGCGCAGCTGACGCGGATATCGGCGCGCCCCGGCACCGCATGCATGACGAGACCGGGGTGCTCGGGCAGGGCCGCGCGCAGGGCGTCGAGCAGATCCTGCGGACCCTCGACGCGGATCTCGGCACCGGCCTCACCGGCGGCGAAGAGGCGCTCCAGCATGCGCGCCATCTCGGCGCAGGCCTTCTCCCGCAGGGCTTCGGCGAGAAAGGGCTCCAGCGCGCGGGCAAGCTTTCCGGCAAGACGCACGCGCAGATCCGCCAGCCCCGATTCGAGCGCCTCGGTCAGGCGCGCCGATTCCTCCGCGACCCATGTGGCGCGCGCTTCCCCGAGCGCGCGTTCATGTATTGCGGTGAGTTCGGCGGTCACCGCCTCGCGGGTTTCACGGGCGGCCTCGGCGCGACCGGCCGCATCAGCCTGCGCACGCGCCTGTTCGAGCGCTTCCGCCAGCTGCGCATCGGCCTGGGCCTGGGCTTTTGCGCGACCTTCCTCATAGCCGCGCTGCCAGGCATCCTCGGAAGCTCCGGCGCGCCGGGCTTCCGCGATATGACGCGCCGGACGCCCCTCGTGAACCGGTTCGGGTGCGGGGAGGAGCTGGAATTCCTCAAGGCAGCTCTGGATCGGGCGCGCCATGATCAGGCATCCTCGCTTTCACGCATCCACTGGCGCAGGATGTGCACGGCCTGCTCCTCGTTGAGATTGACGATCTGTTCGAGGCGCTTGACGGTATTCGTGTTGAACCTCGATGAAACGTCGGCGATCAGATCGACATCCCCTGATCCACCCGCCATGCGGTCAGCCAGGGCAGCGGGCCCGTAACCGGCCCCTTCGCTCTCGATTGCAACCGGCGTCGCGGCCTGCTCGATCGCCTGCTGCTCTTCGCCCTGCGGACGCTGCACGATGGCGTTGACGGCGGGACGCAGGCCGAACCAGATCACCATGGCCGCCACCAACAACATGGCGAGGGCGCTGACGATATTGCCCGTCTGCCGCAGCAGGATTTCGCTCACGGCCGGCCCGGGTACGGGTGCGAAATTGCCGTTATCCTCCAGGAAGTTCACCACCGCGACCTTGAGCGTATCGCCGCGATCACCGCGCAGACCGGCAGCCGATGCGGCCAACGCCTCGATTTCGGCGATCTGCCCGGCGATCTCGGCCTCGCCTGCGCCATCGCCGAGGGCGTCGGCAAGGCGCCCGTGATTGACGAGCAGTGCGATCGAGAGATTTTCGATGGCATAGCCCTCGCTGCTGGTCTGGATCTGTGTCGAGGAGATCTCGTAATTGGTGAGATCCTCCCGGCGCTGCACCTCCTCGCTCGATTGCTCGCCCGGGGCAGCGCCGACTTCCTCTTCCGGGATGTTCTGCTGCACGGTGGTGGGGGTGTCGCGCGAGAGATTTTGCGCGGTTTCGTTTTCGCGGATGGTGCGGATCGAGCGTTCGATCCGCGAATCAGGGTCGAAAATGGTCTCGTTGATCACCCGGCGATCGGTGTTCAGGCTGGCCTTGACGCTGACCTCGAAATTGTCGAGCCCCAGATACGGGGCAAGGGTGCGCCGGATATTGCCCTCGATCTCGCGATTGACGCTGGCGGTGAGTGTCGCCATCTGCCCGGACGCACCGTTGCTGCCGTCATCGCCGGAGGCCAGCAGCGTGCCGTCGGTGGAGAGCACCGTGACACGCTCGACGCTCATCCCCGGTACGGCGGCAGCGACGAGGTGGCGGATCGATTGCGCCGCCCCGCCCGCATCGGGCGATTCCATGCGCACCACCACCGAGGCCGAGGGCGGGCGCTGTTCGCGACGAAAGGAGCCGGGATCAGCCATGACAATATGTACACGCGCCGCCGAGACGCCCCGGATCGCCTGGACGGAGCGGGCGATCTCGCCTTCGAGCGCGCGCACCCGGGTGACTTCCTGCATGAAGGAGGTGATGCCGAGCGAGCCGAGATTGTCGAACAGTTCGTAGCCGGCATTGGCGCTGTAGGGCAGCCCCTTCTCGGCCAGCAGCATGCGCGCCCGCGCCGTCTGCGAATGCGCCACCATCACGGCATCGCCGGCGGTATTGATGTCGAATGCGACGCCCGCTTCGTTGAGAGCCGAGCCGATGCGGCTGACATCCTCGCGCTCGAGCCCGGAATACAGCACCGTGAGCTGCGGGCGGCTGAGATAATAGGCCGAGAGGCCGATGGTGAGAAACACCGTCAGCCCCACCAGCCCCAGGACAATCAGCCGCCTGGCGCCCAGCCCCTGCAGGCTGACCCATAACTTGTCGGCATGTTCGCGCGCGCTCATCTTGCCTCTCGCCCTGTTCCGCCTCACCGATGCGGGCAGCCGCCCTCGGGGCCCGCCGACGCATCGAAGGCCACTGTGGCGGTTCAATCTTGTCCGAGGATTGCGTCTTGCCGTTCGCGCCATAGATACTCACCGTCATCGAATGCCGTCGGTCCCGGCGGCGACGAGGGGGAGGACGGGTTTGAGCGAGGACGAGACTCCACCGGAACGAGATCAGATGCCGGATGGCGCGGGCCAGCCGGCTCAGACCGGTCCGACGCTGAAGATCGCGCCGTCGATGAGCCTCGTCGAGGCCACACAATGGGATGCCTGCGCGCTCGCCGCCGCGACGCCGGACGAGCGCGACGATCCCTTCATCCGCCACGCCTTTCTGTCGGCGCTGGAAGATGCCGGTTGTGTGCGCGCCGAGACCGGCTGGGGACCGGCGCATGTGCTGCTCGAAGACGAAGGCGGCGGGCTGATCGGCGCCGTGCCCTGCTATCTGAAAGGCCATTCGCGCGGCGAATACGTCTTCGATCAGGGCTGGGCTGATGCCTATGAGCGCGCCGGCGGGCGCTATTATCCCAAGCTCCAGGTCTCCATCCCCTTCACGCCGGTGACCGGCCCGCGTCTGCTCGCACCGCCCGGAGAGTCCGGCGCACAGATCCGCAGCCAGCTGATTTCGGGTCTGCGCGCCCTGCGCCGCCAGACCGGCGCCTCCTCGATCCACGCCACCTTTCTGCGCGAGGATGATTTCAACGCCTTCGCCGGCGACGACTTCCTCACCCGCATCGACCAGCAATTTCACTGGTTCGATAACGCCTACGGCGATTTCGAAGGCTTCCTCGCCAGCCTCGCCTCCCGCAAGCGCAAGGCGATCCGGCGCGAGCGGCGCGATGCGCTGGCCCACGACATCACCGTGGAATGGGTCACCGGCGCCGATCTCAGCGAGGCGCATTGGGATGCCTTCCACGCCTTCTACGAGGATACCGGCGCGCGCAAATGGGGGCGCCCCTATCTCAACCGGGAATTCTTCTCGCTGATCGGCGAACGCATGCCGGAGCGGGTGCTCCTGATCCTGGCGAAGCGCGCCGGGCGCTACATTGCGGGTGCGATCAACTTCATCGGCAAGGACGCGCTCTACGGGCGCAACTGGGGCTGCATCGAGGATCACCCCTTCCTGCATTTCGAGATCTGCTATTACCAGGCCATCGATTACGCCCTCGCCCACGGTCTGACGCGGGTCGAGGCCGGGGCACAGGGCGAGCACAAGCTCACCCGGGGCTATCGCCCGGTGACGACGCGCTCGGCCCATCTCATCGCCGATCCCGGCCTGCGCCGCGCCGTGGCGGATTATCTGCGCCGCGAGAGTGGTTACGTGCGCGCCATTGGCGAGGAATTGACCGAGGCCCTGCCCTTTCGGCGCGATCAGCCCGACGGGAAAGCCTGATCCGGCCTTGACCGCCCGGCTAGGGGGGGCAAACTCGCAGGCAGACGATTCATGGCCATGCCCGGCACGGACCGGCCAGCGAGGAGAACAAGCCGATGAGCACGAAGCCCGAGACCGCCTATGACGACAGCAACGTCTTCGCCAAGATCCTGCGCGGCGAATTGCCCTGCCACAGGGTCTACGAGAACGACGACGTGCTCGCCTTCATGGATATCATGCCGCGCGGTGACGGGCATTGCCTCGTCATTCCCAAGACCCCGGCGCGCAACTGGCTCGATGCGAGCCCGCAGCAGCTCGCTTCGGTCGCCGAGGCGGCCCAGACGATCGCACGCGCGGCGATGAAGGGCTTCGAGGCAGACGGCATTACCATCCAGCAATTCAACGAACCCGCCGGAGGGCAGGTGGTGTTTCATCTGCATGTCCATGTGATCCCCCGTTTCGACGGCGTGCCCCTGCGTCCGCATACGGGTGAGATGGCGGATCAGGCGCAGCTCGCAGAGCATGCCGAAACCCTGCGCAAAGCCCTCGGCTAAGGCGATTTCGAGAACGGATCTATAGCGTCTGCGAGGCGATCAAGGCCGTGAAGGGCCGGGCTATGGCATCGACCGGTAGCGTGACTTGTCCCGGGCGACTCCCTTTGGAAACAGTATATATATTATATTTTTAGAGATATTAAATAATATAGAATTATATTAACCATATTGAAATAATTAACTTTTCATTCTACAGTATTTTAAGTTATATTAGCATCATTAAATTATTGCTTATGGGAGTGAGCATAATGTCAACGTCAGTGACCAGCGTCCCCACGACGCAGCCTTACCAACCAAAGCCACATCAGGATAACGCCCCCAGCTGGCAGGCGCTCCTGTCAGGCACAGCCGGATCCTCCACCAGCGCCAACAACAACGGCGCGAGCATCGTCGCCGCTGACGAGGATCGCTATACGGGCGGCGCATCGCCGAGCACGAGTTATCCCGGCATCGGTGCCCATGTGACCGAGAACTCGATGGCGCACGATTCCAACCGTGTCGGGCTCGGCACCCTGGGTGATGACCTGCACATGCTCGCCGGTGCCGATGGTGCGCTCGGCCGCAGCGAGCTGATGCAGGCTTTCAATATCTCCACAATGAAGGCACAGGCTATTCTCGACGGTGCTGGAGACGGCAATCCCGTCAAGGTCGATGATCTGATCGAGAAGATGAAGCCGCATGCCACCAACGGCTCGCCGCAGATGTTCACCAGCAACGCCATTGACGAGGCGCTGCGGGATATCATGGGCGAGGTGAAAGGGCATTTCGACAGCTTCGCCGACGTGAACGGCAAGATCGACGAGGCCGGTTTCAAGGATGTCGCCCGGGAAGCCATGCTCTTCCTTGGCGAGGACATGCCCTCTGATGCCGACATCTCGGATGCCTTCCGGCATCTCGCCGGCATGGACCTGAAACTTGATATCGACGAGTTCAAGGCCTTCATGGGTGGGGCGGAAGACGAGACCTTTTCTCTCGGCGCCTTCGGGCAGGCACTGAAAGACAAGATCGCCGGTATCTGGCCACATCCGAGCATGAATGCGGGCAATTCCGGCTCCAGCAATGGTGAAACCGAATCCGCAGCGGGCAACAACACGACCGGCGCATCATCGGGAAGCGGCAATACCGCGCAGACCGAGGAAACTGCGGAAACCGAGGAGACCACGGAGACCGAGGAAACCGAGGAGACCACGGAGACCGAGGAAACCGAGGAGACCGAGGAGACCACGGAGACCGAGGAGACCGAGGAGACCACGGAAACCGAGGAAACCGAGGAAACCGAGGAGACCACGGAGACCGAGGAGACCACGGAGACCGAGGAGGCCGAGGAGACCACGGAGACCGAGGAGACCGAAGCGACCACGGAAACCGAGGAGACCGAGGAGACCACGGAAACCGAGGAGACCGGGGAGACCGGGGAGACCGGATCCACGAACAATTCCGGCAACAACACTTCGGGAACCGGCAATGCCTCCACGGGCGGCTATACCGGCGGCGTCTCGCCCAACAGCGCCTATCCGAATGTCGGATCGCACATCACCCGGAACTCCATGGCGCATGACCCCGACCGGGTGGGGCTGGGCACCCTGGGCGATGACCTGCACATGCTCGCCGGTGCCGACGGGGCGCTCAACCTCTCCGAGCTGATGCAGGCCTTCAACATTTCCTCGGTGAAGGCCCAGGCCATCCTGGACGGGCTCAGTGACGGTGGCCCGGTCAAGGTCGATGATCTCATCGAGGCCATGGAGGAATACGCCACCGGCGCCTCGCCGAAGATGCTCACCGACACCAAGCTCGACGAGGCGCTGCGCGACATCATGGGCGAGGTGAAGACGCATTTCGGCAGCTTCGCCGACGAGAACGGCAGGATCGATGCGGACCGGTTCCGCAACCTCCTGGAGGAATCCTTCCGGTTCCTCGGGCGCGACCTTCCCGGCCAGAGCCTCATCGATCAGTTCTTCAAGGATATCGCCGGTGTTGACGAGCGCTTGACCGAGGAGGAACTGGGGGCCTTCATCGACATGGACGAGGATGGACGCTTCTCGATCGGCAAGCTGGCGCAGAAGGCCTGGGAGAAGATCCAGACCTACGGCGCGCAGAACGAGGAGAGCACGGGCGGCGAATCGACCGGGGAGTCGGAGGAGACCACATCCTCTTCGCCACCGGTCGTGCCGTATCAGGCCCAGCCCTTCCCGGAGAGCGAGGAGGCTGAGACAGCTTCGGAGCACGAGTGCGACACCGATACCGGCACGACGACGAGCGCGAGCGGCAACTCGGGATGGGCTCCCACGAGCTACAGCAACGTTGCCTGGTCGTCCTTCTTCAACCCTGTGCCGACCACCTGAGGCGCGCTCCCGCCTTTCGCATGCGGGACCCTTGCGCCACGCTCACTCCCGCACCGTTCGGGTCCCGTTCGGGCCGCGCCGCATGGCGCGGCCCGTTTCCCTTGAGGGCATTCCTCAGCCGAAACGCAGCTTGATCTCGTCCACGATCGCAGTCACCCCAAACCGCACCGGATCTGTCGCCGGCAGGCCGTAGATCTTTTCGAGACGTGCGAGCTCCGCGCGCGCAGCTTCCTCGTCAAGCGCCTGGGTATTCACGGCGATGCCGACGCAGCGGATGGCGGGATTGGTCAGCCGTCCGCAGGCGATGGTCATGTGGATGACGTCCCCGATGGTCGGCAGCGGCGTGTTCACCCCGCGCATATTGCGCCGCGTCGGCTCGTGGCAGACAACGAAGGCATCGGGCTGGGCGCCATGCAGGAGGCCGAGCGAGACGCCGGAGAAGGAGGGATGGAACAGCGAGCCCTGGCCTTCGACCAGATCCCAATGATCGGGATCAGCCGCTGGCGAGATCCATTCGACAGCTCCGGAAATGAAATCCGCCACAACCGCGTCGATCGCCGCCCCGCGCCCGGAAATGAACACTCCGGTCTGGCCGGTGGCACGGAAATCGGCGTCGAAACCGACATCGCGCATGCCTTTTTCCAATGCGAGCGCGGTGTATTTCTTGCCCACCGAGCAATCCGTCCCCACCGTCAGGAGCCGCATGCCCGGGCGCTTGTCGCCCTTGCCGGTGGCGAAACGCTCGTTGCTCATGCGCACATCGTGCAGCTTGCGCCCGTTTCTCTGCGCCGCTGCAGCAATCTCGGGAATATCACCCAGCCGCATATGCAGGCCCGAGGCGACATCAAGCCCGGCTTCCAGGGCATCGACGATGATCGACACCCACTCGTCGGGGAGCACGCCACCGGCATTGACGACGCCGATCACCATGGTCCTGACGCCCTTCCCGGCAGCTTCGCGCGGGGCCATGTCGGGCAGCTTCGCATCCGCGTTGCAGCCCGGCAGTCGCATCTGGCCGATGCACCATTCCGGGCGCCAGTCGACGATCCCGAGCCCGGTCTTGGCGGCGAGCGCATCGCGGGCATCGCCCAGGAAGAGAAGGTATGGATGTTCGATCTGCATGGATTCCCCGCACTTTTCTTGTCGCCGCCAACAGAGGACGGCGCATTCGTCCAGTTGTCAAAACTGCGCGAAACCGCGCCCGACGCAAGCCCTGCGGCGAGGAAAATTCGACACGACGGAGATGGTGTCTGCGCCCGGCTCACAGCCGTCGCAGCGCCACCTCCTCGATATGGTGGCTGGCGCCCTTGCGCAGGATCAGGCTGGCGCGCTGGCGGGTGGGCAGCACGTTCTCGCGCAGATTGACGAGATTGATCCGGTTCCACAAACCATTGGCGACATCGATCGCCGCCGTTTCATCGAGCTCAGCATAGCGGTGGAAATAGGATTTCGGATCCCGGAAGGCGGTGTGGCGCAGGCGCAGGAAGCGATCCACGTACCAGCGCTGCAGATCATGCTCGGGCGCATCGAGATAGATCGAGAAATCGAAGAAATCGGAGACGAAGGGCACGGCCTTGCCGTCGCGGGGCATGCGTGCGGGCTGCAGCACGTTCAGCCCCTCCACGATGAGGATGTCGGGGCGGTCGATCACCACCTCCTCGCCCGGCACCACGTCGTAGACGAGGTGCGAATAAAGCGGTGCGGCGACTTCAGCCCGCCCGGACTTGATGGCATTGAGAAAGCGCAGCAGCTTGCCCGTATCATAACTCTCGGGAAAGCCCTTGCGCTCCATCAGGCCCTGCCGGCGCAGTTCCGCATTCGGCAACAGAAAACCGTCCGTGGTGACGAGATCGACCTTGGGCGTGTTCGGCCAGCGCGCCAGCAGCGCCTTGAGGACACGGGCAGTGGTCGACTTGCCCACGGCGACCGAGCCCGCCACGCCGATGATATAGGGTGACTTGCGCTCGTTTTCCGCCATCAGGAAGCGCTGCGTGGCGCGAAACAGCCCCTGCGTCGCCGCAACGTAGAGCGAGAGCAGTCGCGAGAGCGGCAGATAGATGGCGATCACCTCGTCGAGGGAGATCGGATCATTGAGCGATTGCAGCTGCATGACCTCGTCGCCCGTCAGCGTCATCGGCTGGTCGGCGCGCAGCCCGGCCCATTCCTCTCGCGAGAAGGTGCGGTACGGCGAAACCGACGCTTCCGTGCTGCGTTCTCCGATTTCCTCGGCGAGCTTTTCATTCATCGCGACCCGTCCCGGCTCAGGCCTTGTGGCCGCGCGCGGCCTTCTCCGCGAGGCCCGATTGCGCCGTGCGCCTTGCGAGCTCCGCCATGACAGCCTCGAGCGGCACGTTGCGCGCCTCCAGCAAGGCCATGAGATGATAGAGCACATCCGCGCTTTCCGCGATCAATGCTTTCGGGTCATTCTCGACCGCCGCGATTACCGCCTCGACCGCTTCCTCACCGAATTTCTTCGCCGCGCGAGAGGGGTCGCGTGCCAGCTGCGCGGTATAGGATTCCGCGACCGGGGCCCTGGCCCGCTCGGCGACGATGGCAGCCAGTCGCTCCAGGGTGAAATCGGCCATTCCCCGCTCCTCAGGCATCGAGCCGCACCGCCAGCCCGGCATCGGCCATGGCACGCTTTGCCTCGCCGATCGTATATTCACCGAAATGGAAGATCGAAGCCGCGAGCACCGCATTGGCGCCCCCGTCACGCACACCCTCGACCAGATGATCGAGCGTGCCGACACCGCCTGAAGCGACGACCGGCACGGAGACGGTCTCGCAGATCGTGCGCATCAGTTCGAGATCATAGCCGGACTTGGTGCCATCGCGATCCATCGAGGTGACGAGCAGCTCGCCGGCGCCGAGATCGGCGACCTCCCGTGCATAGGCGATGGCGTCGATCCCGGTGGGATTGCGTCCGCCATGGGTGAAGATCTCCCAGCGCGGCGGCTCGCCGGGCCCGGAGACCCGCTTGGCGTCGATGGCGACGACGATGCACTGTACGCCGAATTTCTCGGCGGCACGCCGCACGAAATCGCGATCCTTCACCGCCGCGGTCATGATCGAGACCTTGTCGGCGCCCGCCAGCAACAGGGCGCGGATATCCTCGATGCTGCGCACGCCCCCGCCGACAGTCAGCGGCATGAAACAGGCCTCCGCCGTGCGGCTGACCACGTCGAGCAGAATGCCGCGATCCTCGTGACTGGCGGTAATGTCGAGGAAGCACAATTCGTCCGCGCCCGCCGCATCATAAGCCAGCGCGCATTCGACCGGGTCACCGGCATCGCGCAGATCGACGAACTGGACGCCCTTGACGACGCGACCGTCCTTGACATCGAGACAGGGGATCAGACGGGTCTTCAGCATGGCTTGGCGCATACCTTTCGACGGGGCGCGCATCGGCGCCGGATCAGGAGCCCGGCACGGCAGCAACCGCGCAGGCGTCACGACAAGCACCTTTGTGCGGTTTCGAGGGGCGCCGTCAAGGCGCAAATGTCCCGTATCCGCCGCACGGGAAGGCACGGATACGGTGGCGCCGCCCTCGCGGACATTGCATCAGTCGATGCTCTCGTCCGGATAGACACCCCAGAGCATGTCCTGCGCGACGAAGCCGGTGATTTCCCGGCGGGCGCTGTCGATCACGGCGAGGCGACACCAGCCAGCGGTGCAGCGACTGACGCTGGCAAGCACCCCGGGCTCGAGCCGGGCCACGACGCGTGCCGTATCCTGCGCTTCTTCACGCATCGACACGGTCAGGCCGGAATCCCTCTCCCAGGGGGCGACGATGGCGGTGCGCCGCCCGGAAAGCAACGAATGCCAGACCCAGCCGTCGGCCCCTTCCGGGTCACGTATGCGGCGCCAGTTGTCGAATTCGGCAATGATTTCCACCGGAAGGCCCGCGCGCTGATACACCCAGCGCGTACCGTGATCGGTGGAGGGCCCTTCACGCAGATTGACCCGGTCCGTCTTGAGACTGACGTAACGCGGAATCGGCAGGCGGGTTTCGGGGCCGATGCTGGTCTGCGCGGCAACCGGTTTCGCAGCAAGACCGGACAGGACCGCCAGACCCGGAAGCATCATGAGACCGAGGAACACGATCACAATGCGCACGGCGCGACCGCGCGGATGGTGGGGCACAGATGTCTCGATCATCAGGGCAGCTTCGACCTCATGCGGGGCGATACCGGGACGCGGATTGCGTTTTACCGGCATCTCTGGCTAGAGAAGCGTAGCGCTGCATGCTCGCATGCGGGCGCCTGACTTGTTATTGATGAATCCCGGTTAACGCCTGATGAAGAATCGCCGGCGGGATCCGGCGCCAGGGTGAGGACGAGAAGCTATGCCCAACCGCAAGAAGCCGCACGTCGTCGTCACGCGCCGTCTTCCCGGCGCCATCGAGACCCGCATGCGTGAATTGTTCGACACGCAGTTGAACATCGACGATGCGCCCATGAGCCGCGAGGCTCTGCTCAAGGCGGTGCGCAAGTCCGACGTGCTGGTGCCGACCCTGACCGACCGGATCGATGCCGAGCTGATCGCACAGGCCGGCGAGAATCTGAAGCTGATCGCCAATTTCGGCACCGGCGTCGATCATAAGATCGGAAGAGCGTCGTGTAGGG
>Ga0076929_100547_pt1 | contig 28694 bp, 24 predicted proteins | sample HotLakConUCCSL28_FD_87104 | JGI IMG/M metagenome (GOLD analysis project Ga0076929, IMG submission 87104) | Hypersaline microbial mat communities from Hot Lake, Washington, USA - Hot Lake Consortium UCC-SL28 (version 3) (version 3) | ecosystem: Environmental > Aquatic > Thermal springs > Hot...
TGCCTTCACTCCAGACGAGTGCCGACGCCTCCTCCAGAACGCCGGATATGACTGCGAATAGATCGAATCTGCCCTAGTGGTCTGACCGAGACGAAGGAGTCCGTCGAGGGATTTCGTTCCGCTGCTGCGCGTGCGAGAGTGCGGCATGCGAAGCGGGATCTCCATCACCCTCTCGAAGAGGGAGCGGTGTCGGCTCGAGGCGATCGCCTCCAACCGGAACACGCCGCAGAAGCACGTGTGGCGGGCGAGGATCGTGCTGATGAGCGCCGACGGCGCCGGCACCCACGCCATCATGGCCGCGACGGGCACCTCGAAGACCACGGTCTGGCGCTGGCAGGAGCGCTTCGCTCAGGCAGGCGTCGACGGCCTGCTGCGCGATCGCACGCGCCCACCGGGCCGGGCTCCGGTTGCCGAGGATCGGACAGCCCAGATCGTGCGCCTGACGATCGAGCCGCCGCCACACGAGGCGACCCACTGGACCGCGCGGGCGATGGCGCGAACCGTAGGGCTCGCAGTCTCGACCGTTCAGAAGATCTGGAAGGCGCACGGCCTCGCCCCGCACCGCTGGCGCGCCTTCAAGCTCTCGAACGACCCGGCATTCGCCGAGAAGCTCCACGCCATCGTCGGCCTATACGTGAACCCGCCTGCGCACGCGGTCGTGCTGTCCATCGACGAGAAAAGCCAGATCCAGGCCCTCGACCGGACCCAGCCCGGCCTGCCCCTGAAGAAGGGCCGCGGCGCCACCATGACCCACGACTACAAGCGTCACGGCACCACGACCCTGTTCGCCGCCCTCAATGTCCTCGAAGGCACCGTGATCGCCCGCAACATGCAGCGCCATCGCCATCAAGAATTCATCCGCTTCCTGAACGAGATCGAGAAGGCGGTCCCGGTGGGCAAGGCAATCCACGTCGTTCTCGACAACTACGCCGCCCACAAGCATGCTAGGGTCGGCGCCTGGCTCGGCCGACATCTACGGTGGACCTTCCACTTCACGCCGACCTCATCGTCCTGGCTGAACGCGGTCGAGGGCTTCTTCGCCGTGCTCACCCGGCGCCGCCTGAAGCACGGCGTGTTCCGCTCGGTCACCGACCTGCAGGCGGCCATCAACCGCTATGTCCGCGAGCACAACGCCGCCCCGAAGCCGTTCGTCTGGCGCGCCGATCCGGACGCCATCATCGCTGCCCGGAACCGAGGGTTCCAAGCGTTGGAGCCAATCCACTAGTCCGTTGGGCGAACAGAGCGCGTTGAGCATTAAACTCGACGAGCAGGAGATTGACGGTACCATCCGCAGCGCAATCATTGAGGAAAGCGTGCTTGTTGTGCATTTGCCGCTGCTCCTCGCCGCGGGACACGACCGTCGGGTTAAACGGACAGGCATGTTCCGCATCATGAGATCGGCGCCGCAATCAGACTGGCATCGATATTGCAGGCCAACGTTGAAGCATGAGGTTGACTGAATGGACCATCTCGACGTTCCGACAGCTCCTAATGGCCTTCGACGGCAACGCCGAACGGGAAGATTTCCCGCACCTGCCCTGGACCCGACCGACATACGAATCCTATCTGTACTCGAGCGAGATGGGCGCGTGTCCAAGAGCGCACTCGCCGCAAAGGTCGGTCTGGCACCAAGTTCCTGTCTTGAGCGGCTCCGCAAGCTGGAGCGGACCAAGATGATCATTTCCTACTCTGCGCATATCAATGTGAGGATTCTCGCCGCCTACGAGCTCTTCTTTACGGAGATCTCGCTCAGGAGTCATCGCAGTCATGATTTCAATATATTTGAAAATTATGTAAAGAGAGTTAGTGCGATCGTTGAGTGCTATGCACTTGGAGGAGGCATCGATTATATTTTGAAAATCGCGGCTCGTAATGTTGAAGGCTATCAAAACCTCTTGGACGAGATGCTCGTTGCCGAGATTGGGATTGAAAAATATTTCACGTATATTTGCACGAAGCCCGTAAAGGCGAGAAGCTCGGTCCCGATTGAGGCCGTGCTCGGCACCATGCATGGCCACGACTGATCGCAGAGTGGAGAGCGAAGGGAAGTCGAGACGCCGCATCTCCCCAGATCTCCAGCGCAAAGATCGTGTTCTGCATCGCGACCTGAGCCGCCCGGCTTCTGGTGAATTTCAGCCCCACGAAGTCCTGACGAAGGTCAGGACTTCGTGCGCACGGCAGAAGATGTAAGTGAGCGCACACCACTCGTCAAAAGCGCGTGAGCGCGCGCTCTTCGTCGATCCGCGTTTGATTCCGCAAAAGAGGCAGTGACACGACGCCGCTTTCAGCCTATTTATTACCGGCTCGGCGTCCGGAAAGCGCATGATATTTTATAATTGGCTAGCAGGCTGCTGAAGAAGTTGCGCTTGATCGCGTTTTGCGGGTAGCGGGCGCGGGCGAACGGGGCGTCTCCACCGCATGGCGTTGGCCGGTACGGGTTCCCGCCCCGATCGGTGAGATCGTCCCGTGCCCCTCACGGCGCGGCTGCCGCCAGTCCGGCAAGGCGTCTGAGGTTGTAGGCGGCCGCCATCATCGTGAAGGCGGCGTCCACGCGCGCGAGCCCTCGCACCTTCGCCTTGGCGAAGCCCGCCTGCGTCTTGATCCAGCCGAAGATCTCCTCGATGCGCTTGCGGTGGCGCTGGCTCGTCTCGTAGCCGGGGTGGCGCCGCGTGCGCCGGTCGATGAGCGTGCGGCGGACCTTGCCCAGCTTGCTCACCGCGCCGTTGACGGCAATGTGCGGCGTCACCTTGCGGGCGCGCAGCGCGGGGACGAACTCGGCGACGTCGTAGGCCTTGTCCGCGCCGAGCGTGATGCGCCGCCTGCCGTTCCGATGGCGATCGACGAGTTCCAGCGCCGCCTCGCGCTCGGCCGTGCCGGTGGCCCGCGTCGCCATCGCGCCCACTACCAGCCCGTGCCGGTTCTCCATGAGGACGTGCCCCATGAACGAGAGGCGGCTCTCGCGCCCGTCGCCCTTGCGGTAGACGCGGGAATCCGGGTCGGTGGTGGAGGCGTGGGTCTCGTTGGACCGCTTCTCGCCGCGGAAATCCGCCTCGGGATTCCGGCCGCCGCCGGCCGGCGGGGGTCCTCCATCGCCGTCCTTCCTCACGAAGCTCTTCATGGAGGCAAAGGCCTCGATCAGCGTTCCGTCCACCGAGAAGTGCTCGGCCGACATGAGCCGCTTCACCTCGGGCAAGGTCACGAGGGCGGCGAGGAACTCCTGCGCCACCTCGCCCTCCATCAGCCGCTCGCGGTTGTGGGTGAAGGTGGTCGGGTGCCAGACGCTGTCGTCGATGGAGAGGCCGACGAACCAGCGGAAAAGAAGGTTGTAGTCGATCTGTTCCATCAGCTGACGCTCGGAGCGGACGGAGTAGAGCGCCTGCAGGAGCGTCGCCCGCAGCAGCATCTCGGGCGGGATGGAGGGACGGCCTATCGTCGAGTAGAGGGCCGAGAGGCGACCATCGAGCCTCTCAAGCGCCACGTCGCAGAGGGCCCGGATCCCCCTCAGCGGGTGGTCGGCCGGCACCCGCTCCTCGAGCCGCACGTACGAAAACATCCCCTCCGAGCCCTCACGCCGTCCACGCACTGCGAATCACTCCCGCCACCCTCGAGAGTGAATCACAACCCTCACGCTCCGCGCAGCGACTTCTTCAGCAGCCTGCTAGGGCCGGAGATGACGCGAAGCCTCGCCGAAGGCATTCGATGAAGAGGATTAAGGACGAAAAATTTTCGCTGGCCGCTAAAACAATCCGGCGTTTAATTCGGTCTGGACGCGTAAGGCTCGGCCCCGTCATCCGCGACCGAGGAGACAGGGACGATGCCGATCGCCAGGGGCCAGCTCGCGTTCACCAGAGAGGAATTCCTCCGACGGGTCAGGCTCACGAAGGCCGCCATGGCCGACCGCCGTGTCGACACGCTGTTCGTCACCGATCACGCGAATCTCATATGGCTGACCGGTTACACAGCAGAATCAGCTTACGTCGAGCAGTCTCTCGTCATCTCTCATGATCTTGAAGAGCCCATTCTCTGCGTTCGCAAGATGGACTTTCCATCTGCGGTCCACCAGAGCTTCATGGATCGCGAGCGCATAATGGCCTTTCCGGAATCATTGATCGCCAACGCGGATGCGAATGGCTATGACCACATGATCGCACACCTGCGGGATCTTGGCATACTGAAAGGGACCTGCGGTATCGAGCACGGAGGACTTTCGGCGCTCGCGGCGGCGTATCTCGAAAGGAGGCTCGCACCCTTGACCGTTGTCGATGCCACCCACCTCGTGACGTGGCTGCGGCTGAGGAAGTCTGACGAGGAGATCGCCCTGATGCGCCGTGCGGGTGTCGTCGCCGACGAGGCGATACTCGCCGCCGCCCGGACCATCCGCGTCGGCTCCCGCGAGAGCGACGCGGTTGCGGCCGCCTATTCCGTCATGGTCAAGGGGGGCACCCAGATCGCCGGCAGCAACTTCTGCACGACGCCCCTCACAGGCGCCGCGCACATTCAGTGGAGCGACCACGTCTATGCGCCCGGCTCGCAGGTCAACATCGAGCTCGGCGGCGCGATCGAGCGATATTGCACCGGGGTGATGCGAACCGTCCACGTCGGACCACCGCCCGACCGCCTCGCCCGCATCCACGATGCGGAGGTCGCAGGCCTCACCGCGGCGCTCGAGGCGGCGAAGACAGGCAATACCTGCAGCGACGTTGCAAGCGCCTTCCACGCAAAGCTCAACGCCCATGGCTTCGAGAAGGAAAGCCGCTGCGGTTATGCCATCGGGATAAACTGGACCGAGACGACCGCCAGCCTGAAGGTCGGCGACATGACGGTCCTCGAGCCGAACATGACCTTTCACCTGATGCTGGGGAACTGGGTGGATGAGGACTTCGGCTATGTGATCAGCGAAACGTTCCGCGTCACCGACGCGGGTGGTGACTCCATGAGCTCGTTGCCGCGCCAGATTTTCGTCGCCGACGTCTGAAGATGACGAGGCCGATGTCCGGACGCTTACGGCCAGAGGAACAAAAGGGGCCGGTGATCCGCAACGCCCTCGTCAGAGAAAGAGCGCCCGCCGCTCGCGAACCATCGCCGGCCCGGCTGCTGACGGGCGAATCCTTGCCCGCCGCGGCCGTGGCGTAATCAATTCACGACAAGGTCCCAGGGCTGAGCGGAAAGGCGCTCGCAGGGACCGTCCGTCGTGATCACGGTCTCCCCGAGCGCCATTGCGAGCTGCCTCCCGCTATCGGCAAGGATCATGTGCATGAAGAAGACCATACCCGGCACGATCTCGATCTCATTGCCGGTATAGAACATCGGCCAATCCATCCAGCTCGGCGCATAAGTCGCGCCGAGGCTGTATCCGCAGGCGTTGAGGCGATGCTCGCGCATTCCGTGGGCGTCCATCACCCTTGCATGAGCGTCGAAGACCTCGCCGACCGTGTGACCGGGCCGGCAGACGTCCTGACAGGCGGTCAGCGCCTCGACGCACGCCTCGTGCATCCGCGCCTGCTGATCGGTCGCCTTCCCGGTAAGGATGGTGCGCATCAGGCACGCGTGGTATCGGCGGTAGCTACCGGCGAACTCGAGCTGGAGCTGGTCCACCGGGTCGAGATGCCGGCGACCCGTGTGGTAGCGCACCAGCATCGCCTTGGGACCCGAGCCGATCACCCAGTAGGCAGCCGGAAAGGTTCCGCCGCCGCTGAAGATGGTGCCCTGCATCGCAGCGAGGATGTCTCCCTCGAAGGCGCCCGGAACAGCGAGCCTGTTGCCCTCGCCCAGGGCGTCATCGGCGAGTTTTGCGGCGTGGCGCACGAAGTCGAGTTCGGCCGGGCTCTTGACGACGCGAAGCCCGTCCACGAGGTCCGACGCGTCTTCCAGGGTGCAGAAGTTCGCGCACGCCGTTTTCAGTGCGATCCATATCTGCGCGAGACAGCCATAGCTGGACTGCTCGACGCCGATGCGCGCCCCCTCCTTCCCGTGCTCCTTCAGGATCGCGACCATGTCGCCGGCGGGATTGGTATCGGGGTGGTCGTACCAGGTGCGGATGTCCTCGATGACCGAGGTGAACCTCGCATGACGCATGTCCGGCAGGCGGCAGAGCAGCGTCATGGCTCCGTCCGCCCCGAGATAAAGGCAGTGGAAGTACATGAACGCCATCGAATCGTAGCCTGTGAGGTAATATCGACTCTCCTGCTTGAACAGCAGCATCCCATCGAGGCCACGCTCGGCCATCCTGGCAAGCACGTTCGCGCGCCGCGTGGCAAACTCCGACGGCTCGAAAGAGAGGGAAGGCATCGCGCGCAGCTCCTAGTTCACGATGAGATCGCGCGGCATCTTGGACAGCCGCTCGGCCCCCGACGCCGTGATCACCGAGGTCTCGCCAGGGCACATCGTCACGCCACGATCGCTGTCGAGAATGATCATGTGCATGAAAAAGACCATGTTCGGCTCGATCACCACGTCGTGCTGCGTGAACAGCATGGGGTAGTCCATCCAGCTCGGATTGAATGTGGCGCCGAGGCTGTAGCCACATGCGTTGAGGCGATGCTCCTTGAGGCCGGCTGCGTCGAGCACGCGGGCGTGGGCATCGAAGATGTCGCCGACGATGTTGCCGGGCTTCGCCGCATCCTGCGCGGCGTCGAGCGCCTCGACACCGGCAGCGTGCAGGTGACGCTGGTAATCGGTGGCCTTTCCGGTCAGGACGGTCCGCATCAGGCAGCAATGGTAGTGTCTGTAAGCTGCTCCGAACTCCAGCTGAAGCTGGTCGACCGGGTCGAGATGACGGCGGATCGCGTGATTTCGGCAGAGCACCGCGCCCGCGCCGGAGCCGATCACCATGCCCCCGTTCGGATAGTCGCCGCCTCCGCGAAAGATGACGCCCTGCATCGCGGCCTGAATGTCGCCCTCGAAGGCGCCGGGCACGGCGAGACGGTTGCCCTCTGCCAGCGCGGCATCGGCCAGCGCGCCAGCCTTGCGGACATAGGCGAGTTCCGCCTCGCTCTTCACGAGGCGGAGGCGGTTGACGAGGTCGGTCGCCTCCTCGAGAACGCAGAAGCTCTCGAACGCCGCCTCCATCTGGTCCCAGACGACGCCGTTCAGACAGGGCGCATTGCCCTCGATGCCGAGCCTGGAACCGCGGCAGCCAAATTCGTCGAGCAGCCGCTTCAACTCCTCGACCGGGTCCGCCTCGTCGCTGTCGACCCAGATTCGAACATCCTTGATGATCGAGGTGAGCGCCGCCTGCCTGAGGTCCGGCGATCGCGTCAACAGGCTGAGCCGCCCGTCGGCACCGAAGTAGAGGACCTGGAAAAAGACGTATCCCGCGGTATCAAACCCCGTGAGATAGTACATGCTCTCGGGCCTCAACAGGAGCATCCCGTCGAGGCCTCGCGCATTCATCGCCGCGATTGCCTTCTCGCGCCGCGCTTCATACTCGGATTCAGAGAAATGGAGGGTCATCCTACCAGACGTCCGCTTGATCTATCGGTCATCGTACGAAGAGGTCGCGCGGCATCCTTGACAGGCTCTCGCCTTTCGTGTCGCCGACGAGCACACTCTCGGAGAACACGTAGGCGTCCTCCCGCTCCCAGATGCCAATGATGATGTGCATGGTATAGCCAGGCTCGAGCACGGTCTCGTCGTCGGCCTGGAGGCTGAAGCACAGGTCGTTCCAGTCGATCCCGATGGAATAGCCGATGCGGGCCTCCTTCCGGATGCCGGTCGGTGCGAGCTTCGCCTTGAAAGCGCGATGGACGTCACTGCAGCGGGCGCCAGGGCGGACGGCCTCGAAAGCCGCCTCCCAGCTCGAGGTGACCGCCTCGTGGACGAAGCGCAGCCGGTCAGAGGGCGGGCCGACGATCGACGTGCGCGAAAGGGCACAGCAGTATCGATGGACGTAGGCGCCGACCTCGAAATTGGTCTGATCTCCCTGCCGGAAGGGCGCGTCGGTCCATTTCAGGTGTGGCGCCTGGGCAACGCCGGGACCGGTCGGCATCGTCACGAACTTGGACGCATCGCCGCCGAACTCCGGAAGGCCGGCCGCAAGGTCGTGCTGGATGCGAGCGGCGACGTCACACTGGCGAACACCCTCGGCGACGGTGGCGATCCCGTTGCCGAGCGCGTTGTCGACGATGGCGGCAGCCTTTCGCATGTAGTCGATCTCGGCTGGCGACTTCCTGATGGTCACGCCCTTCACGACCCCGCTCGCGTCAATGAGCTCGCGCCCGCCGAGCTGGGTGCTGAGGGCGACGAAATCCGCGTGGGAGAAGCTGCTCGCGCTGAGTTCGGCGCCGATCCTGCCGGGGCCGGCCTTCTCGAGGATCTTCTTGCCGATGACCTCCCAGGGGGTCCGCTGAGTGGTGCCGATGTAGTGCTCAGGATAAAAGTCGACTTTGTCCGGATCGAGGTAGACGGTGGGATAGGCGCAGTGGATGTCCATCTCGCGCAGGACGAGCGTGACGTCACTGTCGCCCAGGCGAAGGATGCCGACCTGCGGAACATAGTCCGAGCGACCTTCGTAACCAGTGAGGTAGCAAAGGTGGCGTTCATGAAGAATGACGAGCGTCTCAATTCCGCTCACCTCCATCGCTGCGGACACTGCGGCAACGCGGGCGCGATACTCGGCCTTGTCGAATGCGGGCATTCGCGTCTTCCTCCCCGGTCAGCCGATCACCACCGCCTCGAGTGTTCGGCGATGATGACGAGCCGGTCTCCCGGCTTCACGAGCCCGAACCCGCGGCGCATGAAGACAAACCCGTCGGCCGGCGCGTGGCAGACCGTGGGTGGCGCGGCAGGATCGGCAGTGTCGTAGATGTTCGCGAAGGGCTGGCCGGCACTCACGACGTCCTCGAGCTCCGCGAGAGGCTCGAACATGCCTCCGACCGGAGCCATCGCATAGTTGTCGAAGCTGAGTGCCTCCACGACCATCGAGCGCTCGCGTCCCCTCCAGGGCGCGGTCTTGATCTCCCCTTCGGCCATGGCGAAGTGCACGAGGACGTTCCGGATTCCCGTTTCGGTGATCGCCACGGTCTCCGGTGTCGGAGTGCCGACGCCACCGAGTTCGGCACAGAAGAAGAGCTTGCCGAGCCGCTCCGACGTCGTGTCGATCATCCCCTCCGAATCGAACTCCTTGATGAGTATCCCCATGGGCGCGTTGAACGCCTTCATCGCCGCGACCGTACGCTGCATGCGATCGGGATCATTGATCTCGTGGATCATGACGCTCGGCACGATCAGGCTGTCGCGCCCTCCGGAGTGAAGGTCGAAGTGCGCGTCGCAGTTCGGCAGGAGGTTTGTCGTGACAGCGTGGGCGATGCGCTCGCTCGCGGTTCCGTCCGCCTTGCCGGGATATACGCGGTTGAGGTCGGCGTTGTCGAGGGGCACACGGCGAACGCCCTGCGCGAAACCGGGCGGGTTCAGTATCGGCGCGATGACGACGGTGCCGCAGAGAAGATCGTCCGCCGTCAGCGACTGGACGAGCTTGAAGAGGGCGATCGGCCCCTCGTACTCGTCGCCATGGCATGCGGACGTGAAAAGTATCGTCGGCCCGTCGCCCTTGTGAACGACGGTTACCGGCAGCTGCACCTCTTCGCCATCCGCCAGCCGAACCGCGAGATGGCTGGTGTGCTTGCCGGGGCGGCGTAAATCGATGGTCATCGGCCTCACCAGGCGCCTTTCCGTTTGTGTCGCGGCGCACGGTGCATGACGCCGCGCGCGCGTTCTCTCGTCAGCCGAGTTCGCGCCTGCCACTGCGTCGCCGGCTGAACTCGAGAAGCACGAGTGCGATGATCGGGAGGAGAAGCAGGAGGGAGGAGATGGCCGCGATCGTCGGGTCGATCTCGTTCCGAAGGTTCTGGAACATCCTGACCGGCAGCGTCTTCGACGAAATTCCGGAGATGAGCTTGGCGATCACTAGCTCATCGAAGGAATGGATGAACGCGAACACCGCGCCTGCAAGGATGCCCGGCCTAATGAGCGGGAACGTGACGAAGAAGAAGGTGCGCAGCGGTCCGGCCCCCATGCTCATGGCGGCGCGCTCGAGAGATGTATCGAAGCGCGACAGGTTCGAGGCGACAACGACCACAACGAACACCATGGCCCCCGTACTATGTGCGAGGACGAGACCCCAAACGGAGCCCAGCATCCCGAGCGTGACGAAGAGGCCGTAGATTCCCGTTCCGAGGACCACCGGCGGCACGATGATCGGAGAGACGATGAGGCCCATCAGCGCGCGACGGTAGGCGAACCTCCCGCGAACGAGAGCAAATGCTGCAAGCGTACCGAGGACGGTGGAAAGGGCCATGGTCAGCAGCCCGACCTTGAAGCTGAGCAGCAGACCTTCCATCCAGCCCTGGCCACTGAACACTTCGCTGTACCAGCGCAGCGAGAAGCCTGGGGGCGGGAAGGTGAGGAAGTTGGCCGAGTTGAACGACATCGGGATGACGACGAGGGTCGGCGCGACCAAAAAGAAGAGCACGATACCGACCACAAGGCCGAGGATGAGATTGCCGGAGCGCCGAGGCGGCCGTGTCATCTTCTTGAACCGCGCGAGACGGCGGGCGGCGATGTGGGCGGCAATTGTTCCGCTGAGCGCGCGGATGCCGGTGATCGTGAGAAGACCGACGAGCAGCTTGCCGAAGGCCGAGCGGGCACGCGAGATCGGCGAGGATCCGGCGGCCGCGGGCGCCGGCCGGCTCCCGACGGCATCCAGCGAGAACACATCTGCAGAGCCCGACGCCCGGCCGATGAGGAAGAAACCGCCGAGAGTGACGAGAAGCAGGATGACCGAAGCCGCGCTCGCAAAGCCCCAGTTGCCGAGCCGCTCGACCTGAATGTCGATCATGTTGACGAGCATCATGTCGCCGAGACCGCCGAGCAGCGCGGGCGTGATGTAGAACCCCAGCGTGATGAGGAAGACGAGGAGGCAGCCGCTCTGGACGCCGGGCAGCGACAGCGGCAGGAAGACCTTGAAGAATGCCCCCACGGGCGACGAGCCGAGGCTGTGGGCCGCGCGCACGAGACGCCGGTCGATCCCCTGCATCACCGCGTACAGCGGCAGGATCATGAACGGCAGCATGATGTGGACCATGCCGATGTAGACGCCGATCTTGTTGTAGAGGAGCTGGACTGGCTCGTCGACGATACCTGTGCCGGTGAGGATGCCGTTCGCGATCCCGCGGTTATTGAGTATGATGAGCCAGGCATAGGTGCGCACCAGGAAGCTAGTCAGGTACGGCACGATGATGAGCAGGAAGATGAGATTTCGCGCGCTGCCTTTTACCTTCGTGAGGAAGTAGGCGACCGGGTAGCCCAGGAGCAGGCATATCAATGTCGTCGATGCGCTCATGATCATCGTGCGCATCAGAACGCTCAGGTATAGACTATCTGTAAAGAATGTAATGTAGTGCTCGAGGGAAAGATTGGTTCCCTCGACGCTCTGGCTGATCAGACGGAACAGCGGATACAAATAGAACACTGTCAGGAACAGCAGCGCAGGGACGACGAGAAAGCCGACGCGTATGCGAATGCGCGAGGCCGAGAACCGCCCGGCCGGTTGCGCGGGTGCGGCGGAGGCGTCCGTGCCGGCATCCTGAGAGATCGTCATGCTCGTCCGCTTGTTCCGTCCGGTGGCAGCATCGGGTCGTCGCTCTGTCCGTTCGCGGTTGTCGCCGGGTCACGGCTCTGGCGCGAGACCCGGCGCTCTCCGGCGTTACCGAAAGACCTGTGCGATCAGCTGAAGATCCAGCGATTCCAGCGGTCGATCAGGGTTTCGAGATTCGTCTTTCCGGTGTCTTCGTTGATCTGCGTCTCCCAACGATAGTCTCGGGCAAACTGCAGTTTTAGATTCTCGGGATAAGAGGGAAGATTCTTTGCGACATCGTCGGGGATGTGGTCGTAGGCGTTTAGGTTCGTGGGTCCATATGGGATGTTCTGCGCAAAGATCGCCTGCTGCGCACCGCGTGTGGCAAAGTTGATGAATCTCTGCGCATTCTCGCTGTGCCGGGCGCCCTTCGGAATTCCCCAGTAGTCCATCTCGAGCTTACCCTGGTTCCAGTCCATCGTAAGATCGAGACCTTGCTTCTGCAGGTTACCGATCCGGCCGTTGTATGCGGCGCCGACGTCGACGAAGCGGTCCGCGAAGAGCTGCTGGTTGTCGGACCCGTCGAGCCACCATTTGACGATGTCGCGCTTGATCTTGTCGAGACTGGCAAAGGCCCGGTCGATGTCGAGCGGGTAAAGCTCCTCGATGGGAACGCCGTCAGCGAGAAGGGCCATTTCAAAGGGCCCGTAGCCTCGCTCGCCACCGGGAAGGGTACGCTTGCCGGGGAAGGCATCGACGTTCCAGAAATCGGCCCAGCTCTTTGGCGCCTTTCCTTGTGCGTACTGATCAGTCCAGTATGTGAGGACAGTCGAGTAATATAGCGCGCCGACGCCGTACTCCTCCTTCGCTTCTTTTGTAATGGCGTTCTGCTGTTCGTCGCTGTAGAGGCTATAGTCGATCGGCTCAAGCCACCCATTCTGGCCGGCGATCATCATCGTGGAGCCGCCGAGGTTGGCCACGTCCCATTCCACATTCCCGCTGTCATGCCAGAGCTTGAGGCGGTTGATCGTCACCCAGTCGTAGACCTTCTCGACACGGATGCCGGTCTCGGCCTCGAACGGTTCGGCATACGCTGCGATATTGGAGTCGGCCCAGTCGCCGGTACCGATCTGAACGACGACGACGTTATCCTGCGCCGCTACACGGCTCGAGATGATGGCCGGGGCGGCAAGGGTCAGCACGCCACCACCAGCCAGAAGGCCGAACTGCCTGCGGTTGATTTTCATAGAAGTCCTCCATTGGTGGATGCCGAGCACAGCGTCGTCGGCGCTTTCGTCAATGTCATGGTCCTGCCGGCGCGCAAGGCCGCCAGGATTTAGGCGATCACGCGAAGATCGGACGGCTCCCAACCCACCTGAACCGGATCGCTCGCGCAGAAAACCTCGCGCGTCCGCTCGGGAACCTGCTTCGCTATCACAATGTCGCCGCTCTCCTTCAGGCGGACGCGGTACTTCCTCGCATCGCCCACGTAGATCACCTCCTCGATGACACCGGCGAACAGCTCCGGGTTTCCGGAACCGTTTGTGTCCGGACGCGCCATTACAACCCGTTCAGGGCGCAGGGCGACGTGAACCGCACCGCCGTCGACACCTTTGCTCCCCTCCGGCAGCCGCATTGCGAGGCCGGAACTCGTCACCACGCACCCAGCGCTCGAGCGTCCCTTGAAGAGATTGGTTTCGCCGATGAAATTCGCAACGAATTCGTTGGTAGGTCGCTCGTAGATTTCTTCGGGATCGCCACACTGGACGATCACGCCTTGGTCCATCACCGCTATGCGGTCGGACATCGTGAGCGCTTCTTCCTGATCGTGCGTCACATATATGACAGTGATCCGGAGATCCTTCTGAATGTGCTTGATCTCGATTTGCATCTGCTCGCGGAGCTTCTTATCCAGAGCGCCGAGCGGCTCATCCATAAGGAGGACCGGCGGATTGAAGACGAGTGCCCGCGCCAGCGCGACACGCTGCTGCTGCCCACCGGAGAGTTGGTTCGGATACCGATTGCCGTATCCGTCGAGCCGCACCTTCTCGAGCACCTCGTCCACGCGACGGGCGATCTCGCGCGAGCGCCCCCTTCGGAGCCTGAGCGGAAACGCGACGTTCTCGAACACCGTCATGTGCGGGAACAGCGCGTAATTCTGGAAGACGAAGCCGAGCTCACGCATGTAGGACGGTACGTAGGTCACACGCGTCCCGCCAATGAATATGTCGCCTTCGTCCGGCGTCTCGAAGCCCGCGACGCACATCAGCGATGTCGTCTTACCCGATCCGCTTGGGCCGAGAAGTGTCATGAACTCTTCCGCGTTCACCGTCAGCGAGACGTTGCGGACAGCCTGCACACCATCGAAAGTGCGAACTATGCTGCGCAGCTCGACACTCGCTCCAGGGGACTTGGCGCTATCCGTCAACGCAGCCGCCTGTCTGGCTTCACCGCGGGAAGGTCGCAAGCGACGCACCAAATTGTGCCGTGAGCTTCAGCCGCCAACTAGACCTCTCCCTATCGCTTCCTGCCCAACGATACACGATACAGGTATCTTTGGCGAGGGCAGGCGATGATGCGACGGACAAACCGCCTAAGCTTCCGAATTTTCTGCGGCAGAATGGCCATGTCGCGCGAAGTTTCAGTGGCTGCTGAGCACAAAAATGGCCTCTATGGCCCCTTGTCTCACGGCGTCATGCCGTACGCCTAACTCGGATCATTCATGAGGTTGCAGCATGGACGGAATCGGGGCGTGTCTTTCCGTTACGCTGGATGCGCAGTTTCTGGTTCTCGATGACGGGTTGGGGGGTGGACGGGAATGGGCTTGGTCGCGGGCGCATGGCCCGGCATGTCACGGCGGCATTGCGAGCGCCCGTCGGGCCAGGTGCGCGAGGCTGGGCTTATAGGGATAGCTCGACGGCAGCGAGACCTTGATGCGGGTGACGCGCTCGGTGACGCGGGCGGAGATCTTAACGAAGGCGAGACGCAGGGTATCGAACTGCGCGTCGCGCCAGAATGAGGTCGTCGGAGCCAGGCCGCGCGGGGAGTGTAGCAGCCAAGAGGCGGCCGTGTGGATGAGAAGCCGGAACTGGTTGGCCTTGGCTTTCGTGCAGGACGTGCGGTCGGAGGCGAGGTGCAGCTTGTGCGCCTTAATGAGGTTCTCGGCCTGCCCGCGAGCGCAGTAGAGATCTCCGTGTCCCGCCCTCGTGAATAATCCGGGCTGACGGGCCGATGCGGTTAACGCACCGAGCCCGGCCGCTCCGTGACCTGTGCAATGGTCGCCCCGATAGGCTGGCGTTGACCATTCCTGGGAGTGGCCTGTCTCATTGAAGCGCCGCGTGCGACCGCAGTGGGCCGAACGGGCCGTCGGTTCCTCGAGAACATCGGCCGCACCGCCATCCGACCGCGGCCTTGCCAATCAGACTGGTCAGAGATGCCGAAGCGGATTGCAGCCACCATCGACGAGCGGCAATCTCTCAAGCGCACGATCGTCGCAGCGCGAACCGGCGAGGCCTCGAGTTGTGGTACCTGAGGAGCGGCGTCCGCCCGGAATGGACGATCGAGGACGCAATCGCCGCTCTCGACGCGGACGATGGATCCGCCGCGGTTGTCGCCGCGGTGCTTCCGGCCGGCGACCCGATCATCCGGCTCGTCGACGTTCTCGTGGGGGCGACGACGTCGCTGTTCCCCGCGTGGCTTCCGGACGCTGAGGGCATCGACGATGCTTCCGTAGCGAGCGTCGCTGCCGTGCGGCGGCTCGCGGGTCGCGCGGCAGGAACCTCGGACTTGTTCGGACCCGTCGTCGAGGCGCTCGCGGCCCAATCGGTCGGCGGGCATGCCGACCTCTCCGGCGTCCCGGTTGAGACCCTCGTCCGGGAGTGCTTCAAGCTCGTCTGCCGCAGCTACGGGACTGAGAGGGCGCATCTCGTTCTCGACACGGAGGGCGACCCGGCGGACCTGCCGCATCTCGCCGGCTGGCTTGCGGCGCTGGAGACGTTCGACCTCACCCTCGTCCACCGCGCAGCGGCCGCCTTTCCGCGCAACGCCGAGGAGGCCCCGGCGTCCATCCAGGCTGCCGCGCCGGCGGTGCGCGGGCTCGTCCACCTCTCCGCCGTCGAGGGGCGGCCGAGCCCGACGAGCGAGACCGAGAAGCGGATCGAGGCGCGCCTCCGCGAGTGTCTATGGGCGGCGGGACGAGCCTGGAACCGGCGCTTCGTTCCAGGCCCGCTCGTTGCCCCGATCCATCCCGATCTCATGTTCGCGGAGGCCCTGCTTGTCGTCGAGTTCGACGGCCCGGATCATATGAATCGCGCGAAGTACGCGGCGGATCGGAGGCGCGACAGGATCTTGCAGCGGTGTGGCTTCGCCGTCTTCCGCTTTACAAATGACGAGGTAGCGTTGGATATTGAGCGGGTGATCGACGAGATTGCGGCCGAGGTCGCGCGCCGCAGCGCCCCCTGACGACGGAGCCCTTACATTGCCCTCTCTTGGACTGCCGGAACGCTCGGCGCTCATCATTCTCGCCGCCTCGCGCGGCACGATGACCAATGCCGTTCTCGCGAAGAAGGTGTCGAGTTTCGACGGCAAGAAGCGCGGTAAGTTGCAGGGCGCCGGCCTCGTCCAGCTTGCCGGCAAGTCGGGCTCCCGGAAGGACCCGATGACGCTCACCCTCACCGACGCCGGCTGGGCGGCGGTGGAGGAGGAGCTGGGCGCGGACGTTCCGCCCCGTTCCGGTGCGTCGGGGCAGGCCCTCTGGGCGCTTCTCGCTGCGCTGAAACCTGCGCTCGTGGTGACCGGCGGCACGCTGCGCGAGCTCCTTGCCGCCGGCCATGGAGAGCCCGCAGCCTCCCCGCTGCCCGAGCGGATCGAGGCGGCCTATGACACGCTCGCGGCCCGCCGGGGAGACTGGGTGGCGATGGCGGATCTCCGGGGCGCGCTCCCGGGCGTCGAGCGGGAGACTCTCGACGAGACGCTCCGCGAGATGCGCCGCGAGAAGGTCCTGCGGCTCACCGTCGAGGAGGACCAGAGTCGGCTGACGAAGGCCGACCGCGAGGCCGCAGTCCGCGTCGGCCCGACGGACATGCACTTCGTGAGCTTCGACTGATGGCCGGAGTGCCCTGTGGCATTGAAGCCCTCTCCGGAGTCTATCTCTCTTCGCAACAGCAGCCGAAGGAGATGTGGAGCGACACCACCGTTGTCGTCGAGGCGCTCCACAAGCGCGAGCTCGATCGGGTTCTCGGCCAGATCGGCAACCTGCGTGCCACGGGCAAACGACAGAACATACGGCTGATCGGCCGGCCGGGTATCGGAAAGTCGCACTTCCTGGGCCGGGTGCGGCGGCGCGTGACGGAGGCGGGCGATCTCTTCGTCGCCGGCCATCTCGCGCGGGCGGACGGATTCTGGCGCACCCTCGCGCTCGCCTACGCCGACGCCTTCTACAAGCGGGTTGCCGGCGGCACCCAGCTTCAACGGCTACTCTCGGGCCTCTTTCGCACGATCGGCCTGCCAGAGGATGTCGCTCGCTCCCTCATCGGCAAGTCCGTCGATGACGATGCGTTGCGCGAGCTGGTCGATTGCTGGGCTGACGCATTCGGCCCGACGCCGGACGGCGTTGCCGCCGCCGACGTCGCGCAGGCCCTGGTCCTCTACAATTCCTCCAGCTTCAAGCATCAGAACGTCGCGAACGCCATCATCCAGGGCCTGTCGCTCGACGACAGCATCGACCACCATGCCCTCGGGATCCGCCACACGCAGATCGACCCGCGGCGCGTCGTGAAGGCGTTCGACAGGCTCGCCGCGGTCGCGGGAACGGTGACCGTCGTCGCGATCGACCAGATCGACGGCCTGATCTCCAACGCACAACGGACCGCTCCGGACGGGGGCAAGAGCGAACTGAACGAGCTGACGACGGCCTTGATGGACTTCGCGGAGGATGCCGAATCGACGGTCATCGTCCTCTCCTGCATCATGAGGAGCTGGGTGCTCCTCCAGACTGAAGGGCTTAACGCCTTCGCCGCCCGCTACCCCCTCGAAGTCAAGATGTCGGACGTCATGGCGCCGGCGGAGGGGCGCGAGCTGATCGCGGGTCTGCTCGGTCAGGCCTACCGCCGGGCCGGTTGCACGCCGCCCTATCCGACATGGCCGATCCGTGAGGAAGCGTTCAAGGACGCGGTCGAACATTCCCCCCGCACCCTCATCGACACCGTCGACAAGCACATCGCAAAGTGCCGCGAGGCCGGGATCGTCGCCGAGCTCGACAGGCTTCTGGGTGAGGAGAAGGCTTCGCCGGAGCCGCCCAAGCCGCCGGAAGGCGCTGAGCTCGAGGCGATCGACGCCCGCTTCGCCGCCCTGAAGAAGCAGGCGTTCGCCGACGCCAATCCCGATGCGGAGGATCTCGAGCACCGCCTCGTGCCGCTGCTCGCCGGGGCGCTCTCCGCCTGGATCGGCGAGAACGCGGATCTCGGCACGTTCCGGCATGATCCGATCCTGGACACGAAGCCGTCGGTTCACGCACGGCTTCGGCGGATCGTGGACGTCGAGACCGAGGACGAGGAGCACTGGTGCTTCCGCGCCATCCCGCACCATCACCACCTTGCTCAGCAGCACCGGATCTCCGCCGCTGTAACCGCATCCGGTCTCGGTCCGCGGCGGGCGCTGACTCTCGTGCGCAACGGCGACTGGAACAGGGGCCCGAAGACGCGGCAGATGATCCGCGACTTCGAGGCCGCCGGCGGAAGGCTCGCCGGCCTCTCGCGGGAGGACCTCGCGACATTCGACGCGCTCACGCGGCTGACGGGTGAGGAGCACAGCGGGCTTCTCGCCTGGTTGCGGTCACGGCGACCGGCGAGCGGGACGGCGCTCCTCGGCGCGATCGTCGTGGATGGCATCGCGGTCGCCGAGCGGACCCCTGACGATGGAGAGCCACCACAGCCGCCGCCCGGGCCCGGGCCGAACGGCCGTTCCGAAGAAGCGTCCAAGTCTTCCTCCACGAAGGTTTCGCCGCCCACGGAAACGCGCCCTGGAACGAGCTTCGCGGACCGGCTTCGCGAGATGATGAAAGGGGGCCGGACCGGCCAGGGCGGAGCCCGCTCCGCTGAGACGCGCCCAGCAGCACCGCCGTTGCGGAAGGAGCGGGAGACGGCCGCGGAGCCGGCGATCACGCTCGGCACCCTGCGATCCGGCGCGCCGATGACGGTGCGGCTCGAAAGCCTGCGGCGCCACGCATGCATCTTTGCCGGGTCGGGGTCGGGCAAGACGGTGCTTCTGCGGCGGATCGTCGAGGCGTGCGCGCTCGAGGGCGTGTCGGCCATCGTGCTCGACCCCAACAACGACCTCGCGCGGCTCGGCCAGCCCTGGCCGGTCGCGCCGGACACCTGGCTGCCCGGCGACGACGCCCGAGCGGAAGAGTACTTCGCCAGTGTGGAAACGGTCATCTGGACCCCGAAGGTGGAGGCGGGGCGCCCGCTCGCATTCGCACCGCTCGGGGGTCTCGCGGCCGTGAGCGACGATCCGGACGAGTTCTCCCAGGCCATCGACAACGCTGTCGGCCTGATCGCCCCCCGCGCAGGTTTGCCGGCAAGCGGGTCCAAAATGACACGAGGCCGTGCCGTCCTGCGGGAGGCGCTCGCCGGCTTCGTGCGCACGGGCGGCGTGGAGTTCTCGGCGTTTCTCGGCTATCTCAATGCGCTGCCGGACGGCGTCAGCCGGCTGGACGATGCAGGCAGGCTCGGCTCCGAAATGGCCCAGACGCTCATCGCCGCGACCGTGAACGACCCGCTGTTCGGCGGCCGCGGCGAGGCGGTCGATCCGGGGGTGCTCCTGTCGCCGTCGGCGGGCAAGCGGGCGCGGATCTCGGTGATCAGCTTCGTGGGGCTGTCGAACGACGATCAGAAGCAGAGCTTCGTCGGACAGCTGGAGATGGCGCTCTTCGCCTGGGTGACGAATAATCCCGCCGGAGACCGCCCGCTCGGCGGCCTTCTCGTGATCGACGAGGCACAGAACTTCGTTCCGTCCGGCAGGGCGGTGGTATCGAGCGAACCCACGAAGGCGCTCGCCAGCCAGGCCCGCAAGTACGGGCTCGGACTTCTGTTCGCGACCCAGGCGCCAAAGGCTTTGCACAACCAGATTGCGGGGAACGCCTCCATGCAGATCTTCGGCTTTCTCAACTCGCCGGTGCAGATCGACGCCGCCGAGGAGATCGCGAAGGCGAAGGGCGGGACTGTCGCGGGGATCGGCAAGCTCTCGCGCGGGACCTTTTTCATCGCCACCGACGACCGCCCGTTCGCGAAGATGGATACGCCGATGTGCCTCTCCCACCATCCGAAGAGCCCGCTCGATCCGGCGGAGGTCATCTCGCTCGCCTCTTCCCTCCGGGCAGATGCGTGAGTATGCTGCATCGCGAGTTGGAACGGAGCAGCGACCTACCTGCTCTCTCAGGAAGGTCTTTTGTGTCGGCCGCCCGATTGAACAACACCACACTTTGAGTAGAGAAGGTTAGACGCCAGACCCATCCCCTCCGCCAGCTGCCCCCGCGAAAGCGTTCTCCGCGTCCGTGTGCGTGCAGAAATCTTCCTTGTTTCCGCGAGTTATGCGGGAGGGGCTGAGCACCGGCCCTGCCGCCGAGAGGCCCGGAAGCGGTCTCTCAGGGGCGATATTCTCTGCACCTGATGACTGCGCAGTTCTGGTTCAGTGCGCGGAACCCATTGATTTCCATGACGTTCTACGCGCAACAAGCTGTTCACCTCGACGACAGGGGCAGAGGTTCGAGAAGGAACAGGGATCGAACCATCTCGAGCGACCGCCCGGGCTTTCATCGCTCTGGGTGCCGAGGCGTCGTGTTCGATTTGGTGTCGAGTACATCATCCTCCCCGACTTCTAAGACGGCAGATGGGCCGGTCAGCCATGTGGCCAGCTTGTCGCTCGCGATGGCTACCAGCGCCGGCTTGCGCAAGGCGCACTCCCACGCGATCGCGACGCGCCACCCCTCCCGCAACAGGGCATCGCGCACCTCGCGGTCTCGGCGAACGTTCGCCTCGAACTTCGTTCGCCAGAACTCCGGACGGGTTGACGGTGTGGTGGCGTAGCGGCACACGTCATGGCGATGCCAGAAGCACCCGTGAATGAAGACCACTGCCCGGTGCCGCGGCAGCACCATGTCCGGGCGGCCGGGGACGTCGCGCGCATGGAGCCGATATCGGAAACCTCGCCGATGCAGGGCGCGGCGAAGCGCGAGCTCCGGCTTCGTGTCCTTGCCTCGGATCCCGGCCATCATCCGGGACCGGGTCGCGCTGTCGACAATGTCATTCATGCGGCCTGGCCTTCCCGCCGGAACCTGGTACACCCCTGCCGGAGAGGATTCAGGAGGAGCCTGACTTGCCAGCCGCCTTCGGCATTGTCGATCTGTTTGCGGGGCCGGGTGGCCTCGGCGAAGGGTTCGCTTCCCTTGTCGTGGATGGTCACGCGCCGTTCCGGATCGGCATCTCTGTCGAGAAGGAGCACTCCGCGCACCGAACCCTGAGACTCCGTGCATTCCTGCGCGCTTTTGTGGCCCGGAGTGGCGAGCTGCCCGAGGTTTTCGTCGACTTCCACGCCGGCAGGATTGCGGAGCCGGACTGGTCGAGTGTGGATCCGGTAGCGTGGCGGCGGGCGACCGAGGAGGCCCGCTGCCTCGAACTCGGCACGGTTGATGCGACCGAGGCTATATACGAGGCGATCCGCCACCTGCACCGCGATTATGACGACACGATCCTGATCGGCGGCCCGCCCTGCCAGGCCTACTCGCTCGTCGGGCGCGCGCGGGCCAAGGGGAAGATCGGGTATGTCCCCGAGAAGGACGAGCGGCACTACCTCTTCCGGGATTACATCCGTGTGCTCGATAGGCTGCGCCCCGCGGCGTTCGTCATGGAGAACGTCAAGGGCATGCTGTCCTCGACGGTCGATAGCCGCCTCGTTTTCGAGATGCTGATGGAGGACCTTTCGTCGCTCGGGACTGGCTACGGCCATGAGTACGAGATACGCGCTATCCTAATCCACGAAGGCAAGGCCAGCTTGCGGGAGCCTATGCGGCCGTCGGATTTCATCGTCCGTTCCGAGGAGTTCGGTATTCCTCAAAAACGGCATCGGGTGATCATCATCGGGATTCGATCGGACCTCGCAGGTAGGGCTGCTCGAGCAGAGGTGGCCGTGCTTTGTAACACTAGGACCGTCGGCGGAACCATCCTGACTCTGCCGGCATTGCGCAGTGGTATCAGCCGTGGCGGAGACGATGTTACGGTTTGGCGACATGAGGTGGTCCAGGCAGCCCAACTGCTTGCAAAGATCACGAAGGGAAAAGACGACGTTTCACTTTATGAAGCGTTTGCCTCCTTGGTAACACGGCTGGAAGCGGAGATGCCCAGCCTCCGGAATTCTTCGGATCTGCCAGATCAGTATGGTCACTCGAACGACAGACTGCTGAATTGGATTGAACGGCCCGAGCTGCGTGCCGTTGCCCAGCACGAGACCCGAGGACACATGACGTCGGACCTTGGCCGCTATCTTTTTGCGTCGGTGTTCGGTTCGGTGTACGGATACAGCCCCAAAGCCGCAGACTTTCCCGCTGCCATCAGCCCGGACCACCGCAACTGGCACACCGGCGTATTCAATGACCGGTTCCGCGTCCAGGTGGCCCAACAGCCTTCGAGCACCGTGACTAGCCACATTTCCAAGGACGGCCACTACTTCATCCACCCCGACCCGGTCCAATGTCGTAGCCTGACCGTCAGGGAAGCCGCCCGTCTGCAGACATTTCCGGATGACTACGTCTTCCTTGGCAATCGCACTCAGCAGTATGTACAAGTCGGGAATGCCGTTCCGCCGTTCCTCGCGCTCCATATAGCAGCGTTGCTACATGAAGTTTTGGTGCCTGAAATCGGCGAAGAACACGATCTCGACGACGATATTTCTTCCTTGAATTCGGGCCCGGATGCCTCCGAGCTTGAACCTCTCGAGCAAAACGAGGCCAGAAGCTGAAGCATCAGGCGGCCTTTTTCGCCATGTGATCCTGGGCTCGGGCGGCACAGGTGTCCATGAGTGCATCAGCCTCGTCATCAGAAAGAGCCTCGAACAGGATCCCTCCGCCGTCTCGGTTGAGAGCGATCATGAATTCTCTGAAGGCTCTCTCGCTGGACGTGATCCATGACTCCCGTCGCATTGCGCGGACGACGGCTCTCGCAATAGGCTTTCGAGCGGCAGTGTTCGTGCGTTCGACAAAGTTGCTCCGGATGTCTGCGGTCTTCAGGATCAGTCGCAACGCGCCTTCGGGATCATTCGGGTCTGCGATGCTTGCGATGTGCATGTTCCACCAGAGGCGAGATAGCGCATTGTCGTCGCGGATCGCGGTAAGTCCGGGAGCGAACATGTGGCTTCGGACCTGGGAGTCGAGCTGCTCACCGATGTTCCCTGACAGCCACCTGTCCCGCGAATAGCCGAGGCATTCGATGTGCGTAAGTCTGGCCCAGACACGCTCCTCCCGCGCGAGAGCAGGCGTCATCCCTTGAAGGGCCTGGAACAGGATCAGGGAGTTGTCGATGTCAGCAGCTGCCGTCCTCGCTGTACCATCGAGCGTCGCCAGCAGGTCATGATCAACCTGAACCGTGCTGGTCTCCACTGCCCAGCCGTTATCATGCTCGAGATCAAGGAAATCTTCTGCCTTATACCGGTCGCGGTTGGCGACGATGCTCTCCTTGAGCTCGGAAAGCTTCTTTTCAGAGAGATATTTGAGCGGCGATACCGTCATCTATCTGCCTCCGCTACCAGGTGCTCCAATCCGATTGCAGGGCTATCGAGGAGTTTCTGAGCGCTCTGGAGGATTGAAGTATCTGTTTTTGGATCAACGCCCCGGGCATCGCAGCGAGCCGTGAAAGGAGCATGCCAGCGATATGGCTCGTATTGTTCCGCGCCACTTTGCAGCGCATCGAGGACTTCCATCACTGCCGGAAGGTAGATGGCGTTCATGACTACAGGCTTTCCGACCTTTTGCTCACGCAAGAGCATGATGGTCTGGTGTGTCTTCTCTCCGGCGAGAATGGTGATGCGGTCCCGCTCCAGCTCAACCTGCAACGTACCTTCCGGAATGTCCGGCGATCGGTCGAGTTGGAAGATGCTTTCGATGGGAGCAAGCTTCGCCTGTCCGACCGAGATGATGTGCTCTTCTCCGATTGCGATGATGTCCCCGCGGCTCAGGTCAACTGGCGGTGAAAACTCCGGGTGAATGGTCCCCGGGTCCCAGCCAGACAACTTGTCGTTTAACCAGACGATCGGTCGCAAGGATACCCTGTTCAGCAGAACTCCGGCGGCGAAGTCGGTGCGGCCTGAGGGCCAGGCCAGTCTGCGCAGTTCAGTATGATACGTGTCCGCGCAGCGGACGAAGCAGCCCACCGATGCCCTTCCCGTCTCGACGAGTTGCCGGATCCCGTCTTCCGTCAGGGTGGTTTCGTGCTGAATGGAAAGTGCTCCAGTTGCGATGTCTTCGCTCAGGGTGAAGGCCATGTCGAATTCGCCAGCGGTGAAATCCCCTGTGTCCTGCGCGAGGACCGGATGCGGATAGCGCGTTTCTTCTGAAAACCTCATGCCGGTGTTTCCTCGACATCCGCGCGGCTTACGGCGATTAATTCGATCGGGCCATCGTATGGTTCATCGAACGAAACCGTCACCTTGCACCGTTCGCCGTCCTTTACGTCAACAGTGACCACGCCAGAACCCGGGATGCCCGCGTCCGCCGCAGTTACGTTGAGGCTCTCGGGTGCGTTCACACCCGTGGCCTGGACAATCACCTCGATCGGTCCTGAGACTTCCGGCGTGAAGTGCAGTTCACGGGATATGGCTGCTCCGGAGCTGTCTGAACGGATGAGATTGCGCACCTCGCGGAGAACAACCGGCTCTCGGTCTCCTGCGCTGCCGCGGCCACCAGTGCCGCGACCGGTTCCGGAGCCGCTACCACCTCCTTTGCCGCCAGAACCCGTCCCGGTCTGGCTTCGACCGCCTCGCTCGCCTCCAGAAGGGCTGGGTGCCTTGCGAGACTTCGATTTCCGCCGCTTGGAATCGTAGGTGTACCGTTCGGGATCATGTTCTGCATTCGGATCGTCAGGCTTGTCGGTCTTGCCGGCCTCCGAGAAGAAACGACCAAGTTCGTCAAGGACGACGGAGCCCTCGTGCTTGACGCCGGTCGTGGCCTTGATGATGTCCCGGAGCTCCTTGCCAAGGCGTCTCATGGCTTTGGCAGCTTCATCACGTTTTGCGGCGTCAGGGAGCCGCTCCGCCGAGAAGCCGTCATGTGCCGGATTCTCAAGCTTCTTCAACAACACGCCGGCGCCTTTATCCTTCGGTTCCACCACAACCACGAAGTCGCGCGAACCGCGGAATTGCTGGAGAGGGTGCCCGAAATGTCGAAGGTTGTCCGTGATCAGCATTCCGTTTCGTATGAAGCCCACGCGGCAGGGCATTCCCTCTTCGATCAGCACTCTGACGCGCATCTGCCCAAGCTTCGGGATCGTCAGAATCTGCTCTTCCGCACTTTCCGAAACGAGACAACGGTAGAGCTGCCCGGCGAAGGTCAGATCGGCTTGGTGACCTGTACGCTCCGCTGCATCGATGATGTCCTGCCTCGTGAAAAGGTTCTCGAGCGTGTTTCGGTTGATATTGATTCGGCCATCGTCAACTTCAAACACCATCTCTTCGCGATGCACAGCGCAGAAGAAGTTCGAGACGAGCGAATAGGTCATGCGCTCCGCCCAGTCTTCTGCAGCCCGGAACCCCATGCAGAAGATTGAGGTTCCAGTCTCGGTGCGCTTCATCCAGTCCGGCACCAAGGCGGCGTCCGTCACGGCTCGAAAGCCGTCGGGATCACCCCAATAGCCGGTTGCCCTGTGTTTGGTTCCGTCGGGCGCAGTGTGAGAAACCAGCTTCACCTTGCCCTGAGCAGCAAAGGCTTCGGCGTCTCCTTCCTTGTACGTCGTCGAGTAAAAGACGGTCTGAATATCTGATACAGCAAAGGACGCATTCTTCCCGATCCCGAAAGAGCCGCCGGAGTCGGCGGTGTCCTTTGCCGTCACCCCCGAGGCCTTGACTAGTGAATGGAAGGGTGTGCCATCCTTGTCGGGCGGGCCAATGAGGCCAGTCGTATTGTGATCGGCTATCTGGAGCACGGGAATGGAACTTGCGCCAATTACCTTGGAAGCATTAGAGAAGAATTCCTTCTCGCGGTCCTGCTCGGCCTCGGCGCTGCAAGCCGAGATTGTATCCCTGAGTAGTTCGTGTGACGGAAAGTTGGAGGGATCGAGCTTCAAGACATTGAAGGACATCCTGACGGGGTCTGCGGGCAGGCCCGTCGCTGCGTCGCGACTATTCTGCCCTGCTTCCCGAGCGCAGCTGGCATAAGGCGCATCACGGAACGTCTCGATTCCGGCGTCGCCGAGGCCCTCCTTTTCGCCTGCTTCGTTAGTCAGAAATCTCAAAACGGGTTTAACCATCCTTCTACGCACTCCTTCTATCGAATTCTTCGAGATGGCTGCATCTACAGCTTGAAATCACCTGAACCGCTGCTTTCGCCGTCGCCGAAGCGCGATCGAGCAAGTTCGAGCTCCCGCTGAAGTACCTTGAAGATCTTCTTCACGTCCTCGTCGGAGTAGCTGTAGGCAGACCGATTCGACAGGTTGCCGATCAGCCGGATGTCCTTGAGGGCTCGGTTCACCCGCGCCTCCGCCAACCTCACGAAGCTCTCTCGCTTATCCTTCATGTCGCGTATATACCAACATCGCGCCTATGTTGCAACAGAGCGCCAACATACGCGAAATGTTTCGGCTATGTGCGGGCCGATCGGGCTGGTAGCGTCACCATCTGGACGCCTCCGGAAAGCCCTGCGCATTGTCCCGGCTGCTAGGGTGAGGCGGATGGGACGTTGCTTCGCTGGAGGTGGGTCGTGTCCGCTGGTCAGCCTGGTTTCTGGGACGTGGAGGAGAGGCTCCGGGAGCTCACGGCGCGTGGCGATCCGCTTGAGAAGCTCGTGGCGACGGTGGACTTCGAGATCTTCCGGTCCACCTTCGCAGAAGCGCTGGGGCCTCGGGACCGATCGAAGGGCGGCCGTCCGCCTTTCGACCCGGTGCTCAAGTTCCGCATGTTGGTGCTGCAGGCGATGCACGGTCTGTCGTTGGACCAGACCGAGTTTCTGGTGTCGGACCGGCTCAGCTGGATGCGCTTTTGCGGGCTCGGCCCCGGTGACGCGGTTCCGGACGGCAACACGCTCTAGGACTTCCGCGAGGCGCTGATCGCGGCCGGCGCTTTTGACGCGCTGTTCGCGCGGCTCGACCGGGCGATCTCGGAGGCGGGGTACCTGCCGATGGCAGGACAGATTGTCGACGCAACGCTGGTCGCCGCGCCCCGCCAGCGCTACACCGAGGACGAGAAGGCGCGGATCAAGGCTGGCGAGAAGGCGCAGGACATCTGGCCCGATGACCGTGCGAAGGCCCGTCAGAAGGACACCGACGCCCGCTGGACGATGAAGTTCTCGAAGGCGAAGCCCGCCGAGGGCGGCAGGCCGCAGGTCGACATCGCCATCCCGACCTTCGGCTACAAGTCGCACATCTCCATCGACCGTCGGCACGGCATCATCCGCCGGGGAAAGGTCACCGACGCTGCCGCCTATGATGGTGCTCGGCTGCGCGAAGGGCTGAGAGCCTGACTCAAAAGCGTCAGGCAGGGCGCGCGAGGCGTTTCAAGGCGATCCGGATGGCGGCGAGCGTGACGAAGGTGGCAATGGTTTCGGCGAGGTTCTCCCAGTCTTTGGCGAGGCGGCGGTTGCGGCTGAACCAGGAGAAGGTGCGCTCGACCACCCAGCGCCGCGGCTGGACGACGAAGCCCCTGGTGTCGTCGCTGCGGCGGACGATCTCCATCGAGAGGACGGGAATGGCCGCCACCGCGGCCTTCACCTGCCGGGCATCGTACCCGGCGTCGGCCCAGACCAGCTCGAGCCATGGAAAGCGAGAGCGGATGCGCGACAGGACGAGGGCCGCGCCGTCGCGGTCCTGCACGCCGGCCGAGTGGACCACGACGCGCAGCGGCAGGCCCTCGGTGTCGACCAGCGCGTGGATCTTGCGCCCCTTCACCCGCTTGCCGGCGTCGTAGCCCACCTGGTCGTCTTTCGACCCCCCTTTTCCGCGGACTTGATCGTCTGGCTGTCGAGAATGGCTGCGCTGGGGCTCGCCTCCCGCCCGAGGCGTTCGCGCAGCGCGACATGGAGTTCGGCCCAGATCGCCTCCCACGTGCCCTCGCGCTGGAACTTGCGGAAGATGTTGTACACGGCCGACCGAGGTGGGAAGCCATCGCGCGGCAGGTAGCACCACGGGCAGCCCGTGCGCAGCAAATAGAGGATGGCGTTCATCGCCGCCCGCATGTCGGTCTTGCGCGGCCGTCCGCCCGCAGAGGCCGGAGGGACAAGCGGCGCCAGCCTCTCCCACTCCGCGTCCGTCAGGTCGCTCGGGAACCCGACGCCCGTCTGCCGATGTTGCGCCCGATGCTCTGCCGTCCACATGTCCCGCCCCCTCCGAATCAATCGGTGGGATCATCTCAAGCCGTCGTTAATCCGCTTTTGAGGCAGGCTCTTAGCGTGGCTGGTTCAACGGCATCGACACCAAGATCCGGTCAAGGGTTCCGTTTTCGGCAGTTCGGACGGACCAACCATACAACGCCGCTAGCGGAGTACATTGCAGAAGAGTGCTTCTTGTTTGCTCCAATCCATCGGGAACGGCTTCAGTACCTGCGCGAACGTCACCTCCGGCCCCTGCTTCCCTTCCAGGATCGCCTCGACGATGTCTGGCGCGAGCAGAGTGAGCCGCAGGACGCGCGTCATGTAGGACGGCGCGATCCCCTCGCGTTCCGCCAACTCGGCAATGGTAGCGAACTCGCTTGATTCGAGCATCTGCTTCCAGCGGAACGCGCGGGCCAGCGCCTTCACCAGCGTGCTATCGGTCCTCCGCGTCAGCGTCACGCCGTCCGGCAGCCGCATCTCCTTACGCCCGCCGCGCTTCACGACGCGGAACGGGACGTGGAGCGTCACCGTCTCGGGTGCGGGCGTTGCGCGGGTCACGCG
>Ga0076929_100552_pt1 | contig 28180 bp, 22 predicted proteins | sample HotLakConUCCSL28_FD_87104 | JGI IMG/M metagenome (GOLD analysis project Ga0076929, IMG submission 87104) | Hypersaline microbial mat communities from Hot Lake, Washington, USA - Hot Lake Consortium UCC-SL28 (version 3) (version 3) | ecosystem: Environmental > Aquatic > Thermal springs > Hot...
CGGCCTCGCCGTCGCCTCGGATTCCGACGATGTCGACGGGATCAACCGCGCCCGTCTGGCGGATCTGACGCTTGCGGGTTGAGCGCCGGATCAGATCAGCGCGAAGCGGTCGACATCGACGAGCCCGCGATCCGAAATCTTGAGATGCGGGATCACCGGCAGCGGCAGGAAGGCGACCTGCAGGAAGGGCTCGGCCAGGGTCACGCCGAGAGCGCGCGCCGCCTCGCGCAGCGGGACCAGCGCGTCGCGGACCTGCTCGAAAGGCAGATCGCTCATCAGCCCGGCCACGGGCAGCGCGAGCTCGGCCCGCACCGCGCCATCGCAGGCCACGACGAAGCCGCCGCCAATCTCGCCCAGGCGATTGACCGCCAGCGCCATATCGCGCGTATCAGCGCCCACCACCGTAATATTATGGCTGTCATGGCCGACGGAGGAGGCGATGGCGCCACGCTTCATGCCGAAGCCCTTGACGAAGCCGCGCCCGATATTGCCGTTCCGCCCATGGCGCTCGACCACGCAGACGCGCACGATGTCCTGGTCCGTATCGATGTCGAGAATGCCGTCATTGAGCGGCAGCGTGGCCTCGAGGTGCTGCGTGATGATCTGGCCCGGGATCACGCCGATCACCGGCTGCACCGCCGATTGCGCCGGGGCGATGAAATCATCCGCGCTGACGGGCCGCGCCTTCATGCTCGACAGCCCGATCGGCGCGACCGCTTCGCGGGTGGCAAAAAGCGCGTCATCGACACGCCGCCCGGCGCTGAAGACTTCCCGCACATCGCAACGCGCGAGATCGCCGATCAGCACGATATCGGCGCGTCGCCCCGGCGCGATCATGCCGCGATCGTTCAGCCCGAAGGCGCGCGCGGCGGTGAGCGAGGCGGCGCGGTAGACCGCGAGCGGCGGGCAGCCCAGCGCGATCGCGGTGCGGATCAGATGGTCGAGATGGCCTTCCTCGGCGATGTCGAGGGGATTGCGGTCATCGGTGCAGAAGGCGAGAAACGGGCTCGTCGCCACGTCGAGGAGCGGGGCGAGCGCGTGCAGATCCTTGGAAACGGAGCCCTCGCGGATCAGCACGGTCATGCCCTTGCGGATCTTCTCCAGCGCTTCCTCGGCGCTGGTCGCTTCATGCTCGGTGCGGATGCCGGCTGCGATATAGGCGTTGAGCCCGTCCCCGCGCAGGAGCGGCGCATGCCCATCGACATGGCGCCCGGCGAAGACGTCGAGCTTGTCGAGACAGGCGGGATCCGCGTTGATGATACCGGGAAAATTCATGAATTCGGCGAGCCCGATCACCTTGGGCGCATCGCGATAGCGCGCGAGCGCTGCGGCGTCGATCGCTGCGCCGGCGGTTTCGAGATCGGTGGCGGGGACGCAACTCGAAAGCTGCACCCGCAGATCCATGATGGTGCGATCGGCGCAGGCGAGGAAGTAATCGAAGGCATCGGTCCCCAGCACATTGGCCATCTCGTGCGGATCGCAGATCGCCGTGGTGACCCCGTGCGGGAGCACGCAGCGGTCGAATTCGAGCGGCGTCACCAGCGAGGATTCGACATGCAGATGCGTATCGATAAAGCCGGGCACGGCGATCAGCCCCTGCGCGTCGAACAATGTCTCGCCCTCGAACCGGCCATAGGTGGCGACGACGGTATCGCCGCAAATGGCGATGTCGGTCTCGGTCAGATCGCCGGTGACGAGGTCGAACAGGCGCACATTGCGAATCACGGCATCGGCGGGTTCCGAGCCCGCCCCTTGCAGGATACGCGCCCGGTTGCGTGCTTGTGACGATCCGTCTGCAATCATGATCCGCCTCGCTTCATCATTGCGCGCAGAGTGAAGCAGCGTTCGGGATTGTCAACGCGTGCATGCGGCAACCGCTACCCACTCTCGTCAAACGCTGCGCGGGGCTCTATCCTCGCCATGGCATGTCATGGGCGATGAGGTGAGATGTGAGCGCTGACGAGTATGGCCTGCGCCAGGGCGAGGTGGCAGTGGATCTGCCCGAGACGTTCGATGCCGGGATCTATTTCATCGGGGAGATCGGGACGCCCTGGAAGAGCCGCGCCGATTGCCCCAAGAATCCGGGCGAATCGGATGCGATCTGCACGATCCGGCTTGATCCGCGTTACGCGGCGGGGCTGAAGGATCTGGAGACCTGCTCGCATGTGATCGTGCTCTATTTCATGAACGAGGCGCGCCGCGATATCGTCCTCCAGCGTCCGCGCCATTACAGCACTGGTCGCGGTGTCTTCGCCCTGCGCAGCCCGGCGCGGCCCAATCCGATCGCGCTGTCGGTGGCGCGGCTCGAATCCATGGAGGGCAATACCTTGCGCGTGCGTGGCCTCGATTGTCTCGACGGCACGCCACTCGTCGATATCAAGCCGTATTTTGCCAGCATCGACGCGCGTCCCGAGGCGGTCGTCGGCTGGCGCGAGGCCGAGGGGCGGTAACGCGGGGCGTTGCGAAGGCCGAGGCACTCACCCCGCCCGCAGCAGCCGGACGCCGGCATCGCGCTCAAACAGGTAGAGCAGGGCGCGCAGGGCGTCGCTGCGGGTGCCCTCCAGCTCGCGGTCGCGTTCCATGATGAGGCGGGCCTCGTCGCGGGCGACGGCGAGCAGGTCGCCGTCGGTTTCGAGGCGCGCGAGCCTGAATCCGGGCAGGCCGGATTGGCGGGCGCCCAGCATCTCGCCCTCGCCGCGCAGGCGCAGATCCTCCTCGGCGATGCGGAATCCGTCCTCCGTTTCGCGCATGATCTCGAGCCGCGCCTTGGCCGTCTCGCCGAGCGGGCCTTTATAGAGCAGGAGGCAGGTCGAGGCGTCGGCGCCGCGCCCGATGCGCCCGCGCAGCTGATGCAACTGGGCGAGGCCGAAGCGCTCGGCATGCTCGATCACCATGATCGTGGCCTCCGGCACATCGACCCCGACCTCGATCACCGTGGTGGAGACCAGGATCTTCGTCTCGCCGGCGATGAAACGCTCCATCGCCGCGTCTTTCTCCGGCCCGGACAGTTTGCCGTGGACGAGGCCGACCGCCTCGCCGTAGATGCGCCGCAGATCCTCCGCACGCTCCTGCGCCGCCGCGAGATCAAGCGCCTCGGATTCGCCGACCAGCGGGCAGACCCAGTAAACCCGCGCGCCGCCATCAAGCGCCCGCCCGATGCTGCCGACGACTTCGCCCAGGCGTTCGAGCGAGATCAGCTTGGTGGCGATGGGCTTGCGCCCGGCGGGTTTTTCGTCGAGGACGGAGATGTCCATATCGCCGAAATGGGCCAGCGCCAGCGTGCGCGGGATCGGCGTTGCCGTCATGACGAGCACATCCACCGCCTCGCCCTTGGCGCCGAGCGCCAGGCGCTGATGCACGCCGAAACGGTGCTGTTCGTCGACCACGGCGAGGCCGAGATCCTTGAAGATGACGTTCTCCTGAAACAGCGCATGCGTGCCGATGACGATGTCGATGCTGCCGGCGGCGAGCGCTTCGAGCACGGCACGGCGTGCGCTTGCCTTGTCGCGCCCGGTGGTGAGCGCGATGCGCAAGCCCTGCGCTTCCACCATGGGTTTGAGGCGCTCGAAATGCTGGCGTGCGAGGATTTCCGTCGGCGCCATCATCGCCGCCTGCCGGCCGGCCTCCACGGCGCTTGCCATGGCGAGCAGGCCGACCACGGTCTTGCCCGCCCCGACATCACCCTGGAGCAGCCGCAGCATGCGCTTGTCGCAGACCATGTCCTCGCGGATCTCGCTGACGGTCCGCGCCTGCGCACCCGTCAGCGGGAAGGGCAGGGCCTGCGTGAAGGCCTCAACCAGGCGCCCGTCACCCGCATTGGTGCGTCCCGGCTTGCGGCGCATGCGTGAGCGCACGATGGCGAGGGCAAGCTGGGAGGCGAGGAGCTCGTCATAGGCAAGCCGCCGCCGGGCGGGATTGCGCTCCAGCGCCTCGGCTTTCGCCGCCTCGGCGTCGGGCGGGCGGTGGAGCGTTGCGAGCGCCTCGCGGAACGGCGGGAAGGCGTTGCGCTGCATCCAGGCCAAATCCTGCCATTCGGGGAGCTCGGGAACCCGCTCCAGCGCGGCATTGGTAAAGCGCGCGATCAACCGCGAGGTCAGGCCCTCGGTCTGGCCGTAGACGGGTTCGACGCTGGGCAGCTTTTCGGCCTCGCGGGCATCGAGGATGCGATCGGGATGCACCATCTGGCGCCGCCCGTCCCATAATTCGATCTTGCCGGAGATGATCTTTCGCGCGCCCACCGGCAACAGGCCCTGGATGCGCTGGCGGGGCAGGTTGAAGAAGATCAGGGCGATATCGCCGGTCGCATCCTCGACGACGACGCGATACGGGGCTTTCGAGCGGTTGAGCGGGCCCGGCTGGTGATCGACCACGGTGACGGCGAGCGTCACCTGCTCGCCGACGGGGGCCTCGGCGATCGAGCCGCGCAGCCGCCTGTCGATCCCGCCGGTGGGAATGTGAAAGAGTAGATCCACGATCCGCGCCGGCTGGCCCTGGGCACCGACGAGCCGGTCGATCAGGGGCGCGATCTTGGGCCCGACGCCCGGCACGCTCGTCGCCGGGGCGAAATAGGGGTCGAGTATGGCGGGACGCAGGGACATCTGTGGATTGGCGCTCGATCGGAATGGCTGGTTTTCGCACGCAGGCAAGCTATATACCCCGTCAGACCGAACCCGGCGAGGCCTTCGCGCGATTTCGCCCAAAAGGCGCGCGCAGGGTTTCCGTCCAAATGCATGCGTGGCGCCACCCGCGCGATCCAAGGAGACTGCCCCATGACCGGCACCACCCGCTCCAGCGCCGATCTTGACGTGCGTCGTCGTCGCATCCTGTTCCGCTCCTGGCATCGCGGTATCCGCGAGATGGATTTGCTGATGGGCCAGTTCGCGGATGCGCGCATCGGCGAGATGACCGATGCCGAGCTCGACATCTACGAAGCGCTGATCGAGGTGCCCGATCGCGACCTGTTCCGCTGGCTCACCGGCGAGGCCCCGGTGCCTGAAAATTACGACACCCCGGTCTTCCGCGACCTGAAGGGTTTCCATCAGCATAGCGGCCCGATCAACGTCTGACGCGGATCGTCTCAGCCCGAGCCGTCATCATGCGTGTGCCGGATCCGGCGCACGAGCAGCGCGAGGGCGATCAGGATGACCGGAATCGCCGCCGCCGTCACGATTGTGGGATCGACGGCCAAACCTGCCTCGCGTGCACCCGTGAGGCCACGATGCAGAAGGCCGCTGATGTAATAGGTGATCGCAGCGACGGAGAGGCCCTCCACCGTCTGCTGAAGCCGCAATTGCGTGCGCGCACGGGCATTCATGGTCTGGAGCAGATTGCTGTTCTGGCTCTCCAGCTCGACATCCACCCGTGCGCGCAGAAGCTGCGCGGCCCGAGAGAGTTTGCGGGAAAGGTTGGCCTGGCGCTCCTCGGTCGACAGGCAGGTACGTATTGCCGGCTGAAGCCGCCTGTCGAGGAAGGATGACCAGGAATCATAACCTGTGACGGTTTGTTCAGCGATCGCCTCCAGCCGCAGCCGCACGAGATCGCCATAGGCGCGCGTGGCGCCGAAGCGATACAGTGACGCGGCCGCGTCACTCTCCAGTTCAGCGGCGAGCCCGGTCAGGGCATCCAGTAGCCGACGATTGTCGGTAAAACCCTTGCTGTGGCGCATCTCTTCGAGAAGACCGGGCAGGGTGGTCTCAATCCGCCGGATCGTCGGCGCGAGCGCCTGCGCTTCGGGCAGGCCGAGCAGCGCCATGGTGCGATAGGTCTCGATTTCCAGAAGCCGTTGCACCAATGCGCCGCCCTGGGCTGGGCTTAGCCCGCGATCCTCGACAAGGATGCGTACGAAACCATGCGCGTCCGCCCGGAAATCCGTGATGACCCGGGCCGCACCGCCTTCCACATCGGCAATGGCGAGATTGGTTTCACCGAAAACGCTCTTCAGATCAGCCGAGCCGCCATGCAGGGTAAGGTCCACGGCGACCATCAGGAGGCCGCAGCCGTTGTCATCGTCTTGCAGATCCTGCAATCCGTCCATGACACGCGCAAGACGATCCGGGGCGGGTTCATGCGTATCAGCTCCGCTGCCCCCGCCGCCATTGCCGGGAAATTCCCAGGTATAGGTGGTGAACTCGCCGTGACTTTCGAAGCGCAGGGCGACGCCGGAGCATTGCGCGCGATGATGGCGTGCGCTCTCGGCAGGCAAGGGCAGGCCGCGCGCTTCGCACCATTGCGCTAGCCGTGCCCGCGCCTGGCCTGCCGCTTCCTCATCGGTCATGAAGGCGAGATGGATGACGCGATGCGGCGCCGCGAGCGGCGCGAATGGCCGCGCATGCATCTCCGCCAGCAGGCGCCCGCGCAGCGGATGCTGCCGGAATGACGGCAACGTTCCATGCTCGCGCACGCCGGGGACCTCATCAGTCATGCGCTACTGCCTCCATATCCGCCCCACCCAGATGCGAGCATGGCGCAAACTGCCGGAAAGGCCAACGCCCTCTTCTGTCGCGCTGGCTCACGCCGCCTTCTTGCCCTCGGCGATCCTGACGAGGCTGCGCAGGATGTTACGGGTGGTCTTCAAGCGCCGATCGATATCGGCAACGTCGCGCATGAAGACGATCTTCATGTCGGCGCGCACCTTTGCCGTCGGCCCCTGATCGGCGACATAGGCGACGAGGCCGGCCGGATCGGCGAAGGAATTGTCGCGGAAGGAGACGGTGATGCCCTTGGCCCCGCCCTCGACCTTCTCGACATTGGCGCGCCGGCACAACACCTTGATCTGCATGACCTGCAGGAGCTGATCGACCTCTGAAGGCTTCTCGCCGAACCGATCGACCATCTCGATGCCGAATTCCGCGATGGCGCTCTCATCCTCCATGCCGGCGAGGCGGCGGTAGAGGTCGAGGCGCAATTGCAGGTCGGGGACGTAATTCTCCGGGATCATCACCGGCGCGCCGATGGCGATAGTCGGCGACCACTGGTCCTCCATCACCTCGCCCTTGCCCTCCTTGAGCTGGGAGACGGCCTCTTCCAGCATCTGCTGATAGAGCTCGTAGCCCACCTCGCGGATATGGCCGGACTGCTCCTCTCCAAGCAGGTTGCCGGCGCCGCGAATGTCGAGATCGTGGCTCGCGAGCTGGAAGCCGGCGCCCAGCGTATCCAGCGATTGCAGCACCTTGAGACGGCGCTCCGCCTGCGGCGTGAGCATGCGGTTCTCCGGGATCGTGAACAGGGCATAGGCCCGCGTTTTCGAGCGCCCGACGCGCCCGCGCAACTGGTAGAGCTGGGAGAGGCCGAACATGTCGGCGCGGTGCACGATCAGCGTGTTGGCGGTGGGGATGTCGAGGCCCGATTCGACGATGGTGGTGGAGAGCAGCACGTCGAACTTGCCCTCGTAGAACGCCGTCATCACGTCCTCAAGCTGGCCCGCAGCCATCTGGCCATGGGCGACCGCGACCTTCACCTCCGGTATCTCGCGATCGAGGAAGGCCTTGACCTCGCTCAAATCCTCGATGCGCGGCGCGACATAGAAGGCCTGGCCACCGCGATAGCGCTCGCGCAAGAGCGCCTCGCGGATCGCGAGCGGATCGAAGGGCGTGACGAAAGTGCGCACGGCGAGGCGATCGACCGGCGGCGTCGCGATCAGCGAGAGCTCACGCACCCCGGTGAGAGCAAGTTGCAGGGTACGCGGGATCGGCGTGGCCGAGAGCGTGAGCACATGCACCTCGGCGCGCAGCTCCTTCAGGCGCTCCTTGTGACTGACCCCGAAATGCTGCTCCTCATCGACGATGATCAGGCCGAGATCGCGGAACTTCACCGTCTTGCCGAGCAGCGCATGGGTGCCCACGACGATATCGACGGTACCGTCGGCGATACCTTCCTTGACGCGCTTGAGCTCGGCGGAATTGACGAAGCGCGAGGCCTGGCCGATCTGCACGGGCAGGCCCTTGAAGCGCTCCTCGAAGGTCTTGAAATGCTGACGCGCGAGAAGCGTCGTCGGCACCACCACTGCGACCTGCCGCCCGGCCATGGCGCAGGCGAAGGCGGCACGCAGCGCGACCTCGGTCTTGCCGAAACCGACATCGCCGCAGACGAGCCGGTCCATCGGGCGTCCGGAGGCGAGATCGTTCATCACCGCGTCGATGGCGTTGAGCTGGTCCTCGGTCTCCTCGAACGGGAAGCGCGCGGCGAATTCGTCGTAGAGGCCCTCCTGCGGCGTGAGCTTCGGCGCTTCGCGCATGACGCGGGCGGCGGCGATCCTGATCAGCCCGTCCGCCATCTCGCGGATGCGCTGCTTCATCTTCGCCTTGCGCGCCTGCCAGGCCCCGCCGCCGAGCTTGTCGAGCTGAACCTCGGTATCCTCGGAGCCGTAGCGCGTCAGAAGCTCGATATTCTCCACCGGCAGGAACAGGCGATCGCCACCGGCATAATGGATCTCGAGGCAATCATGCGGCGCGCCGGCGGCCTCGATTGTCTTGAGACCGATGAAGCGCCCGATGCCGTGATCGGCATGCACGATCACGTCGCCCGGGGTGAGCGCGGAAACCTCGGTGAGAACGTCCTGCGGTTTCTTGCCCCGGCGCCGCGCGCGCACGAGGCGATCGCCGAGAATGTCCTGCTCGCCGATCACCGCGATATCGCGCGCCTCGAAGCCGGATTCGATGCCCCAGACCGCGAGGCCGATCTCGGTCCTGGAAAGCGCCTCCACCTCGTCGAACCGGCGCAGCGCCCTGACGCGCTCCAGCCCGTGATCGGCCAGCACGTGTTCGAGCCGCTCGCGCGAGCCCTCCGACCAGGCCGCGAGCATGACCTTGCGGCCATCATTCTGCAGGTCACGGATATGCGTGACCGCGGCATCGAAGACGTTGGCGCCCTCCGCCTCGCGCTCGGCGGCGAAGCTGCGGCCCTGGCGGGCGCCGCAATCGACGACGATGCGCTCCGCTGTCTCCGGCGCGGCGAAGGGTGTCAGGACGGCGCCGGCGCGCTGGCGCCGCTGCGCCTGCCATTCATCTGCCGAGAGATAAAGTGCATCCGGCGGCAGCGGGCGATAGGGGGCGACGCCGGGCTGCGGGGTTTGCATCGCGGAGCGGCGGGCCTCGTAATAATCGCCGATCTGCGTCAGCCGCTCGCCGGCGGCTTCCTCGGCGAGGCCGTCGAGGATGAGGGGGGCGCCCTTGATGAAGTCGAACAGCGTGCCGAGCTCGTCGTAGAACAGCGGCAGCCAGTGCTCCAGCCCGGCATAGCGCCGGCCTTCGCTCACCGCCTCATAGAGCATGTCGTCGCGCGTCGGCGCACCGAACTGCGCGGCATAGCCCTGCCTGAAGCGCCTGATCGTCTCGGTGGTCAGCCGCGCCTCGCTGATCGGCACGAAATTGAGCGAGCGCAGGCTCGTCGAGGAACGCTGCGTCTCGGGATCGAAGGCGCGGATCGTCTCCAGCGTGTCACCGAAGAAATCGAGCCGCACGGGTGCCGGCAGGCCGGGGGCATAGAGATCGAGAATGCCGCCGCGCACGGCGTATTCGCCGGTCTCGTGGACCGTGCCGGTACGCATGAAGCCGTTCACCTCAAGCCAGTCCACGATGGCCTGCATGGTGATGACATTGCCCGGCGCGGCGGAGAACGTGTCCTTCAGGATACGCTTGCGCGGGGGCGTGCGCTGCAGGATGGCGTTGACCGTGGTCGAGAGAATGCGCGGGCGTTCCTCGGACGAGCGCGTGCGCGCCAGCCGCGCCAGCGTCGTCATGCGCTGCGCGGTGATGCTGCCGGTCGGCGAGGCGCGATCATAGGGCTGGCAATCCCAGGCGGGGAAATTCATCACCTGGATCTTCGGATCAACGAATCCGATGGCGCGCTCGAAGGCCTGCGCCCGCTGGCCGTCACGGGCCACATGCACCAGCACCGCCGGATTTTCCGAGCGTGGCGCCAGGGCGCGCGCCATGCGGGCGATCACGATCGCGTCATAGCCGTCAGGCGCATTCGCCAGCGTGATGCCCGCGCCGGTCTCGATGGCTTCCACGGCTCTGGCGATCGGATCCTGCGTCATCGGTCTCTTCATCATGCAAAAAAGCCGGATCGCCATATGCACGGGAAATATGGCGCCGGTCCGGGTCGGGTGATGGCGGGATCAATGGGGCAGGGGGGCGACGAGGTCAATGGGCGCCATGCCGCAGATTGGCGGCAACTTAATCACTTCTAAAATATGTGAAATAAAAAAATACACTTGCAATCCTGATTTTATGGATTATCTCCGCACAAGGATTGCAAAAAGGAGGTTTCCATCATGCAACGCTCCCTCACCGCGCTCGGCGCAGGTATTGTCGTCGCCGGTTTCGGCATTCATGGATTTGCCGCCCCGGCTCACGCCGCCCCGCAGCTGTCGCCGCTCGTCAGCCCGGCGGAACTCGCCGCTTTCAAGCGCGACGCCGATCTGCTGCTTCTCGACATCCGTCAGGGCGAGGCGTCAGAGGGGGTCAGCGTCTATGAGGCCGGCCATATCCCCGGCGCCGTGCATGCGCCTTATGCGCGCTGGCGTGGTCCGGCGGAGAATCCGGGGCAGGTGCTCACGGATGCCGAGCTGACCGAGCTCTTCCGCAGCCTCGGAGTCGAGGAAGGGCGGCCCGTCGTGGTGATCCACCAGGGTGACAGCGTCAGCGATTTCGGCGCCGCTGCGCGTGTCTACTGGACCTTGAAATCCGCAGGAATCAACAATCTCGCCATCCTCAATGGCGGCGTCGAGGCCTGGACGGCCGAGGAGCTCGCGCTCGCGACGGACAGCCCCGCACCGCAGCCGAGCGAGATCACCGTCCGCCTGGGTGAAGCCTGGATCGCCACGCGCGACGACATCCGCGCCATCGTCGATGGCGAAGACAGTGCCACGCTGATCGATGCGCGTCCGGAGGCTTTCTATAACGGTGAGACGGCGCACGACGCGGCGGCGCGTCCGGGCACGCTGCCGCAGGCGCGTCTGTTCACGCATGCGAACTGGTTCGGCTCCGGCCCTGCCGTGATCGAGCAAGAGACCGTGCGCCGGCTCGTGGCCGAGAACGGCCTCGATAACGGCGAGGCGCTGGTCTCCTTCTGCAATACCGGCCATTGGGCCGCGACGAACTGGTTCGCTCTGAGCGAACTCGGCGGCATCGAGAACGTGAAGCTCTATCCTGAATCCGTCGTCGCCTGGTCGCAGGCCGGTCTGCCGATGGACAATGTCCCGGGCCGCCTCCAGCATCTCTGGATGTCCGTGAAGAGCTGGTTCTGATCCGATGACGAGCCTGGCTGCTACCACGACCAGCGAGAGCGGCGCCCCGCGCGCCGGCCTCTTCTGGCGCATCGCTCTCGTGCTCGCCGGCATCGCGGCGGTGATCGTCGTCGCGGCCTTTGCCGGCGCGCGCTACGGCCTTCTGCTCGCGGTCGGCCTCGGCTTCGGGATCGTGCTGGAGGGCTTGCGCTTCGGCTTTGCCGGGCCGTGGCGGGCGCTGATCCTGCGGCGCGAACCGGCGGGGCTCGTCGCTCAGCTCATCGCCATCGCCGCGGTTGCGATCGTCGCGATCCCGCTGATCGAGACGCATTCCGGTGAACTGATCGGCGCGCATGCCCCGGTCGGCTTCGCCATGATCGGCGGCGCCTTCGTCTTCGGCATCGCCATGCAGATCGTGCTCGGCTGCGGCTCCGGTACGCTCGTCAATGCGGGCAGCGGCAATGCGGTGGGCGCCGTGGCGCTGCCGTTCTTCGCCATCGGCAGCTTCGCCGGCGCCTGGCATCTCGACTGGTGGACCGGGCTCGGTACCGCACCGGTGGTCGCGTTCGGCGACGCCTTCGGCGCCTATGGCGGCCTCGCGCTGACGCTCGTGCTGCTCGCTATGGTTGCGATCATCGCGCTTCGTGGCGCAAAACCGGAGCATCGCCGCATCCCGCGCCGGCTCTGGCTCGCGGCGGGGTTCATCGCCTTGCTCGCGATCGCCAACCTCGTCATTGCCGGCCAGCCCTGGGGCGTGGTCTACGGGCTCGGCCTGTGGGCGGCGAAGGGTGCGGCGGCCCTGGGCGCGGATCTTTCCGGCTCCGCCTTCTGGAGCGCGCCGGCCAATATGGAGCGCGTGAGCCAGAGCCTGCTCACCGATGTCACCTCGCTAACGAATATCGGCATCATCGCCGGCGCGATGCTCGTCGCCTCGTGGCGGCGCGGCTTCGATCAGCCGGTCGCGCGGCTGCCCGCCATGGCCTGGGTCGCGGCGATCGTGGCGGGGTTGCTGCTCGGCTACTCCTCCCGGCTTGCCTTCGGCTGCAATGTCGGCGCCTTTTTCAGCGGCATCTCGACAGGCAGCCTGCATGGCTGGGTCTGGTTCGCCGCCGCCTTCGCCGGTTCCATCCTCGGTGTGAAGCTGCGCGCGCGGCTGGGTTTCGAAGGCGCACCGAAGCGGGGAGGCCAGCCATGAAAATCATCTCGAGCCGCCGCCCCGTCGCCTTAGCCGTCGGTCTTTTCCTGTTGATCGTCTTCGCCGTCGACCAGGGCGTCAGCGCCCCGCCCAACCCCTTCACGGCCCCGTCGATCCTCGCCCTCGGTTCAGGCGAAACCGCCGGCGGAGCCCATTGCGCCGCGCCGGCGGTGCGGTGAGGGTCAGCCGTAGCGACCGTGGCGCTGGAGGACTTCGATCTTGTAGCCGTCGGGATCCTGGACGAAGAAGAACCTTGCCATGAGGGCGCCGTCGCGGTGGAATTCCTTGACGGGATTGGGATTGAGGCCCTCGCTTTCGAAGCGGGCATGCTCGGCGTCGAGATCCTCGACGGCATAGGCGATATGTCCGTAGCCATCGCCGAGGTCATAGGGCTCCTTGCGATCGTGATTGATCGTCAGTTCCAGTTCAAACCCGCTGGACGCGTTACGCATGTAGACGAGCGTGAATCCGTCAAAAGGAAAGCGATCGGCAATCTCCAGACCGAAGGCTTTCCTGTAGAAATTGACCGACCGCTCCTCGTCGAGAACGCGAATCATCATGTGTATGGGCTTGGGGACGGTAATGGCTGTGCTCATGAAGCCTCCGATGGTGGATTTTCGTCCTGCCGGGACGGGCGATGCGTCTGCCCCCGCAAATCGTTATGCTCGGGAAGAAGAGAAGCCTCAGGCCAGTATCGGCGTTCCGCCGCCGAGAACCTGGGCCGCCCAGCCGCGATCGATATTGCCGCCGCACAGGATCACGCCGACACGGGTCGTATCGCCATAGCGCACCGAGCCGTCCCGCAACTCGCGCCCGAGCGCTGCGAGAGGAGCCGCACCGGCGCCTTCGGCCAGATTGTGGGTGTCTTCATGATAGATGCGGATCGCCTCGGCGACCTCGTCATCGCTCACCCGCACGATCCGGGCGACGCCCTTGCGAATGACCTCGAAGGCATCCGGGTCGGGCTGGCGCGTCGCCATGCCGTCGGCGAAGGTGAGGGCGCTCGGCGTCGTGACGATCCGCCCTTCCTCGAAGGAGCGCGCATAGGCGTCGGCCCTGTCTGATACGACACCGACGATTTTCGTCTCCAGGCCCAGCGCATCGCGAGCGGCGACCAGACCGCAGATCCCTGAACCAAGACCGATCGGGACGTACACCGTATCGAGATCGGCGAAAGCCGTGAACAATTCGAGCGCATAGCTGGCGACGCCTGCTACGAGATCCCGGTGGAATGAGGGCACGACTTCATAGCCGCGCGCGCCGGCCAGTTCGGGAAGCAGGGTGCGCGCCTCGTCGAAGTCAGCGCCGTGCTCGATCAACTCGGCGCCGAAGGCCCGCATCGCTGCATTCTTTTCCCTCGCGTTGCCACACGGCACGACGATCGTCACCGGGACCCCGGCACGTGCGCCGGCAAGTGCGAGGCTCTGGCCATGGTTGCCGCGGGTCGCGCTGACCACACCACGCACGTCTGGCCGCTCGCGCTTCAGGTGAGCCATGTAGACGAAGCCGCCGCGCACCTTGAACGCGCCCGTCGGGGTGTGGTTCTCATGCTTGACGATCACCTCGACTCCGAAGCGTCGAGCCAGCAGCGGCCAGGCATATTGCGGTGTGGGCGGCATGGCCGCATGCACCAGCGCGGCGGCAGCTTCGAGATCGGCGCGCGTGATCATGAGCCTTTTCCTTTCTATGCGGGAGCAATCGCAGCTATCGTGGCGATCAGCGGGTGCGCGTCAACTGCCGCAATTGCCATTATCCGGATCCGCGTCCGATAGTGTTTGCTTAAAATCAAAGCGTAGCCGCCGCAGCTGTGGTGTGAGAGATGAGAACGGTGTCACACCACAAGATTTCAGGAGGAACTCCCGCCATGTCCATTCCACACAATTTCAAACGCATCACCCTGCATCTCGCACGTACCAAGGAGCACCCCACCGGCTCGCACGAGCACGGCTACGATATCGTTGCTCCGCTCGATGCCGAGGGCAAGATCGATGTCGCGGAATGGCGCAAGCACAAGGAGTTGTGTCGCGTGCACCGCTTCTGGGGGCAGGAAGAGGATACGGGGTTCCTGCGGCACCGCCCGGGCGGAGTCGGCGGTGCGACCTGGCTTATCGATTACGACGAAACCCGCGATGATGATGACGAGCCCGCCTATCGCCTCGGTGATCACGTCATGCAGGTCGGCGAGTATCTTTCAATCCGTGATGACGAAGGCGAGATGCAGACGTTCCAGATCGTCGCAGTGGAGAATGCAGGCTGAACAACCACTGATTCGGTTTTTGACACGACACGGCGTCCCTTGGGCGCCGTGTTTTTTGTGTCGATTGAATCAGGCTGGGAAACCAGCAATTTTGCGATTTTGAGTAGTATCAAACCGGGTAAGTTGCACGATTGCAGGTTTAAATCAATCAAATAACGCATCAATGGTTGAAATCCAGGCGCTTTTGCGCGAAACAATTCCGCGATACAATCACTGGCATACGACACCCTTGCTCGGCATGATCATCAAAGACCAAAATGCTTATATTGGGTTGTATGTCTGATTGTTTATGACTTTTATCTCGTAATGCTGCCGCGTCGAGGTAAACTTGTGCGGTAACGTTCACGGTATGAGCTGACTGAATTGGGGATTGTGCAATGTTCCATATGAAGAAGGCGCCGAACGAGGTGGATCACGCCATCGGCCAACGGATCAAGGCGCGGCGTCAGTATCTCGGGTACAATCAGCAAACGCTCGCCGAGCAGATCGGTGTCTCATATCAGCAAGTCCAGAAATACGAGAATGGCAGTGACCGCGTCGGCGCAAGCCGGCTCTTCGCAATCTCGAAAGCTCTCGAGGTCGATATTTCCTATTTTTTCGATCAGTTCACTGACGAACCTCCCGACGATGACGCGATGCAGCGTTTCGGTCGGGAACATGTCATGATCGAGCGTGCGATGAAGGATCCGGAAACGAGGCGCCTGGTGAAGATCTTCATGACGATCGACAATCCGGAGCTGCGCTCGAAGCTGATCGATATGGCGGAACTCTTCTCCCAGACCCGCCTTCCAGGAAAACGGGGCTGAGTTGTTACGTGCAGGAACAGCACAACCTATTGCATTCATGGATGATTGTGTGCTAATAAGAAACTGCGCCTGTGGGGGCGTAACAATCGAGAGCAACTTGGACCGCCGTCGCTTTGCGTCGGCGGTTTTTTCGTCTCTGTTTATTAAGAATATTATCTTGAAGGAACTATCCCTCAGCCTCACTACCCGGATGCGCCCTTTGGTAGCGTTTCGCAAGATCGAAAAGGCCCCAGCTGAGTCCCAGCAGCAGATAGAAATGGCGCCAATGATCTGTATCGATCGTCATGCCCTGCAAAATCTGCACGAACAGCACTGACCAGACAGCTATCGCATAAAGCTTAACCGGACTGCGCATCGCGATCATCTTCCAGCCGATGATCAGTGTCGCGAGGATGAGGCCGAGATAGGCCATTCCGCCGAGCCAACCATACGAGGCGAATGCGTTAATGAAGACGTTGTGGGGGTCTTCAACCCAGACATGCCGGAATTGCAATGGACCATAGCCATTAGGCATTTGCAGAAGCTCAGGAATCGCGCGCCCGAAGCGCCCGAAGCGCCCCGTGGCGCCAACATCATAGTGCTGCACCAGAGCTGCGCGCATCTCGAACATGGTGCGAACCTCCTCAATCGCCAGAAGCGCCGCGAGTCCGGCGAGCAGGGCGCAGACCCCCGCAATTGCGAGAATGATGATGCGACGGCGCACGCGCCCGTCGGTCATGATCAGGAAGGTCAACCCGGCCATCAGCGCGAGGGAGATTACAGCGTGGCCCCAGGCGCCGCGTGAGAACGAGAGAAACACGCCACCAAACAGAATGATCGTGAACGGTACGATGAGGCGCAACCGCAGGCGACCGCTGACCAGGATTGCCTGCGCCAGCAGGACCAGCGGCAGGATCACGAAAGTTCCCAGCACATTCGGATCCTTGAACGTGCCGGAGGCGCGCCCGTGCAGGGTGAACAGACCACCGAGGCCCGCAATGTCGAAATACCCGAGAATGCCGGCGCAGGAAGCGATGGTCGCGCCGCAGACGAGGCCCCATTTTAGGGCGTGGAGCCGATACGCCGCATCATTTTGCACAAGGGACGCAAAAAAGGTCGCCGTTGCGGCCAGGTAGAACGAGATCGCGATGAACATCACCGCATCACCATCGTGAAGGAAAGGCACGAGGGCGAACAAGCCCCCGATATTGAACAGGGCCAGCAACGCAGTCATGAACAACCCTGCAGAGCCGAGTCGCATACCGCCGACGAGCAGTACGAGCAGAGCGAGAAAGAAGCCCAGTTCGTAAGGCGACGGCTCGAACAGAACAAAGCCGCCGCCGAGCGCGAACAGCCACAAGACCCACCATTCCGTCGCCTGAGAAAAGCTTCGGATGCCCGGGGAAGCAAGGCTGTCGGCGCGCGCGCTCAATAGGCGTTCTCGGTCTTCAGGAGGGCCAGTGGCGTCATGGCGAGGATTTGAAGGTCGAACAGCACAGACCAGTTCTCGATATAGTAGAGATCGTGCTCGACGCGCCTCTGGATTTTCTCCTGTGTATCCGTCTCGCCGCGCCAGCCATTGATCTGCGCCCAGCCGGTTATGCCGGGCTTCACCCTGTGGCGGGCGAAATAGCCATCGACCACCTGATCATAGAGTTCGTTCGCCGCCTTGGCCTGAAGCGCATGCGGGCGCGGGCCGACGAGGGAGAGGTCACCCTTGAAAACGACATTGAGCAACTGTGGCAGCTCGTCTAGGGAGGTCTTGCGGATGAAACGGCCGACCCGCGTAACCCGGGGGTCTTCCTTCGTCACCAGTTTCGAGGCGTTGTGATCACCCTGATCGACATACATCGACCGGAACTTGAATACCTCGATCAGTTCGTTGTTGAAGCCATAACGCTTCTGCCGAAAAAGAACCGGCCCACGGGAATCGAGCTTAACCGCGATTCCCACAGCCAGCATGACCGGTGTGAGCCCCAGCAGGAGGAGCGAGCCGACGACCTTGTCAAACAGCCATTTCAGAACGAGATCCCAATCCGCGATAGGACGGTCGAAGACATCGAGAACCGGAACGTTGCCGATATAGGAATAGGCCCGGGGTCGCAGGCGTAGTTTGCTGGCATGGGCCGCGAGCCGGATGTCGATCGGCAGGACCCAGAGCTTGGAGAGCATCTGCAGGATGCGCCCTTCCGCCGCAATCGGCACGGTGAAGATCACCAGATCGAGCTGGGTGCGTCGGGCATAATCAACCAGATCATCGACGGTTCCGAGCTTGGGGTAACCGGCGATGAGATCGGGAGAGCGCTCGTCGCCGCGATCATCGAAGATGCCGACGATGCGGATGCCGGTATCCCCCTGTGCATCGAGCGCCTTGATCATGCTGACCGCCGCCTCACCAGCCCCGACGATGGCGGTGCGCCGGTCGAAACGACCAGCGCGTGTGAGGTGCCCGACAATGGCGGAAAGCGCGATGCGCTCCGCCGTCAACGCAACGGCGCCGAGCAGGAACCAGCTGACCATCCAGACGCGGGAATACTCGTCGCCGAGCTTGAAGAGGAAGATCGCGGAGAAGCTGACGAGGAACACGCCGGCCCAGGTCGCGAGCAAACGGACCCCGTCGCGCACGAAGCCGCGAAAGGCCTGGATTGAATAGGTTTGGGCCATCTGGAAGGCTATGGCAGTTGCGACGCTGATCCCGGCAATGGCTGCCAGCGCATAGAAATCGAACCGATAATCGACATACCAGGCATAGACCGCGACGCCGATGAGAGCGACCAGCGCAAATTCGATCAACCGCACCAGTCCGATAAGCACGACCGAAGACATCGCCGCGCTCATAGGCAGCCCTGCCACGGCCTCGGCCGGGCGCGCGTTGCGGCGCTGCTTCGGCTCTCTGGCAGGCGCTCCATCGACAGTTGCGCTCGCAGCTGCCTGCATCAAATCGCGTATATCAATCCCACTCATCGCCCGTCCCGCTCCGTTCGATCATTGGTTTGAACAAGGCGATAACCGATTGGCGTGAGGGAAGGCTTAACAGGAGCGTAGAATTGTCCCGCTTTCAGTCAGCGCGCGCCGAGAATGCCGCCGCGTAACCATCAAGCACGCCATCGACCATGCCGGACACCGAGAAGTTGTCTTGCAGATAGGTCAGGATGGCGTCGTTGCGGCGCGCGAGCATCTCGTCATCCTGCGCGAAGCTATCGAGAATGGCGTGGGCCAGTGCGGCAGGGTCTTGCGGCGCTACGAGATCATGAGCGACGGGCGCCAGAATTTCCGGAATTCCGCCGACATTGGTCGCGACCAGCGGCATGCCCGCTGCCGCCGCTTCAAGTACGACATAGGGTAGAGATTCAGCATGTGAGGGCATCACCATGACATGTGCGCGCGCAAGCACCTCGCGGATCGGCTGGGGCCCCTCGAAACGGACGATGTCCGACAGGCCGCGCTGTGCGCAAAGGCTCTTCAATGCGGCCTCATCAGGGCCTGAGCCAACCACGAGCAGGCGCGGTGCGGATTTGCGGGTGGCGCGGATCGCCGAGAGGGCGGCAAACAGGGTATCGACACCCTTGGCGAAGAGCAACTCGCCGATACAGACGAGGTCGAAGCGGTCGCCGGCCGGCTTTACCGGTTCAAATTCCTGCGGGCGCAGGCCGTTATGGACGATGCGCGCCGGGCGCCGGGACTCTCCGACAAATCGGGCGAAGCAGCGTGCGACATAGCGACTCTCGAAAAGGAACAGGTCCGTGCGGCGCCCGAGCCAGCGCTCGGCAGCCATGTAGAGATGGTGGCGCGGATCGCCCGGTTTGAAATGGAAGCTGCCGCCATGCGGCGTATAGACACGCAAGGCGCCGCCGGAGGCGCGCCGGCTGAGCGCACGGGCATAAAGCCCGCCCTTGGAACCGTGCCCGTGGAACACCTCGGCAGCATGCTCACGCTGCCAGACGGCGAGTCGGCGCATGACGAGCAGATCGCCCGGAGTCGGCTTGCGGCTCATCGGCACACGCGTAATCCCCAGGCTGAGTGTCGGTGCCACCTCAGCCAGCAGCTGGGCAGTGCGCGCGTTCTCGCTCGTCGAATCGAAGAACAGCCCGACCTCGTGCCCCCTGGCGGCCTGCTCGCGCGCGAGATCCAGAACATGGCGAAACAAACCGCCGATCGGAGCGCGGAATATATGCAGAATCCGGCGCCGCTGCGCGTCGTCAGCCATCTGGAGAACCCCGTCGCCGCCCCGGATCAGAACCAGCGTTCACGAATGATGACTGTATCGCCGGGGCGAATCGGGTGATCGACGGGCACATTGGTCCGCATGGTCTCGTCGCCGACCCGCCGCGAGAGCGTGGCGTAACTGCGCGCGGCCCGAGCGGAAAATCCGCCGCCGATCGCCACGGCGGTCTCGACCGTCATGCCGGCGACGTAGGGATACTGGCCTGCACGACCGACTTCGCCCATGACATAGAAGGGGCGGTAGGTGTCCACCTCGATCGTGACTTGTGGCTCGCGAATGAAGCCACTGGCCAGCTTCTGTGCAACGCGCCGTGCCGCTGCCTCGGTGGTCAAGCCCTCAACATCGACGGCACCGATCAACGGCACCGTGATGCGGCCTGCGCCATCGACGGTGTAAATGTTCGACAGGTCATCCTGTCCAAAGACGATCAACCGCACCCGGTCATCGGTGGCGAGGCGGTAATCGCTGGCGGAGAAGCCGTCATCAACGCGCGAGGTCACCGCCGCGCAACCTGGAAGGGCACAGGCCCCGATAATCAGAAGCAAAGTGGCTCGTCTGTTCATGATTGCTTTGCCCATGGCCTCACTCGAATGTGCCGCGAGGCTATGCGCGCATGGTTAACAGACTGTTTCCGAATGCATGCAAAGGCCGGACGTCATCGTGACAATTATTGTAAAGCGACCAAGAACAGCGCCCGGTTAACAGATCGGAAACCCTGTTTGCGCATGGTGAACACAATACAAACGCATTGCAGATTCGGCGGCAACATGCGCATGGAGCAGGATATGAGCAAAACCGGCCTCGACACCGCGCGGGATCCGGTCGATCGCTATCAGCCGGGCTTCGACGACGACGAGCGCTCGCGTGGCGTCATCGGTCTGGGCGAAGTCCTGCATGCCTTGCGCAGGCGAACCGGCACAATCCTGGCAATCGGCTTTGCCGCATGCCTGGCAGCTGTTGTCTTCGTGCTTCTTGCGACGCCACGCTTTGCCAGTGAGACCCAGCTACTTCTCGAGAACCGGGACACCGTGTTTACCCGCACCCTGGCCGAACGCGAGACATCCAGCGGGCCGATTGATGAGCAGGCCGTGCGCAGCCAGATCCAGTTGGTCACCTCCCGCGAAGTCGCCAGAAAGGCAATTCGCCGGCTCGAGCTTGTCGGCAATGCGGAATTCGATCCTCTCGTCGGTCCAATGGATCCGCTCACCCGTGTCCGCACCATGCTGGGGCTCGCCAACGGGTCCTTCGATGGACGCGAAGAGGATCGCATCTTCGAAAACTACTACCAGGCGCTGACAGTTTACGCCGTCCCGCGCTCGCGTGTCATCGCCATCGAGTTTCGCTCGGCTGATCCGGAGCTCTCTGCGCGCGCGGCCAACACTGTGGCCGAGATCTATCTCGACCAGCTGGAAGAAGCGCAGGGCGAGCTGGCGCGTGCGGCGTCAGACTGGTTGGGTGCCAATATCGAGGAGCTGCGGGAGCGCGTCTCCGATGCCGAAGAAGCAGTCGAAGACTTCCGTTCAAGCTCGCGCCTGTTTCTCAGCGGCGATTCGTCGAATGTGAGTTCGCAGCAACTCAGCGATCTGAACACGCGCCTCGCGGAAGCACGCTCGACCAAAGCCGATTCCGAGGCGCGTGCCCGCCTGCTCAGCGACATGATCGAGGAAGGGCGCGCCTTCGAGATCCCGGATGTCGCCAATAACGAGCTGATCGCCCGGCTGATCGAACAGCGTATCGCGCTGCGCTCGCAGATGGCGCTGGAGATGCGCACTCTCCTGCCGGGCCACCCGCGTATCCTGGAGTTGCGGGCGCAGCTCACCGATCTCGATGATCAGATAACCGCATCGGCCGAGCGGACCGTGCGCATCCTGGAGAATGATGCACGTATCGCCGCCTCCCGTGTCGAATCGCTCGAGGCCGCTCTTGATGCCCAGATGAGCGTCGTCGCCCAGGCCAATGAGAGTGAGGTGCAGTTGCGAGCGCTGGAACGGGAGGCGCGAGCCGAGCGTGAACAGCTGGAAAACTATCTGACCCGTTATCGCGAGGCTATTGCCCGGGGCTCGGAGAATGCCAGCCTGCCGGATGCGCGGATCGTTTCTCGTGCCATTGTGCCCAACAACCCCATTTTCCCGCGAAAGGTGCCGACCGTTCTGCTGGCGACTTTCGGCGGGCTCTTCCTGGCGATCGGTGGCGTCGTGGTTGCCGAACTGGCTTTCGGCGGCGGTCAGGCCGGCGCAGCTTCTGCCGTTCCGTCAATGGCCGCGCGCCGCCGCAAGGAAATCGAACCGCACGAGGGCTCGGTCGGCGTGCCCGCATGGGGCCATGCGCCGAGAGCTGGCACATATGTCGCCGCCACGCTCACGCGTGATACCTGGCGCGGCCAGGCTGAGGTTCCGGCTGCCATGGGCGACGATGTAATCGGCGTCGATCATGCCGGGTCTCCAGCCGAGACCGGTATTCCTGAAACCCTTCCCGTCGATGAGGCCACACAAATCCCGTTACGGGAGCCGGAGGTGCGTCCTGAGGATCGCGGATTGTCCGGTCCGCTCGCCGATCGCGTAAGGCGTCTCGGTGAAGGTCTGCGGGGAACGCTGACAGCCAGGGATGATACGGCGGCGGAGACAGATGACGTCGCGACCCTCGCGGTCGATACAGACCGGCTCGCAGAGACTGACGAGAGCCGCGTCGAGCCTGCCCTCATTGACGAACGACTCGTCACGGAGAATGCCGAAAAGCGGCTTTCGGAGGCCGAGACTCCCCGGACGAAATCAGCAGCGCCTGTCGATGCCGGCGCATCGGACATCGTCGCGCATGAGGCGCAGGCAAGCGACGCAGACGCCAACGCGACACCCGAGGCCATCGCTTCCCCGACACCGCCCCTGTCCCATAAGCCACGCATTCGTGCCCGCGCCGCGACACGTGCGCGCGATGCCCACGATACGGTGTCGGATGCTAACGTGGCGCCGGCGTCATCATCAAAGATCTCGCCCGCAGCATTGCCGGAAGCTTCTTCGGCTAACGGCTACCGTTTCGAGGCGCTGGTCACCCGGCTTCGCGAGAACCGCGAGGGTGAGAAGGGGCTTCGTGTCCTCGTCAGCGGCCTGGGGGATCAGGCGAAGCTGCATGAATTTGCCGACTCGCTGGCCGCCGCCATCGGCAACCGCGAACGCAGTGTGGTTATTGCCATGCAACCGAACGGCAAGCGCGGCGCCTTTCCCGGGATGACCGACCTCATAGCCGAGAAGGCAAGCTTTTTTGACGTCATCCAGCGCGACCCCGAGGCGGCTTTCCATCGGGTCGATTTCGGCAAGGGGGACGAGGGCGTCATTCTCGAGGATCCCGATGCTCTGGAGATCACTCTGACAGCATTCCAGCACAGCTATGACTGGGTTTTCCTGCTGATGACGGAACCGCAGGCGGAGCAGCTCCTCTCTTGCGTTGCAGCCGCGGTGGACAGCGTCGTTCTTGCCTCTGATCGTGCGCACGATGACCCGACGCTCGTCGCGCTCTACGATCGTATCCAGGAAGCCGGCCCCAAAACGGCGCTGGTGGCATCGGTCGGGGCGATAGCGGATGAGGCAGCGGCCTGAGCGAGTGCTGAAGACATTGCGGGAAACTGGGCAGGTGAGGGAAGGGCAGGGCGGTGTCGTTGCGTTCAACCATGATCAAGGCCGGACTGGGGGCAATCGACCTTACCCGCGCCGACCTCTGGCTGGGGCCGCTTGCCCGGGGTGCCGGCGTCGTCTTGATGTTTCATCACGTGCGCCCATTCCGGGCAGACGCCTTCGCTCCCAACAGGCTGCTCGAGATCACGCCTGAATTTCTCGACATTGTGCTGTCACTGTTGCGCGAAAGCGGGTTCGACATCATTCCAATGGACGCGATGCCGGACCGGCTGCGCGCGCAGGATCGCAGACCATTTGCAATTCTGACCTTCGATGACGGCTACCGCGACAATGCCGAATATGCCCTGCCGGTTCTTCGGAGCCATCAAGCTCCGGCAACGTTTTTCATCACGACTGGATACGCCGGGGGAGAGGCGCGCCTCTGGTGGCTGGAACTGGAAGAGGCGGTTCGGAAGCTTGAAAGAATCGAGCTACGCATCGGGGACGAGGTTCTGCGTTACGCGGCGCGCGACGCGCAGGAAAAGCAGGCCGCCTTCGATGCGATCTACTGGAAGCTGCGGGGCGGTGACGAGGAAACCCTGCTCGCCCACATTGCCACGCTGGCGCGCATGGCCGATGTGGACAGCCGCGCGCTCACTCGAAATCTGTGTATGAGCTGGTCGGAAATCACAGCCGTCGCAGCCGATCCGCTTATCAGCATTGGCGCGCATACGCAGACTCACCCGATGCTGGCAAAACACGATAATGATCGCGCCCGCACCGAAATCGCCGGCTCGAAGACCGGGATCGAGGCACGCCTCGGCAGCGAGGTCCGGCATTTCGCCTATCCGGTGGGAGATTCGGGATCTGCGGGCACGCGCGATTTCGCGCTCGCGCGCGAGGCGGGATTTGAAACGGCGGTCACGACTCGTCCCGGCCATGTCTTCTCGGCACATGCGGATCATCTGCATGCGCTGCCGCGTGTTTCGGTCAACGGACTGCATCAGAATCGTACGGCCATGCGCTCGCTCCTCTCGGGCGTGCCTTTCATGCTCTGGAACAGGGGCCGTCGCCTCAACGTGGATTGAGACGAAGGCAGAAGCAGGCGTATTGCCCGTCAATCCAGGCCACGTGCGATATTCGATGCCGTGACCAATCGCTTCTGGATCACGAAGACGGCGAGGCCGACGCCGATGCCGATGATATCGGAGATCCAGCCGCCCTGAATCATCGCCAGCGCCGCCACGGTCAGGACGATGCGCAGCACCCAGTTGAGCAGCCCGAAGAACCAGCCCTGAACCGCGGCGGCAAGCAGGAAGATGCCGAGGGCTGCGGTGAACAGGACGCGCGCGATTTCAAGCCATTCGCCCTGCATCAAAAGCGCGCTGTTGTAGAAGAACATGAACGGCACCACGAAGGCGGCAAGGCCGATCTTGAAGCTCTCCACGGAAGTGCGCATCGGGTCAGAGCCTGCGAGCGCCGCCCCGGCATAGGCCGCGAGCGCCACGGGCGGGGTGATCGCCGACATCACGGCGAAATAGAAGATGAAGAAATGCGCCGTCAGCGGCGGGATTCCGAGCTGGATCAGGCCCGGTGCCACAACCGATGCCGCCACGGCGTAAGCGGCCGTCGTCGGCATGCCCATGCCGAGGATGATCGAGATGCACATGGCAAAGAACAGCGCCATAAACTCGCTTTGATCCGCCACCGCCATCAGCACGCCCGACAAGCGTCCGCCGACACCGGTCATGGCGATCACGCCGACGATAACGCCGGCAGCGGCACAGACGGCGACGAGTTGCAGCGACATCTTCGCCGCGATCTCGAGCGCGTAGAGGATCGCCCGGGGCCCCATGCGAAAGGGCGTCAGCCAGCTCACCACGGCGGCCGCGCCCATCGCGAGTGTGCCGGCGCGGATCACGGAATACCCCACGAACAGCGCGCCGATCAGGATCACGATCGGAATGAAGAGAAACGCCTGCTTGGCCAGCTTGCGGAACTGCGGCAGTTCGCTCCGCGGCAGGCCCTTCATACCGTTCTTCAATGCCTCGTTATCGACCATGAAATAAACGGAGAGGAAGTAGAGGACCGCCGGGATGATCGCTGCGATGACGATGTCGGTGTAGGGAATGCCGGTAATCTCGGCCATGATGAAGGCGCCCGCACCCATGATCGGCGGCAGGATCTGCCCGCCCGACGAGGCGGCGGCCTCGACCGCTGCAGCCGTCTGGGGCTTGTATCCGACCTTCTTCATCAGGGGAATCGTCAGCGAGCCGGTGGAGACGACATTACCGGCGGAGGTGCCGTTGATCATGCCCATCAGGCCGGAGCCGAACACCGCGACCTTGGCCGGCCCGCCGCGTGCGCCACCTGCTGCGGCAAAGGCGAAATTCACGAAATACTCGCCCACCTTGCTCGCCTGCAGGAAGGCCGCGAAGGTGATGAAGAGAATGATATAGGTCGAGGATACCGCGATGGTCGGGCCGAGAATGCCGTTATCCGTATAGAGGAAGGCAAAGAAGCGCTGGGGTGCATAGCCACGATGCTCGAGGAAGCCGGGCAACCAGGGGCCGACGAAGGCATAAGCGACAAAAGCGGCGACGATGACGACAAGCGCCAGACCGGCCAGACGGCGGGTCAGTTCCAGGATGAGCAGAATGCCGGCAATCGAGGCCCACATGTCATTGGGATGCGGAAAGACCTGGGCGCGGGTGCGCAGGAAATGCGCATGGGCAATGATATAAACGCCCACCGCAATCGCCGCGAGGGCGAGGAGCAGATCACCGGGCGCGAGTTTGCTGCGGTCCCCCGCCGGGTACAGCCAGGTCGCTACGATCGCCAGCCCCGTACCGGCGATGATCGGCAGGCCGTAGGTGTTGACCATCTTGGCCGGTGGGGCGCCCGTCGCGACAAGATCGCCGGTCGCGACGGCGAGAACGATCTGGCCGAGGGCCGTGAGGATGAGCAGGGCGGCGATGCCGAGCAGGGCGAGTTCGATGACGGAGCGGGTATCAGCACGCCCCTGCGGATCGGTGAAGCTCCTCGCCGAGAACAGGGTGAAGCCGAGTGCCAGCCCGCCGGTAACATGGGCCAGGCGATAGACCCAGGTTTCCAGCGGATAGAGGTTCATGACGCCGATATGAAAGGCTGTGTAAGCGACACACAGCGCAGCGACCACATAATGGCCCCTTCCTTCGAAGATGCGCTGGTTCCCCGCGTAAATCTCGCGATCGACACCGCTGGCAATGTTCTTCGTCCCGGAATCGCTTTCCGGCGCTTCACGCACGTCTGCGGCGACCATGCGCCCCTCCCGATGGAACCCCTCGAATGACCGTTTCGGCCTTCATGTTGTGATGGAGGCCACGTCAGGCGCGGCCTCCATCGAAGTCATGCGACAACGGCGCAGCCGTGATCAGCCGCGAAGATCTTCCGGGATCTCGATGCCGATTTCCTCGTAGTAGCGCACGGCACCCGGGTGGAACGGCAGGAAGCTGTTGTTGTCCCAGTTCTCAGCCAGCGTAGCCGCCGCAGCGGCATGGATCTGCATCATGCGCTCGTTGTTCTCGAGCACCGTCTTGGTGATTTCGTACGCCAGGCTCTCGGGCATGTCCTGATGCGCGATCGCGTAGTTCCACATCGCCACGGACGCCTGATCCTCCTCCTGCACGGAGTAGGTGCCCGCCGGAATGGTGAAGGCAGAGACTTCCGGGAAAGCTTCGAGAACCTGCTCATGCTCTTCCGGCGTGAAGCCGAAAGTGATCACGTCGGCTTCGGCTGCGAGCTGCGAAAAGGCCGCAGTCGGGAGGCCGGCGGCGAAGACGAAGGCATCGACCAGACCATCCTGCAACTGGCTGGCCGAGTCGGCCGCGCCCGCATAAGAGATGGTGGCGTCCACACCGAGCTCTTCGAGAATGCGCGGCCAATACGTGCCGGGCGTCCCGCCAGCCGGGCCGACCGAAACACGGCGCCCGTCCAGATCGCCCACCGAGGTGATGCCCGACGAGCGCAGGGTGATCCCGTGGAAGGGTGTCTCGTACATGGGGAACAGCGCGCGGATGTCGCTGTGCTCGAGGCCGGGGGCGAGTTCGCTCTGGCCGGTCCAGGCTTCGAAAGCCGGGCCCATCGTCACCAGGCCGATATCATGCTCGCCCGTCTGCACCAGGGTGACATTCTGCACCGGGCCGCCGGTCACCTCGCCGGAGACGTTGACGTCGAGCTCATCCGTGAGGAAGCTCGCCATGCCGCCGCCATAGACGAAGTACACGCCGCCCTGGCTGGCGGTGCCCACCGTCAAGTCGCGCGGCCAGTCATCACGCTCGGCCACAGCCGCCGTCGATACGAGAAGACCCGCACCCACGACACTCATCATCAGTTTTTTCATTGAATCCTCCCATGTGGAATCCATCCTGCCCCGCGTCTGACGCAAGGCCGGCATGCATCAGAGATATAAGAATAAGGCGGAAAGTCAAAGCAGGAAGGCGCGTTTGTCGGGCGTCGGATCATGGCGCAAGGGGCTGACTTGGGGCAAAGCAGAAAAAATGGACCGCACATAAATTTCTATTGATTTTCTGATACACATAACGCATAATATATATATATTAATTATTTTAATAGGAGCCTATTATGCAGCTTTCATCTATCGCGACCGATATCGCGATCGGCGGCGCCACTGGCGTCGGGGGCGGATCGACGCCGACCCTTGACCTCAACACCGGGCTCACCTTCGAGGGGAGCAGTCCCGATCTGACGATCGACCCGGGCAACACCAGTCTGAACCCGACGACGGAGACGATCGATCTGGGCGGCCTCAGTGTCTGACTCATAATTTCAGTCCGTTTAGCAATATCTTGCGAGCCGTCGCGTAACGATGCGGATGTGGGCGACGG